>OLOA01002558.1_pt1 | contig 16212 bp, 15 predicted proteins | sample 1672201 | NCBI WGS metagenome assembly OLOA01 (sample SAMEA3136658, study PRJEB25190) | human gut metagenome
GTAAACGAAACGAGCGGCAGGCCATACTGCGCAAGCAGCCGCTGCTGCCGCCCGGCCCGGTTCTCACGGGCAAGGAGCACCTGCTCCAAGGTGATCTCTACAGTATGCATAGGTTGTCTCCGGTACCAGAGGTTGGATATCGGCCAGGCGGCCCTGGCGCAGCAGCTGCCGGACCCGGCTGGCGCTGATGCCCTCCAGCCGGGGAATTTCAGTGACGGAGATGCCCCACAGGGGCAGCAGGGCCTGCATCCGGCAGTTATACCGGGCCGTTACCGGGGAGTAGGGCTCCTGGCCCACAAAGCGCCGGGTGATGCCCAGGGCCGGGGCGATGCGCTTGCCGAACAGGGTCAGCTCCAGGTCGCAGCGGGCCTGCTCCGGGTCGCCCTGTAAAAAATACGCAGGGAAGGTGGCCCGGGAGATGATATAGTCTCCGCCGGGGACCACGTCCACGTTGGGCAGGTCCTCCGTGCCCCGGCGCACCAGCTCCAGCCGGTCTGCCGCCGGAAAGTCACCAGTCTCCTCGCTGAGAACAAATACGTACAGATGGGGGCAGCGGGCGGCGGCGTACTCCACCAGATGCCGGTGGCCCCGGGTGAAGGGGTTGGCGTGGCACACCACAGCGCCGCTTTCGCCGTCATACGCCGGGAGGGAGGCAAGATAGCGCTCCACGCCTCCCCGGCGGTGCTCCATCATCAGCATGTCCGCCGTTTCCGCCACGGGGAAGAAGCCCAGGCTGCGGAACAGGCGGGCATTTTTCGGCTTGGTGTACAGAAACGGATGGGCTGCGCCCCGCTGGGCGGACTGGCGCAGCAGGGCGGTGACGATCTGGGCACAGGCTCCGTCACCCTCGGCCTGGGGGGCCACGGCGATCTGCTTGAGGACCCGGCCGCTGAGAGACCCGCAGGCCAGTATGGCCCCGCCGCCGGAGAGCAGCAGGGCCGTACAGTCGGCGTCCCCCTCGTCCCGGAGCCCGGCGGAGGCCAGAAAGGCCTCATACGCCGGGCGCAGGGACAGCGGAAGCGCCGTTACGATGCGCAGATCATTCATCCTCGTCGATCTGACGGACCACATCGATGATGGTGTTGTCACGGTACATGACCACGCCCACGATACGGTCCTTATAGCGGATGGGGTCGGGCACACCCACGATTTTTTCGGCCCGCTGCTGGAGCTGCTGGATGGTGAACACATGCAGCCCGGCCTTTTCCAGCTTTTCCTTCACGTCGGGGCGGCGGGGATTCACGGCAATGCCCTGGTCGGTGACCACCACGTCCACCACGTCGCCGGGGGTGACCACGGTGTTGACGCGCTTGACAATGGTGGGAATGCGGCCCCGGGTCAGGGGAGCCACCACCACAGAAAGGCTGGCACCCTCCGCCGTGTCGGGATGGCCGCCGATGGCACCGCGGATCACGCCGTCGGAGCCGGTGAGGACGTTGACGTTGAAGTCGGTGTCGATCTCCAGGGCGGAGAGGATCACGAAGTCCAGCTGGTCCACGGCGGCGGCCACCAGATGGCTGGCGTAGTAGCTGGCGCCGATCTGATGGTGGAAGTGGTTGTTCTTCAGGCTCTTGGCGGCGTCCAGGTCAAAGCTCTGCACGTCCAGGATGCGGTCGATGAGGCCCTCCTCGTGCATGGCGGCGATCTGACCGGTGATGCCGCCCAGGGCGAAGCGGCAGTGGATATTCTGGTCGATCATCTTCTGGCGCAGGAAGCGGGCGGTGGCCAGGGATGCGCCGCCGGAGCCCATCTGCATGGAGAAGCCGTCGTACAGATATCCGGCGGCCTCGATGACGTTGGCGGCGGTCTTGGCGATCAGCAGCTCCTTGGGGTCCTTGGTATAGCGGGTGGCCCCGGACATGATGCCCTTGGGGTCGCCGATGTCGTCGGTCATGACCACATAGTCCACCTCGAACTCAGGAATGGCCCAGGGGGCGTTGGGATATGCCACCAGGTGGTTGGTAATGACGATGACGTTGTCGGCATAGGTGGCGTCGGGCCGGGCATAGCCCAGAGAACCGCAGGCAATGCCATCCTCACCGTCGCGGCTGTAGCCGTTGGCGTTGCCGTAGGGGTCACAGGAGGGCGCACCCAGGAAGGCCACGTCGATGTGCAGATCGCCGGACCGGATGGCGCTGGCCCGGCCGCCGTGGGACCGGAATACAACCGGACAGTCGATGAGGCCCCGGGACACCTGCTCGGCCAGCTCGCCGCGCATACCGGAGGTTTCGATATGGGTGATGACGCCATTCTGGATATGGCGGATCAGGGGGGCGTGGACGGCGGCCAGGGAGCTGGCGGCCAGGGTCAGGTTCTTAAAGCCCATTTCCGCCAGCTTATCCACCACGGTGTTGATGATATGGTCACCGTTGCGGAAGTGGTGGTGGAAGCTGATGGTCATGCCGTCCCGAAGGCCGGTGCGTCGGATGGCCTCCTCCAGGGAGGGCACCAGCTTGTTCTGCCGGGTGGACCGGGCCTGGAATGTGGCGGTGTTCTTCTGGCGGGCACCGTGATACAGCCCGTGGTTGCTGATCTCACCGATATGCGGGATGTTTTCAAGCTCGATCATGTCAAATCTCCTCCACTTCGTCGATCTTGCAGCCGGCCTCGTACAGGTCCAGCAGGCGGCGGGCCCGGGTGACCACGGGCTTGTCGATCATCTTGCCCTTGAGGCTGGCCACGCCGCTGCCCCGGGCGTTGGCCTCGGCAATGGCGTCCATAATGGCCCGGGCCTTGTTCAGGTCCTTCTCGCTGGGCATGAACACATGGTGCAGCGGCTCGATCTGGCGGGGATTGATCACGGACTTGCCGTCGAAGCCCAGCTTTTTGATGAGGGTGGCCTCAGCGATGAAGCCCTCCTCATTGTTGACGTCGGAATACACCGTGTCCAGGGCGGCAATGCCGGCGGACCGGGCGGCGTTGAGGATCATGCAGCGGGCGAACAGCAGCTCGATGCCGTCGGAGCGGGTGGTTTTCAGGTCGGTGACATAGTCCTCGGCGCCCAGGGCGATGCCGATGAGACGGTCGCTGGCGTGGGCAATCTCGGCGGCGTGGAGCACGCCGTTGGCGCTTTCAATGGCGGCCATCATGCCGGTGGTGCCCACGGGAATACCGGCCTGGCGCTCGATGCGCTCAATCTCCCGCTCGCAGTCGATAACGTCCTGGGCGCTGTCGGTCTTGGGCAGGCGGACCACCTGGACCCCGGCCCGGACCACGGCCTCCAGATCCTGGACGCCCAGGCCGCTGGACAGGTCGTTGATGCGCACCACGGTCTCCTTGGTGCCGAAGTGCAGGGTCTTCAGGGCGTTATACACCAGAAAACGGGCGGAGTCCTTCTCGGTATAGGCCACGGAGTCCTCCAGGTCGAACATGATGGAGTCGGCCCCGTAGATGTGGGCGTCGCGGATCATGCCGGGGTTGTTGCCGGGCACGAACATCATACTGCGGCGCAGTCTGTCTTTTACATACATGTTACTTGACCTCCCATTCATAGGCGTCGGACTGGGCGGCGCGGAAGATGGCGGTGGTAACCCGGGCGCGGACGGTGCAGTCCAGAGCACCCTTGTCCACGGCGGTGACCTCGGCGTTCTCAATGCCGTAGTGAGCCAGCGTGTCACGGATGACGGCCTCGATCTGACGGCCGAACTGCTGCAGGACGTTGCTGGTGAGGCTGATCTGGAGGCCGCCGGACTGGGCGGGCTCCAGGGTGATCATGATGTCGTTGGACTCCATGGTGCCGGCGGTGGCGGTGATGAGCAGGTTCATATGTCTGCCCCCTTTACAGCTTCGCGGCCAGACGGTCGTGAATGGCGGAGATGAATTCGCCGCTGGTAACGGCGGTGACGGGGGTGCCCTCGTCCACCAGGCCCACCAGGTCCTTGGTCATGATGCCTGCGCCCAAGGTCTCAAAGCAGGCGGCCTCCAGCTTGTCGGCAAAGGCGGACAGGTCCGGGGTGCCATCCAGCTGGCCCCGCTTGCGCAGCGCACCGGACCAGGCAAAAATGGTGGCCATGGGGTTGGTGGAGGTCTGCTCACCCTTCAGGTGCTTGTAATAGTGCTTGGTGACGGTGCCGTGGGCGGCCTCATACTCGGTGGTGCCGTCGGGGGAGACCAGCACGGAGGTCATCATGGCCAGGCTGCCGAAGGCGGTGGACACCATGTCGCTCATCACGTCGCCGTCGTAGTTCTTGCAGGCCCAGATGAAGCCGCCCTGGCTGCGGATGACGCGGGCCACGGCGTCGTCGATCAGGGTATAGAAATAGGTGATGCCCAGCTCGTCGAACTTGGCCTTATAGCTCTCGAACTCCTCCTCGAACACCTTCTTGAACTCACCGTCGTAGACCTTGGCGATGGTGTCCTTGGTGGAGAACCACAGGTCCTGGCGGGTGTCGATGGCATACTGGAAGCAGGCCCGGGCGAAGGAGCGGATGCTCTTTTCCTTGTTGTGGGCGCCCTGCCACACGGCGGGGCCGTCCACCTTCTGAACCAGCAGGGTCTTTTCCTCACCGCTCTCGCCCCGGAAGGTCATGGTGCACTCGCCGGGCTCGGTGGTGTACATGTCCACGCTCTTGTACACGTCGCCGTAGGCATGACGGGCGATGGTGATGGGCTTTTTCCAGTTCTTCACCACGGGGTGGATGCTGTCGATGAGGATGGGAGCCCGGAACACGGTGCCGTCCAGAATAGAGCGGATGGTGCCGTTGGGGCTTTTCCACATCTGGGTCAGCTGGGGATATTCCTCCATGCGCTGCTTGTTGGGGGTGATGGTGGCGCACTTCACGGCCACGCCCAGGCGGCGGGTGGCGTTGGCGGCGTCCACGGTGACCTGGTCCTGGGTCTCGTTGCGGTGCAGCAGGCCCAGGTCATAATACTCGGTCTTCAGGTCCACGAAGGGCAGGATCAGCTGGTCCTTGATCATCCCCCACAGAATGCGGGTCATTTCGTCGCCGTCCATCTCCACCAGGGGGGTAATCATCTTGATTTTTTCCATTGCCGTATTTCCTCCTTATTTTGTCCGAAAGCGCCTTACATTCTGGCAGCGTAGTAGTTCATCAGGCAGCCGTCCAGGATGATCTCCTTCTCGTCCTGGGTCAGGCCCCGGACGTGGAGCAGCAGATCGTGAACGCTGCCGTCGCGGCAGATGACCTGGGCGGGGATATCCTCCCGTCCGGCCTCGATGGCGGCGCGGATGCCGGGGACAAACACGCAGTCGCCAGGCTGATAATCGAAGGGCGTGCCCTGGTCGATGGTAAAGGGCAGGATGCCCCAGTTGATGCAGTTGCTGCGATAGCGCTTGGTGGCGTACTCATAGCAGATGTTGGCGAAGCCGCCCAGCACCTTCTGGCAGGAGGCGGCCTGCTCACGGGCGGAGCCGTCGCCGGGCTTGTTGGCGAACACGCAGGAGCCGAACTGGGTGGTCTGGGCCAGGGCCTGGGCATCGCCCACGCGGCCCAGGGTCTCCAGCAGGGAGGCGGGGACCTGACCGCTGCGGCGCTGGGCCTCCCGGGCGGCTACATCCTTGGCCCGGGGCACATACTCCGGCACCCGGCGGGACAGGGTGAACTCCGCCAGACGCAGGGGGTTGGAGCGATAGGAGGAGGTCTCGCCGGAGGGGATCAGCTCGTCGGTGGTGGTGACGGGATCATGGATCACGGCGGCCAGCTCCACCAGCAGGTTCTCGGTGAGGTTGTACATCTTGGGCCAGTCGGTGATGTTGGGGCCCATGACCAGCTCCACGCTGGGATCGGCCTTGCCGAAGCCGTAGTACAGGCGGTTGTCATACACTTCCTTGTCGAAGTGGTACTCGTGATGAATGGGGGTGTATTCCACGTCGGTGGCGGCGGTGATGCGTCCGCCGTTGGCGGCGGTGGCGGCGATGGACCGGGCGTCCATCAGGCACACGGCGGCAAACTGGCCCTCGCCGGGCTTGGAGCCCTCGCGGTTGGGGAAGTTGCGGGTGGTGTGCCGCAGGCTCAGGCCGTTGTTGGCGGGCACGTCGCCTGCGCCGAAGCAGGGGCCGCAGAAGCTGGGCTTGATGATGGCGCCGGAGGCCAGCAGGTCAGCGGTGGAGCCCACCTTCATCAGCTCCAGAGACACGGGCACGGAGGTGGGGTACACGTCGAAGCTGAAGGCGCCGGAGCCGGTATAGTGGCCGCGGACGATGTCCGCCGCCTCGGTGATGTTGTCGAACAGACCGCCGGAGCAGCCGGCGATGACGCCCTGGTCGGCCCAGACGGCGCCGTCGTGGATCTTATCGGTGAGCTGGGGATTGGCCTTGGGGAAGCGGCGCTTGGCATCGGCCTCCACCTTGGCCAGCAGCTCCTGGGCATTTTCCAGGAACTCGTGGATGGTCCAGGCGTTGGAGGGGTGGAAGGGCAGGGCAATCATGGACTCCATCCTGGACAGGTCGATGGTGATCATCTTGTCATAATAGGCGTCCTGGCCCGGGTGCAGGGGCTTGTAGTCCTCCGGGCGCTTGTGGGCCTCATAGAAGCCCCGGGTGACCTCGTCGGTCTCCCAGATGGAGGAAAGACAGGTGGTCTCGGTGGTCATCACGTCGATGCCGTTGCGGAAGTCGATGGGCAGGCTCTTAATGCCGGGGCCTGCGAACTCCAGCACGCAGTTGTTGACAAAGCCGCTTTCGAAGGTGGCCTTCACCAGGGCAATGGCCACATCGTGGGGGCCGATGCCCTGCCGGGGCGTACCGGTGAGGTATACCAGCACCACCTTGGGCATGGGGGTATCCCAGGTGTTCTTCAGCAGCTGCTTGGCCAGCTCCGGGCCGCCCTCGCCCACGGCCATGGTGCCCAGGGCGCCGTAGCGGGTGTGGGAGTCGGAGCCCAGGATCATGGAGCCGCACTTGGCCATCTGCTCCCGGGCATAGGAGTGGATGACGCTCTGGTTGGCGGGAACATAGATGCCGCCGTACTTCTTGGCGGCGGACAGGCCGAACATGTGGTCATCCTCGTTGATGGTGCCGCCCACGGCGCACAGGCTGTTGTGACAGTTGGTCAGGGCGTAGGGAATGGGGAACTCCTTCATGCCGGAGGCCCGGGCCTGCTGGATGATGCCCACATAGGTGATGTCGTGGGACACCATGGCGTCGAAGCGGATGCGCAGCTGCATGGGGTCCGGGGACACGTTGTGAGCCTGCAGGATCTGCCAGGCCATGGTCCGGCGGCGGGCTTCCTCCTGGGCCGTGGCCGCAGTTTCCTGGGGAACGCCGTTTACCAGGTACATGCCGTGGTCGGTGAGCTGGATCATAATGGATTTACCTCCTACATATTGCCTCCGCGCCGGGCGCAGAGTCCTTCTTTGTTTGGTCCAGGATAAATGTAGCACACCGGCCCGGGGTTGTGAATCGGTTTTCCGCAAAAAGCCGCCTGGGGCGGCATTTTCTCCATTAAGCCCATGAAAACACCGAATCATTTGGTAAAAATGGAGCCTGTGGGGGGCGGGCTTGCAAAATGTTTCGTCAAAATAGAACTTGCAGCCTGGTTTACAAAAATCCGGGACACACCCATGCCTGCAAGCTGCAAAAGCGGCAAGGGAAATTGCACAAATTTTCCATACGAAGGACAGATGCGCAACATTTGTCCTTCCGGTGAAAACAAATGGCACAGATCGAATTTCTCTTGCTTTAACTTGACAAAGCCGGCGACGTATGATAGACTGATATAAGTTTACAAGCCATAAACTTTTCAAGGAGGGTCATTTTATGCGTGTTCGTGAGATGGAGATCGGTGAGGTGCAGGAGCGGTTTGCCAACCTGGTGTGGGACAACGAGCCCATTCCCTCGGGCCAGCTGGTGAAGCTGTGCGAGCAGGTTTTCCAGTGGAAAAAGCCCACCACCTATACGGTGCTGCGCAAGCTGTGTGAAAAGGGGCTGTTTCAGAATGTGAACGGGGTGGTGTCCTCGGTGATGAGCCGGGAGGAGTTTGCCTCCCGCCGCAGCGAGCAGTTTGTGGACAATGCGTTCCACGGCTCCCTGCCTGCCTTTGTGGCGGCCTTTACCGCGCAGAAGCCCCTGTCCGCCCAGGAGGCGGAGGAGATCCAGGAGATGATCAGCAAATTCCGGAAGGGGGAATGACCCGTGCTCTGCCGGATATTCCTGAAGCTGGCGGGAATGAGCGTCACCGCCGGGGTGCTGGTGCTGGCGATACTGGCCGTTCGGGCCCTGACGCGGCGGCGCATGCCCAAATGGGCCCATTGCCTGCTGTGGGGCCTGGTGGCGGCATGCCTTTTGTGCCCGGTGCTGCCGGAGAGCGGACTGAGTCTCCGGCCCCAGAGCGGGGAACTGGTCCAGTACGGCGACCAGCTGACCGGCCTGGACCGGGAGCCGGCCATCATCCTGATGGAAACCGGAGTGCAGGATGTTTACGCTTTCCGAACGGGTGAAGCGGACCGGCCCGGAGTGTCCCTGATGCCCCTGGCTTATGTCTGGCTGGTGGGAATGGCAGTGCTGCTGGGATGGGCGGCTTTCAGCTGGCTGCGGCTGCGGCGGCAGGTGGCGGCGTCCGTCTCCGTGGCCAAGGGAGTGTATCTCTGCGACGATATCGCCTCGCCCTTTATCCTGGGGGTCCTGCATCCCCGCATTTACCTGCCTTCGGGTCTGACGGGCGCCACGCTGGAGAGCGTCCTGCGCCATGAGCGGGCCCATCTGAAGCGCCGTGACCACTGGTGGAAGCCCCTGGCCCATGTGCTCATCGCCGTGTACTGGTTCAACCCCCTGCTGTGGGCGGCGTATGTGCTGCTGTGCCGGGATATCGAGCTGGCCTGCGACGAGCGGGTGGTGCGGGATATGACCCGGGAGGACCGGGCCGCCTATTCCCAGGCCCTGCTGCAATGCAGCCTGAACCGGCGGCGCAGACTGGTGCTGTGCCCCCTGGCCTTTGGCGAGGTAGGCGTGCGGACCCGGGTGAAGTCGGTGCTGCGCTATCGCCGTCCGGCGGTGTGGCTGTCGGCTGCGGCGGTTCTGCTGTGCGTCGCCCTGGCGGTGACGTTCCTCACGGAGCCCAAGACCGCAGAGAACGCTCCGGCGGAAAAAGCCCGGACGCATAACAACGATTATGTGGATTATTTTCAGCGGATCCAGAAGAAGGAAGCGCAGCAGGGCCGCAGCGTGGACAATCCGGTGGTCATCATCAGCACCTCTATGGAGCCGGCCACCGGCCAGATCAGCTATCAGGTGCAGCTGCTGGACGGCATGACGGACTGGGAAAAGGAAAGAATTCTGTCCAGATACAGTATGAACATCGCCAATATGGAGATTTTCTACCCCCAGGAGGGGGACATCTATCAGGAGATGGACGTTCCTCACCTGCGGTTCCGGGCGGTAAGTTCAACGTCTGCCCCGCCCATAGACCCGGCTTACGACGACCTGGTGGCCCTGGACAACCCGTATGAGCCCTATACGCTGGCCTCCGTGACGGTGCTCAGCGCCGACGGGAGTCAAAGCTCCACCTTCCGGCGGGTGGGCCAGTCCCTGCTGCTGGACGATGCGCCGGACGACTCCGGCAGAAACGCCATATCCTGGAGCATCCGTATAGACTGAATTCATAGAGAGCGAAGGAGGGAAGGACATATGTTTGCCAGACACGGTATCAGGAACGCCCTGCGGACCCCCAAACGGTCGGTGGCATTTCTGCTGCTGATGACGCTGCTGGTGACGCTGCTGGGCACATCCCTGGGGCTGAGCTTCGCCCTGCAGCGCACCCTGCGCCAGTGCCGGGAGAATTACTCCACCATTGGGCTGGTGGAGTATCTGGGCCCGGGCTATCCCAGCACCACCAAGGTGGTGGCGGACGCCGGGGAGGTCCTAGCGGAATTTGAGGAAAAGCTGGACCGGGAGGATCCGGCCCTGGTGGCCTGGGAGCCCACCCGCATGGCCCTGGGCTATACTCCGGACCTGGACATGCTGACCAACCGTCTCCTGCTGAAGGACCGGTTTGTGGCCATGGTGAAGGTGCGGGAGCTGGTCACACTTCACGTCCCGGCGGAGGATGGCTCCGGCTGGACCATCGATGAAAACGGGAACATAGTGGCGGAAACTCCTCGTCCCGCTTATGACCGGGTGCTTCCGCTCTATGACGCCATCATCAGCCGCATGCTGTATACCGGCCAGCGCATGGTGGACGGCTCGCCGGTACTGCTGGAGATCCCGGGGGAGACCAGTATAGATATTCCCGGCCAGGACTATGTGCCTCCGGCAGACAGCATCTGGATCCCCGGGCACTACTATCTGCTCCACGGCTCCTATGCCGAGTCCAGCCTGATGGGTGCATCATACATGCAGCTGTCCATGGGGCAGTATGATCTGGACGGGGTAGACACCGGCGTCACCGATGTGCTGGACGTCACCCAGCCCGACGGTACGCCGCCCAGGCTGGACGGCTCCACGGGCATCGAGAAGGTGGCCCAGACCTATCAGGTCACGACCCACTCCCTGACGGTGCAGGCCACGGACCGGCCGGCGGACCTGCTGCCCTTTCAGCAGGGGGATCTGACCCTGGCAGAGGGCGCATACTATACCGCAGGCGGCAAGGGCTGCCTGATCTCTCAGGCGGTGGCCAAGGATCTGGGCCTGTCCGTGGGGGACAGTCTGCCCCTGTCCCTGGCGGTGCGGAAGAATACCCTGATCCCCTACAGCTATTGGGCCGGGGAGGGCTTCGACGCGGAGGATACCTATACCGTCAGCGGTATTTTCTCCGCCAATGAAGAATACGAGACCACGGTCTATATCCCCGTCCGGAACGATATCGATATGCAGCAGAACCACTGCTCCTTCACGCTGGGGCAGCTGCAGCTGAAAAACGACCTGGCCCAGGAGTACATCGAGCGTCTGGAAAAGGATCTGCCGTCCTCCATCCGCGTCACCGTGTATGACCAGGGCTATGCCGCCGTGTCCCAGGCGCTGGAGGACATGCTGCGGCTGGTGCAGATCATCGCGGGCGTATGTCTGGCGGCGGGACTGGGCTTTCTGGTGCTGTTCGGCTATCTGCTGGTGTTCCGTCAGCGGGGCATTGGCCGCACCATGATCCGGGTGGGCGCTGCCCGGCGGAACGTACATACCTATTTCCTGTTCTGCGCCGGAACGGTGGCCCTTCCGGCGGCGGGACTGGGCCTGATCCTCAGCCGCTTCGTGTGCCTGGGGGTGCTGAAGCTGCTGGAGGTGGTGCTGGACGGCGCCACGTCCCTGGACCTGTATTACAGCAACACCGCCTTGGCCATGCATCGCTCCGCCACAGAGTATCTGGCGGCCCCCGGCTGGGGAGCTCTGGCCGTCATCGCCCTGGGGACCCTGGCGCTGGCGCTTCTGTCCTGCCTGGTGTTCAGCGTGGTCAGCCTGGAGCGGCGGCACAAAAAGCGCCGCCGGGAGAGCCGCGCCGCCCAGGGTACGCCGTCCCGTCCCCTGCGGGGCGGTCCCCGGACCTATGCGCGGCTATCGGTGCTGCGGGGCGGCTTCCGCTCCCTGGCGCCGGTACTGGCAGGCGTGTGCGCGGCCGTCCTGTTCTGCCAGCTGTCGGGTATCGTTATCCGCTATGACGGACAGCTGCGGGACCTGCGGGCAAACAGCTCTGTCCGGGGCAATATGACGGACATCAGCGGCAAGTATACCACCGGACTGGTGCTGAATGAGCAGGTGCTGGACCAGATCGGCCAGCTGCCCGGCGTCAGTGAGCTGACAAGGCTGACGGCCACGCCCTACTACTTCGCGGGAGTGTACCGGGGCAGCGAGCTGGTGGCCGGACCCGGCCTGCCGCCCCAGCCCACCACCACCTTTGAGAGCGAACGGTATATGGCGAATCTGTCCTCCGGGCCGGACCTGGTATTTATCGACCGGCTGGAGGGTGCGCCGGAGTTTATGTACAGCACGTCCATCGAGACCCAGTGGCTGGAGGGTTACGATTCCAGCTGCTTCCAGATGGATTGGGATGCGTCGTTGGACCCGGAAACGGCAGAGAATCGGTGCGTCATCTCTATGGACATGATGGACCAGTACGGCATCCGGCTGGGCGACCGGATCTGGCTGGAGGTTCGGTGCTCGAGCGCTTACAGCTACAGCAGAAGCCAGATAGGCCTCCGTGTGGTGGGCGCTTATGCCCAGGCGGGCCGGGCCAACAATATCTACACGAACCTGAGCATGCTGCGCTACCCCTATGCATACGACGAGGATCTGGAGCTCTGCACCCTGGGCGGCGTCTACCTGGCCAAGTCCATCAGCGGCGCCACGTTTAAAATCGCTGACTGCACAGATCTGACGGCGGTGAAGCAGGCTCTGTACGACATGGAGCTGTCCGCCGTGGGCAAGCTCCGGGCCGTCCGGAACTTCGTCATCATCAACGACGCGGCATACCTGAACACGGAGCGGGCCGCCGCCCAGCGCCTGTGGTACATGCAGCACCTGTTCCCGGTGGTGTACGCCATCGCCCTGGGCCTGGCATATCTGATCGCGTTCCTACAGGTGCAGTCCCGGCGGAAGGAGCTGCGCACCATGCGCAGCGTAGGCGCGGACAGCCGCACCGCCTATTGGAGCCTGTATTGGGAGCAGCTGATGCTGGCGGGCCTGGGGGCCGTGCTGGGGGCGGGCCTGTGCCTGGCTCTGGGCTGGGGCACCGCCCTGGGCCTGGGCCTTACTGCCGCCTTCGCCGGGCTGTGGCTGCTGGGAGCCCATGTGGCTCTGCGCAGGGCCAACAGCCGCCATATTCTGAAAAACCGCAGGGAGGTTGAATGATATGTCCATTCTGGAACTGAAAGATGTCTGCTATAGCTACAGTGCGGAAAAGCCGGTGCTGCGGGGCATGAACTGCACCTTTGAATGCGGCACGCTGTACGCCCTGGTGGGCAAATCCGGCGCGGGCAAGAGCACGCTGCTGAGCCTGATGGCGGGGCTGGACCTGCCGGACAGCGGCCAGGTGCTGTTTGAGGGCACCCCCACCGGCGACATGGACCTGGACGAGTACCGCCGCCGGAAGGCCGCGGTGATCTATCAGGATTTCGCCCTGTTCCCGCTGCTGACGGCCCTGGAGAACATCGAGTACCCCATGGAGCTGTGCCGCGTGGAGGCCCAGGAGGCGGAGCGCCAGGCCCGGGAGCTGGCCCGGCGGGTGTCCCTGCCGGACGAGCTGCTGGACCGGTATCCCACCCACATCAGCGGCGGTGAGCAGCAGCGTGTGGCCATCGCCCGGGGCCTGACCATGGACCGGCGGCTGCTGCTGGCAGACGAGCCCACCGGCAACCTGGACAGCGAGAACAGCGACAACATCATTGATCTGCTGCTGCGGCTGGCCCACGAGGAAAACCGCTGCGTCATCGTGGTGACCCACGATCTGACGGTAATGGACCGGGCCGATGTGGTGTACCGCATCAGCGACGGCCTGCTGCAGCGGCGGCAGAACAAAAAATAACGCAAAAAAGAGAAGGCCCAGGCCTTCTCTTTTTTTGCGTTATTCAGGCGCGGTAATCGTCGTTGTCGTCCAGCCACCCGGTACCATCGCAGATGTTGCACTTCATATACCCATCGTCGCATGATCCGTAGGTGCAGGGCCGTTCGGGATTTCTGGGGTCCTTACCGCTTCCATGGCAAACGGGGCAGAAAATCACACCGCTCCCGTCACATTCCGGACATTGTCTCATATGTATTTCTCCTTTCCGAATCCGCTTTAGTCCTCTTCAAAATCGGAACAGCCGCCGTTCCAGCCGACATTGCAGTCCTGAAGGGCGCAGTAGCCCTCTCCGCCGCTGTCCGGCTGAAAATATCGGCAATTTGCGCATTTTTCCATGTGTTTCTTCTTCCTCTGCCATCAGTAAATCTCAAATCCGCTGTTGATCATGTCCACAATATCCTGGATCCAATTGACCTCCTGCTGATGCTGGAGCTGGTTTCCGCCGGGCATGAGGAGGCTGGTAAGGAGTCCTGCGCGCCTCTTGCTTTCCTGCCGATCCTTCTGCACATCCCGGCCCCACAGCGGAAAGGTGACCGTATCCCCATTGACGATCACACCAACCTCCCGGTACTTAAAGGGCGGGTTGGGGTGCCGGATCACCAGCATGGGGACCTTCTGGGCAAAGAGCCCGGTTCCGGTCTTGACTTCCTCCATCGACACGGTGGCCGGGAAATTCTGCTGCTGAATGTTCCGCTCCAGCTTTCGCCGGATGCTCTGCATCAGCTCATCTCCCTGCAGGTTGTCTATGCGGATGCCCTTACCCGCATAGGATTGATAGGACTGTAAAACGTATGCCATGGGTATCATGCTCCTCCCTGTTTGATGTCTATAATTAAAATACCAAAGTATTTTATATTTGTCAAGTGTTCGTTGATAATAGTATTTTAATAATGGATATCGCGTCCGGTGCAGGAGGATGGAGCAATGTTGAATAAGCGCATACACGACCTTCGTGTGGCCCAGGGATACAGCCAGGTGGCCCTGGCCAAGCGCCTTGGGGTATCGAAACAGGCCGTGTCCAATTGGGAGAATGACAATATTCAGCCGTCCATCGAGATGCTTATCCGTCTGGCGGAGCTTTTCTCCGTATCCACGGATTATCTGCTTGGCCGGGAGGCGGCGCTGCAAGTGGACCTGAGCGGCCTGGATGAAAAGGTCGTGGGGCATCTGCTGCTTCTCGTCGACGATCTGCGGCGGAAATAAACACCCCCGTCCGTTCCATAAAAATATCCCCGCAGGCAAAAAGCCTGCGGGGATGCGTTATTCATACCCTGTGCTCAGATACGCTTCCGCTTCACGCCGACGGAGCCGGGGGCTTGGGGGGCTGATCGCGGTCCACATAGTGATAAGCCTCCGTGGGCATATTGCGGCGGCGCAGACGCTGATCCACCAGGTGTTTCACCAGCACCTGGATGCAGGCAAACACCGGCACGCCCAGGAACATGCCCAGGACGCCGCCGAAGCCGCCGCCCACCAGAATGGCCACCACCACCCAGAAGCTGGAGATGCCCGTGGCGTTGCCCAGGATCTTCGGACCCAGGATGTTGCCGTCAAACTGCTGGAGGGCGATAACGAAAATCACGAAAAACAGGCACTTTTTGGGGCTGACCAGCAGGATCAGGAAGGCGCTGGGCACCGCGCCCATAAAGGGGCCGAAGAAGGGGATCACGTTGGTGACGCCCACGATGAGACTGACCAGGGGGGCATAGGGCATTTTCAGCAGGGTGCAGCCAATGAGACACAAAATGCCGATGATGAGAGAGTCCAGCAGCTTGCCCCGGACGAAGCCGCTGAAAATGCCGTCGGCCCGGCGGACAGCCCGGGCGATCCAGCGGGCGTGGTCCTCCTTGCACACGCCGTACAGCAGCTTGCAGCAGCGGGCCAGGCTCTGCTCCTTCATGGCCAGCATGTACACGGATACAATGATGCCCACCAGAAAGTCCATGGCGAAGCTCACCAGGCCCCAGATGCCGGAGATAAGGCCGCCGGTGATGGTGGTGAGCATCTGCTGGGCCCCGGGGAGAATTTTGTTGGTGAGGATATCCAGCAGGTTTTTATAATAAGTATCCAGGTTCTTGTTGACCCAGTCCTCCACCGTGGGATTCTTGTCCAGCAGGTTCACAATCCAGGTGTAGATCTTGTCATAGTAGGTCTCGGCGTTGTTGATCAGCATCACCACGCTGTCTACCAGCTGGGGAATAACCACGCTGAACATCAGATACAGCAGCAGGAGAACAATGGCCCAGGTCAGCAGGATGCTGACGGCCCGGAGCCAGCCGGCAGCGTGAGGAATGGTTTTTCCCTCCAGGCCCTTTATGCGGCCCAGGCCCGAGCGGATCAGCCGCTCAATCCAGTTGACGATGGGGGCCAGCAGATATGCCATCACCAGGCCCACCAGCACCGGCGACAGAATGGATGCCAGCTTCGACACCATCCGCTGCAGCGTGCCGTTCATATAAAACGTGTCATAGAACACCAGAATGGCGCAGACGGTGAGAAAAATCGTCAGGCCCCATTTCAGATAGCTGCTCTTTCCTTTCATAAAGGTCTCTCCTTTTATACGGCCGCGAAAGCCTAATCGACTATTCTATATAGTAACGGAAGACAGCCGTTTTTGCAACGGTGGGAACGTGAACGTTTTGTTAAAATTCCCAATGTAGGTTTGTCAAACATATTGGACAGAGAACTCTGCTGGGGAGAGCCAGTGAAGGAGCCTCATAGGTAAGCTGTTGGAGCGGCGGTTGTGGACCGCAAGCTGCTTTGCGAA
>OLOA01002570.1_pt1 | contig 16176 bp, 15 predicted proteins | sample 1672201 | NCBI WGS metagenome assembly OLOA01 (sample SAMEA3136658, study PRJEB25190) | human gut metagenome
TGAAAAAATACAGCTTCGGATATTTCTGTTGCTACCATTCCCAAGAGCTCTTTTTTCTAAAAAAGGGCGTAAAAATCTCAGGATATTCACAATTCCTGTATTATACCGAAAAGCCCCAGTATTGTCAAGCATTCCACGTCGAAAAAGGGTCCTTGAAATATGCAAAAAAAGCCGCGCGAAATCTCAGATTTCAACACGGCTTTTCTGTATTATCCTGCCCGGTCTGATTCCTTATTTCTTCTCTGGAAAAAGATCTTTATAACGATTAGTCACCATCTGTGTCTGATACTCAAAATCCTGTTTATGCTGATTGACCAGTGTAGAAAGGATGATCCCGGAAAACCAGCAGATGATAGCTGTCAGGATCACAAACCCGCTGACGATCAGTGTCGGGATCTTTTCCACTGTCCCAACCTCCAGAAAATGTACCAGCACCGGAATAAAGAATACCATTCCCACCACAAACAGCACTGCTGCGATAAGGGAGAAGAACTCCAGCGGCTTGTAATTCTTGAACATTTTCACAATAGTCTTCAGGACCTTAAATCCATCTGCATAAGTATTCAGCTTGGACTCACTTCCCTCCGGCCTGTCACGATATTCAATGACTACATTCTCAACCTGCATGTTCTTATCGATGGCGTGGATCGTCATCTCTGTCTCGATCTCAAAATTCCTGGAAAGTACCGGGAATGTTTTTACAAAGCGGTAACTCATGGCACGGTAACCTGTCATGATATCCTTGATGTTGCTTTTGAAAAGACGGTTAATGGAACCTCTTACGATGCTGTTTCCAAAGTTGTGGAAAGGTCTCTTGTTCTCTGTAAAATATGTAGAAGAAAGGCGGTCACCAACTACCATGTCTGTGCCTTTCTCCAGAACCTTGCTGCACATTTCAGCTGCAAACTCTGCCGGATAAGTATCGTCGCCATCTACCATAAGATAACACTGCGCATCAATATCCCGAAACATACTGCGGATCACGTTTCCTTTTCCCTGCTGATACTCATAACGGACAACTGCCCCTTCTTTTCTGGCGATCTCGTCTGTTCCATCTGTAGAGTTATTATCATATACGTAGATCACAGCTTCCGGAAGTGCTTTTTTCATATCGCGGATAACCTTTGCTACCGTCTTGCTTTCGTTGTAGCAAGGAATTAAAACTGCTATTTTATCTGCCATTATTTTTCTCCTGTAAAACAAAAAAACTTTCTGCGGATTCCCGCTAACTGACTGTAGCACGCGCCCCGCTCCTTGTCAATAGAACGTTTCGTTTTCTCCGGCATACTTTTCTCTTTTATCGCTCCAGTACCATGTCTGTAAGCTTTTTCAGTTCTTCATAGCTTGAAATATTATTAGATTCTCTCCGGATTCCCGCACTGTGCCGCATACCGGCTGTATACCAGGCTACATGCTTCCGCATTTCGCGGATCCCGATATACTCACCCTTTATCGCGATCTGATCTTCGGCATGGCGCAGGATCATCTCGCATACTTCCTCTGCGGTTGGCCTAGAAAGCTTTTCCCCGGTGCGGAAATAGTGGTTCAGTTCCCGGAAGATCCACGGGTTCCCACGTACTGCACGGCCGATCATCACCGCATCGCAGCCAGTTTCTTTAAACATGGCTTCTGCAGTTTCCGGTGAAACGATATCTCCGTTTCCTATCACCGGAATAGTCACCGCTTCCTTGACCCTGCGGATAGCATCCCAGTCCGCCTGACCAGAATAATACTGCTGTCTGGTCCTTCCATGAACTGCGATGGCTGCTGCACCGGCATCCTCCACCCGTTTTGCAATCTCCACCACATCCACCGGCGTATTTTCATCAAAGCCAATGCGGACCTTCACCGTTACCGGCTTGGAAACTGCTCCGGAAACACTGCGGACGATCTCTTCGATCAGCTGAGGATCCTTCAGAAGAGCTGAGCCCTCGCCATTATTTACCACCTTGGGAACCGGACATCCCATATTGATATCGAGAATGTCAAAGGGACGCTCCTCAATGCTTTTTGCCACCTCTGCCATAAGGTCCGGCTCGCTGCCGAAAAGCTGCATGGATACCGGATGCTCCCCGGGATCGATCTCCATCAGTGCCTTTGTATTCTTATTATGAAAAGAAATCGCCTTGGCACTGACCATCTCTGTACAGATCAGTCCGGCTCCCTGTTCTTTACACAATCCCCGGAAAGGAAGATCCGTAACCCCTGCCATGGGAGCCAGGACAAATGGATTTTCTATTTCTACTGAGCCGATTTTCCACATTCTATTCATGAATCAATCTCCGTTATCCACATTTTCCGCATCTTCTTCTAAGTTTTCCCCAAGGAAGAATACACGATAATACAGTTCCAGAGATTCCAGAAGTTCTTTCTTTTCTGTCTGCAGTTTCTTGATCTTCAACACACTTCCGATCTCATCATACATGGCATCTGCATCCAGTGCTTCTGTCTTGAACTGCAGATTTCCATCCTCATCAAATTCCAGTGTAAGGATTCCACCGATGTCCTCTGTATAAAGAACACACATAATCTGCAATTCCTGCTTGATACTTTCCGGAAGAGAATTAAAATCCGGATTAAAATAATATTTCTGCTCATAGGAGCTTGCTCCACAGAGTACAATATTTTCCTGGTACATATAAAAAACTCCTTAATCTATCACTTATTCCGTTATGTATCTGATCTGAATCACACGTAACTGTACAGTCCCCGGACAGATACTTCTCCGGATCTTACCACCTGAAGAGTACCTTCCCTGTCTCTTACCAGAAGCTCACCCTGCTCATTGATACCCAGGGCAGTTCCCTCGTAAGGATGCAGTTTGTCCAGTATACGGACTGGCTGCTGCCTGTTGGCGAGCATATCATTGTATTCCTCCACCATCATAGACAGATCACAGGTCTGAATAAACTTTTCATAGTTTTTTTCAAATTTCTCCATGATCTTTCCGATCAGTTCGCTGCGGTCAAACTTCTTTCCTGTTTCCAGATAAAGAGAAGTTGCCTTATCCTGAAGTTCTTCCGGAATTTCTTCCAGATTTACATTGATCCCATCTCCGATGACCACTTCCCGGATCCTGCCTTTTTCCAGCCCCATTTCTGTAAGGATTCCGCAGATTTTCTTATGTGACACCACTACATCATTGGGCCATTTGATAGAAACTTTCACTCCTGTATCTCTGACAGCCTCTGCCACACTAAGTCCCATAACCAGTGTCAGCATGGATGCATACTGTGGTTCAAATGTTGGACGGAGTAAAATGGACATCATTACAGAACTGCCTTCCGGTGCCTGCCAGCTTCTTCCCAATCTCCCTTTTCCTGCTGACTGGAATTCTGCAACTGCCAGAGTTCCCTCCGGTGCCCCTTCTTTGGAAAGCTTTTTGATCCACTCATTGGTAGAATCTGTTTCTTTTGCAAAATGGACGGTTTTGCCCGCCCATTCTGTGTGTATACTTTCTGAAATTGTTTTCTGATCGTATTCCATTATCATTTCTTTTCAGGTTCTCCCAGAGTTGCTACCATAACTGCCTTGATAGTATGCATACGGTTTTCTGCCTCATCAAATACATGTGACTGTGGAGACTCAAATACTTCGTCTGTTACTTCCATATCTGTCAGATTGAAGCGTTCTCCCATTTCCTTGCCGATCTTTGTCTTAAGGTCATGGAATGCCGGCAGGCAGTGAAGGAAAATTGCCTTTTCTCCTGCATTTTTCATAACATCAGAAGTTACTTTATATGGTGTCAGTTCACGAATACGCTCTTCCCATACTTCGTCAGGTTCTCCCATAGACACCCATACATCTGTATAGATAACATCTGCATCCTTGGTTCCTGATTCCACATCTTCTGTGAGAGTTACGGATCCACCGGAAGCTGCTGCATAAGTCTTGCAGAGATCAACCAGTTCCTGGTTCGGGAAATATTTCTGGGTTGTGCAGGCTACAAAATGCATTCCCAGTTTGGAGCATGCGATCATCAGTGAATTACCCATGTTGTAACGGGCATCTCCCATGTATACTAGTTTGATACCTTCCAGATGTCCAAAATGTTCACGAATGGTCAGCATATCTGCCAGCATCTGTGTAGGATGGTATTCATTGGTCAAACCGTTCCATACTGGAACACCTGCATGCGCTGCCAGTTCTTCAACGATTTCCTGACCAAATCCTCTGTACTCGATTCCTTCATACATTCTTCCAAGAACTCTTGCTGTGTCTGCAATGCTTTCTTTCTTGCCGATCTGGGATCCTGTAGGATCCAGATAAGTAGTTCCCATACCCAGGTCATGAGCAGCTACTTCAAAAGAACAACGGGTTCTGGTACTTGTTTTTTCAAAAATAAGAGCTATATTTTTACCTTTGTAGTACTGATGAAGCTCTCCTGCTTTTTTCTTTGCTTTCAGGTCTGCTGCCAGATCGATCATATAAGTAATCTCTTCTGGTGTAAAGTCTTTCAGTGTAAGAAAATTACGTCCTTTTAAATCCATAATAGCTTCTCCTCTTGTATACTATTTGTTACTGTTCACAGCAACTTAATTTTCTTTTGTGGTTTCTTCTGTAACAATCTCTTTCAGGGAAGATGCCAGTCCTGCAATTCCCTGGATCTCAGATGGAATAATGATCTTGGTTGCCTTGCCGTCTGCTGCCTTTGTGAATGCTTCCAGACTCTTCAGAGTAAGGACTGCCTGGTCTGCACCTGCTTCCCGGATCATTTTGATTCCTTCTGCAGTAGCATTCTGCACTTTCAGAACAGCCTGTGCCTGGCCTTCTGCTTCTTTGATCATACGCTCTTTCTGTGCCTCTGCTTTAAGGATTGCAGCCTGTTTTTCTGCCTCAGCATCCAGGATAACTGACTCTTTCTTACCTTCTGCAACAAGAATGGTGGATTTCTTTTCACCTTCTGCACGAAGGATTGCTTCTCGACGTTCACGTTCTGCTTTCATCTGTTTTTCCATGGCTTCCTGAATAGCAGCCGGAGGAATAATGTTCTTCAGTTCTACACGATTGACTTTAATTCCCCATGGATCTGTTGCCACATCCAGAGATGCACGCATCTTGGTATTGATCACTTCGCGAGATGTGAGGGTCTCATCCAGTTCCATATCCCCGATGATATTACGGAGTGTGGTCGCAGAAAGATTTTCGATTGCCATGATCGGATTTTCCACGCCATAGGTAAAAAGCTTTGGATCTGTAATCTGAAAAAATACAACTGTGTCGATCTGCATGGTAACATTATCTTTGGTAATTACCGGCTGCGGTGGAAAATCAACCACCTGCTCTTTCAGATTCACTCTTCTGGCTACTCGGTCGATAAACGGCGTCTTGAAATGGATGCCGGTGTTCCATGTTTCCTTATATGCACCCAGACGTTCTACTACGATCGCATAAGCCTGTGGTACAATACGGATACAAGATGCAAGAACCCAGAGTATCAGTGCAATAACAACAATTACAAAAATAAGTCCTCCCATATTACTTAACCTCCTTCTCCTCTGAAATATTCTGTTTTTTTACAATAAGTTTCACGCCCCGGACAGCTTCGATCTCAACAACTGTATGTGCAGGGATCAACTCTTCATCAGAAACAGTTCGTGCCATCCATTCGATATCATTAATACGAACCTGACCGGTCTGTGCCAGATTGTTGATCTCCTGGATTACCACTGCCTTCTCTCCTATAAGGCTGTCTACATTGGTTTTGGTCATGCCCCGGTTCATATATCTGACTGCCAGTGGTCTGGTAAAGATCAGAAGAACCAGTGAGATCAGAAGAAATGCCCCCCACTGAACAGCAATTCCCATTCCCATCCAGGACAAAACAGCTGCGATCAGTGCTCCTCCGGCAAACCATATGGTTGTAAGTCCTACCGTAATAGCCTCTATGATCAGAAGCACTGCCAGTACTATCAGCCACAGTAAAGGTTCCATAAACACTCCTCCTTCCGGAAATCTGTAACCTCTGTTCCATATGAATTCAAAATTCCGGAACAGTCTGAGCTTAGTTTCTCCGTTGCCGGGAAGCCTCATACATAAGGATTCCTGCCGCCATGGCAGCATTCAGAGATTCTACTTTACCACACATGGGAATATGGATGAGACAGTCTGCTGCTTCTGCTGCCTGATCTGTAAGCCCTTTGCCTTCATTTCCTATAAGAAATGCAGTGCCTTCCCTGTAGGATTCCTGATCGTAGGAATTCTTTCCCTTCAGGTGTGCTGCAAAAAAGCGGATCCCATGTCCCTGAAGCTTCTGTTTTAATGATACCACATCTTCAACGTAGAAAAAAGGTATTCTGTAAACAGAACCCATTGTTGCACGAATCACCTTGGGATTGGTGATATCCACACAGGTTTTTGTGAGAAAAACAGCCTTCACTCCGGCACCCTCACCTGTACGGATAATAGTTCCTGCATTCCCCGGATCCTGCAGATCTTCCAGCACCATAAATAAAGGATTCTGCTCTTTCAGAATTTCTTCTATGTTATATGTAGGCTGCTTCAGGACAGTCAATACTCCCTGTGGAGTCTGTGTATCACTCATCTGACGGAAAACATTGTCTTCTACTGCTTCCCAGCTAAACTTTCTGACCTTTTCCATCAGTTCCTGATCTTCCAGAATATGCTCCGACACGTAGACCTTTTCTATCCATTGGTCAGGAGCTTCCATGAACATCTTGCGTCCTTCCGCAATAAAAAGCTTCTGTTCTCTTCTGACTTTCGCTTTCTGATTCAGTTTTATGATATTTTTTACCTGTGTATTCTGTATACTGGTGATCATAAATATATTCCTCGTAATCCACAGCGGAGGCCGCCTGATGGTGACCTCCGCTGTTATTATGAGAATCTACAAAGATTCTTTTATTTTTTGTAATTATGAGAAAGTGAATTACATACCTCCCACATATATGGAGATACGTCTTTCTGCATGGCAAGAGCTTCATTGATATCAAAATCAACAAATTCTCCATGTTTATAACCTACGACTCTGCAGGATTTGCCTGCGATCAGAAGGTCTACAGCAAGAGCGCCCATCATAGATGCATATACCCTGTCTTTACATGTCGGGCTTCCACCACGCTGCATGTGTCCAAGGATTGTTGCACGAGTTTCGATACCTGTAGCTGCTTCGATACGTTTTGCCATTGCCTGTGAATGGCCAATACCTTCCGCATTAACGATAATATGATGTTTCTTTCCTGCTTTACGGCTTGCAATAATGTTATTGATCAACTTCTGCTCATCATAGTCATATTTTTCCGGAATCAGAACATCCTCTGCTCCGTTGGCAATACCGCACCACATAGCCAGATAACCAGCATTACGACCCATAACTTCAATGATACTACAACGTTCATGAGAAGTAGAAGTATCACGAACTTTGTCGATTGCTTCCATTGCTGTATTAACAGCAGTGTCAAATCCGATGGTATACTCAGTGCAGGCAATATCAAGGTCGATTGTTCCCGGAACACCGATGGTATTGATTCCGAGATTTGCAAGCTTCTGTGCACCTGCAAAAGAACCGTCTCCACCAATAACTACCAGTCCGTCAATGCCATGTTTTCTACAGATCTCAGCACCACGCTCCTGTCCTTCCGGTGTACGGAATTCTGCACATCTTGCTGTATACAGGATTGTACCGCCTCGTTCGATTGTATCAGACACATCTCTGGCAGTCATGTCTACGATTTCTTCATTAAGAAGACCATTGTAGCCTTTATAAATTCCTTTTACATTCAGTCCACTGCTCAAGCCTCGTCTTACAACTGCACGAATTGCCGCATTCATTCCAGGAGCGTCACCGCCACTTGTAAGTACACCGATGGTTTTTATCTGTTTCTCTGCCATGATTCATTCCTCCATCTTTTTGATTTCCTGTCCCTAAACAGGAAGTCATTTGTTATCTTTTCTACACATATTCGGTTTATAGTGTAAAGCATTTTCAGAAGTTTTTCAATACTCTTTCCACAAGTTTAACGTTAGATTCCCCATATTTTTGTCTCAGTTCCCGGAGAGAAGTTTCATTGATCTCCACCTGATATGCTGCCGGCAGACGTTTCATGGCTTTTACGTCTTTCAGGAAAATAACCACTGCAGAAGTACCCCTGTTTTTTTTCAGAATTTTCTGCAGTTCTGCTTCCTCCTGACCATATTCTGCCCTGTCTTTAAACTGGAGCCACACCTCTCTGGGGATTTCATCAAAAGAACGGACTTTTTCAAGGATCAGCTTACTTGGTCTGTCATCTTCTGCTGACACTCTTCCCTGAATGAATACTTTTGCCTCCTCTTCCAGAAGACTGTGCCACTTCTCATAGTCTCTTGGAAATGCAACGATCTCCACAGTTCCCACCAGATCTTCCAGTGTCAGGAAAGCCATGACTTTATTAGTCTTTGTATATTTGATGTTTTTATCCGTAATCATTCCACCAACAATGACTTTCTGTCCGTCAACTACCCTGGGAATGCCGGTTTCCTCATCCTGCTGAAAATCTGCGGTTCTGGATGAGATCATTTTTTCCATCATCCCTCTGTATCTTTCCAGCGGATGACCACTTAAATAAATCCCCAGAACTTCCTTTTCAAAGGCAAGTACCATTTCCGGATCATATTCCTCCACATCCGGCATACGGATCTCAAAATCTTTTTTATCCTCATCGCTGACCAGGTCAAAGAGACTCATCTGACCTGCCATAGAATTCTTTTTCTCCTGAGCAATACTGTCTACAATTCTTCCATAAACCATCATCTTCTGACGTCGGTTTCCTTCCAGACAATCCAGTGCCCCTGCCTTGATAAAGTTTTCGATAGCTCTTTTATTTACAGTCCCTGTCAGTCTCTCAATAAAATCCTTCAGTGAACGGTATTCTCCCCTGTCTTCTCGCTCTTTTACAAGAGCTTCGATCACAGGACGTCCCACACTCTTGATCGCAGAAAGCCCATAACGAATAGAACCATTATCTACAGAAAAGCCGTAGCTTCCTCTGTTTACATCCGGTGGCAGAATCTTTATTCCCATCTGACGACACACCTGAATATATTCAGCCACTTTAACCGGCATTTCAATTACCGAGGTCATCAGTGCCGCCATGAATTCTACCGGATAATAATACTTCAGATCTTCCTTCTCCCATCCTTCCAGATAGAGCGTACTGAAGCCCGGTGTATCCATGAGATACGTATCGTTCCCTATGGAAAATAATTCCGAATGTCTTGTCGTATGCCGTCCGCGCTTAATCTTCTCGCTGACAGCCCCGGTTGCCATCTCTGCATCCGGATACATAGCATTAGTCATAGAGGACTTGCCAACACCGGAAGGTCCTGCCATGACCGTTGTTCTGCCATCCAGTATCTCCCTGATCTGATCCAATCCTTCCTGTTGTTTCACACTGACCGTCAGCACTTTGCATCCGCTGCCGCGATAAATGCTGCATAACCTGTCCAGTTCTTCTCCGCTGATCAGTTCCTGCTTATTAAAGCAAATAATGGTCGGCAGCTCCTGCCTCTCCATCATGAGCAAAAAGCGGTCCAGCAGCCCCAGATTCGGGGCCGGCTGTGCCGCTGCAAAAATGATCATCGCCTGATCCACATTCGCCGATGCCGGTCGGATCAGTGCATTTCTCCGGGGAAGAATCTCTATTATATTGCCTTTCATACCGTTCTCGTCCAGACTGTCAAGGAAAACATCATCGCCTACAAGGGGTTTGATCTTCCTGTTCCGAAAGATTCCCTTGGCCTTGCATTCATAGATGCCCTTTCCATTGACATGAACATAATAAAATCCGGCAATACCCTTAATAATCTTGCCCTTCATATCATCCTCTTAAAATTAAAGACTTGTCATTACTCAAAATCCACACTATAGCTGCTCACCTGAACACCGTTCAGATAAACATAGACTGTACCGCTGCCGGATGCTGTACTTGTTGTACTCACTGAGCCAGGCAGACTGCCTTCTGATGTATTCTGATCGTAGACGGTTTCACTTGAACCATCCGGCTTGTATACAACAACTGTCACCTGTCCGCTGTCATAAACATCCGTATTGCCGTCACCGTCTGTAATATCACGTCCAAACGGGCTCTCGATCGGAATACTTGCAGAATAAGAAGTCACCCGACTTCTGAGACTGACTGTCAGACTGATGGTAGTACCCTCATCAACTGTTTTTCCTGCACTGATGCTCTGATTCATAACCTGGTTCTCACTATAGCTGTCGCTGTAATCACTGGACTTGCCGTTGTAAGTCAATCCGGCATCCTTGATCATCTGAATAGCATCATCAATATCCCGACCAAGCAGATTCGGCACAATTGTCGTTTTCGTTTCTTTGCCTTTGCTTGCAGTGATGGTAATCGTATCACCTTTGGCCACCTGACTGCCGGCCTTTGGTGATGTACTGATAACCTTGTCAGAACCAACAGAATCACTGTAATCAAATTCAAGGCTTACAACCAGACCATCATTCTCAAGCTGTGCCTGTGCCTGCTGATACTGCATGCCCGTCACATCATCCAGAGAGAATTTTTCCTTACCGCTGCTGATATTAATCGTCACCTGTGTATGCACATCTACCTTTGTACCTGCTGCCGGAGACTGATCATAGACCTGTCCCTCCGGAACATCATCCGAAGTACCCGTCTGAACATTCACGCCCAGTCTCAGCTTTTTCAGTGCGGCTTTTGCCTCATCCTCTGTCTTCTTGGACAAATCCGGAACTGTCACATGCTCACCGGCTGTGCTTGTGTCAGAAGATGTATCAGAAACCGATTCTGTTGAAATAGGTTCCGTTGATGTATCTTTGTTCTTGTGACCAAAAAGACTGCCGCTGCCGCCAAAGAAGCCTGCCGCATGACCGATAATAAAGAAAATAATCACAGCCAGTATAATGAAACCGCCGATACCCAAGGCCATCATCACTTTACTGAGTGCCGGATTCACCTCTTCGTCATCATCATCCTCTTCATCTTTATCAAATTCGTCATCATCATCCTCTTCGAGGTCCTTCTTCTTCACAGGGCGTTTCTTCTGTACCGGCTTCTGTACCGGCTTCTGTACCGGCTTCTGCACCGGCTTTTCTTCTTCCTCCTCTTCCGGTTCCTCCACATAGGTCTCTTCCGGTTTCGTACCGAAGTTTTTATGCAGTGAAGCCGCTTTCAGAGAATCAATATCATCGTCGTTCATCACAATGGTTCTGCCCTGAGGAATAGCCCCCGGAATTACAACATACTCGCCGTCCGGATGAGTCAATACCTTTCTCAGATCGGCAATCAGTTCTCTGGCCGACGCATATCTTCTCTCCGGCTTCTTCTGGGTACACTTCAGAATGATCTTCTCAAAGCTGACCGGAATGGATGGTTCCAACTGTCTCGGTGGTGTAATTTCGCTCTGAATATGCATCAATGCTACCGCTACATTGGTCTCCCCTTCAAAAGGCACACGTCCTGTCACCATTTCATACATGGTAATACCAAGGGAATAAATATCACTTCGTTCATCGCTGTAACCGCCTCTGGCCTGTTCCGGTGAAATATAATGAACGGTACCTGCTGCCGTTGTCGTCACAGTTGTCGAATCCGCCACCTTCGCAATACCGAAGTCTGTCACCTTCACCTTGCCGTCACGGGACATAATAATATTCTGGGGCTTGATATCTCTGTGAATAATTCTATTCTCATGGGCCGCACTGAGGCCGGAAGCGATCTGAACAGAAATATTCAATGCTTCTCTGATATCCAGCTTGCCCTTCATATCAATATAATTCTTCAGTGTAATTCCCTGAACCAATTCCATAACAATGAAATAAACGCCGTCATCTTCCCCAACATCATATACATTCACAATGTTCGGATGAGATAAACCTGCTGCGGACTGGGCTTCCACCCTGAATTTCTTAACGAATGTTGCATCGGTACTGTATTCCTGTTTCAAAACCTTAATCGCAACCAGCCTGTTCAGGACATGGTCCTTCGCCTTGTAGACATCAGCCATACCGCCGGAGCCGATTTTCATAATAATCTCATATCTGTTGATCAGATAACTGCCTGGAATTAACATTCGTTCACCTCCTCAATCCGGGGCTCAATAACAATAACAGTAATATTGTCATAGCCGCCATTTTCCTTTGCTTCATCTATAAGTATCCTAACTGAATCTTCTACACTATTCGAAGAAATAACATCATATAAACGCTGATCCTCAATCATATTGGACAATCCGTCCGAGCACATCATCACCTTGTCCCCGGGCTTTAAATCCACTTCAAAAAAATCTGCCTTTACTTCCCAGGCCACACCGATGGCTCTGGTAATCACATTCTTCTCCGGATGATTCCTTGCCTGCTCTTCTGTCAATTCACCGGCTCGCATCATCGCTGCCACATAGGAATGATCTTCTGTCACTTGATTAATCTCATGACCGATCAAATACAGTCTGCTGTCACCTACATTGGCCACATAGAGCTGTCCGTCCTCTGCGAAGGCAACAACCATCGTCGTTCCCATTCCCGCAAGCTCTTCGTTCTCAAAAGACTTCTCCAGAACCTTGCGGTTTGCCTCAGCGATGCCCTCATCCATCACACGGATCAGATTGCGGTTCTCCGTGTGTCTGATATAATCAAGGAATGTCTCAATGGCATATCTGGAGGCATAATCACCGGCCTGATGCCCTCCCATTCCATCTGCAACAATAAACAAATTCGGAAATGGCCCTATAGGAGTTGTTGAACAGAAATATCCATCCTGATTCATCGTCCTCACGCAGCCAATATCTGTTCCGGCATATGCCTGCATATTATCCCTCCTTCTCTCCTGACTGTTCCATATATTTCTTTCTTAATTGTCCACAGGCAGCCTGTATATCTCTGCCCATTTCCCTTCTTATAGTAACATTTCTTCCATATTTTTCAAGCATATTTTTAAATTTGAGGACAGCATCTGCCTCTGTCTGTCTGTAGCTTCTTTCTTCAATCGGGTTCACCGGTATGAGATTAATATGGCAGTTGATGCCTTCCAGCAGCGCAGCCAGCGCTTTAGCATCTTCCCTGCTGTCATTCACACCTTTGACAAGACTGTACTCAAACGTAATCCTTCTGTTGTTCTGACTGTAATAATAACGGCATGCTTTTAAAATTTCTTCTATACTATATGTATTGGCAATCGGCATCAATTCACGACGTTTCTCATCATTCACTGCATGCAGTGAAATCGCCAGCGTGATCTGCAGTTTCAAATCCGCCAGTTCATAAATCTTCGGCACAAGTCCGCATGTAGAGACAGTGACATTTCTCTGACTAATATCCAGTCCCGGTGCATGGGTCAGAATATTGATCATCCGCACAAGGGCATCGTAATTGTCCAGCGGTTCCCCTGTTCCCATAACAACCACATTTGATACACGTTCACCGGAATCCTTCTGGATCTGATAAATTTCATCCAGCATTTCCGATGCCAGCATCTGCCGTTCAAGGCCGCCCAGTGTCGATGCGCAGAAACGGCACCCCATCCGACATCCAACCTGTGAAGAAATACATACTGAATTGCCGTGTTTATAATGCATGAGAACACTCTCGATAATTCTGTCATCAGACAGTTTAAAAAGGTATTTCGCCGTACCATCTATGGCCGAAACGTACTTTTCAACCATTTCAAGATGAGACAACACACACTGTTCTGAAAGCTTCTGACGCAAATCCTTGGACAAATTGGTCATTTCATCGAAGGAATCTGCCAGACGCACATGCATCCATTCATAAATCTGTTTGGCACGGAACTTCTTTTCTCCCATTACTTCTGTCGTAAAAACTTCCAGCTCCGGAAGTGTCATTGATTTGATATCTGTTTTGTCACTCATCACTCTGCTCCTTCATCCCGACTGCGCCTGAATCTTGCAATAAAAAAGCCATCCGACTGATACTGTCCCGGAAGGATCTGAATCCAGCCTGCTTTCGTCTGTTCATTGCGGACCTTTTCAGGTACATATGCATCCAGGCTCTCCAGACCGAACGGAAAATGTTCCTCAAACCACTGCATATTCTCTTCATTCTCTGCTTTTGATACTGTGCATGTACTGTAAATCAGTACACCGCCCGGTTTGACATAGTGCTGTACAACCGACAGAATCTCCCTCTGAAGCGCTGCCAGAGCGGTTATCTTCTCAGGTGTCACCGAACGCTTGATATCCGCTTTTCTTCCCATGACACCCAGCCCCGAGCATGGCAGGTCTGCCATAACAATATCTGCTTTCTGTGCATCTTCCGGATAAAACACAAGGGCGTCCTTCACTTCTGCCGAAACATTCTTTAATCCGGTACGCTTAAGATTTTCCTGAATCTTTAAAACTTTTGCCTCTGTCAGATCTCTTGCAGATACCTGTCCGCTGCCCTTTAAAATATCCGCCATATGCATGCTTTTACCGCCCGGGGACGCGCAGACATCAATAATCGATTCCCCGCCGGCAATTCCGGCAGCCACAGCTGCCAGCATCGCACTCTCATCCTGGGCAGTTATACGTCCGTCTGCAAAAGGACCAACATTACCAAGATAATCATATCCCGATAGATGAAGGGCTTCCGGAAGCATGCATCCTTCTTCTATATTCAGTCCCTCTGACCGCAATGCTTCTTTCACCGCTGCCATATTCTGACTGTCACGCACGCGTACCGTCGTTTTCTGGTCATCCAGCATCGCCTGCCCCATCTCTGCCGTCATCTCAAAGCCATAATCACGAAGCCACATTTCTGCCAGCCATTCCGGCACGGAATATCGCATGGAAAGGTAGGCCGCCGGTGTTTTTTCGGGATCAGGATAATGAATAACCTCTTTATTTCGGGAAATATTTCTCAAAACACCATTCACAAAACCCGACAGATTCTTAAGTCCTCTTTTCCTCGTCAGCTTCACAGCCTCGTCGCAGGCCGCCGCATCCGGAATATGATCCATCTTCAGTATCTGATAAACAGACATTCTGAGGATGGCTTTAATCGGCGGCTTTATCTTATTCAGACGTACACTGGAAAACTGCCGGATAACACCGTCAAGAAAAATCTCATATTCCAATGTTCCTCTGAAAAGTCTGCTGATAAACGCTCTGTCCCTCTTGTCCAGATACTGATACTTCATCAATGTCTGGGATAAAAGAAGATGTGAAGGCGTATTCTCCTTCTCTACGCTCATCAGCATATCATAAACAATGGCGCGTGTATTGATATTATCTGCCATATAAAACTCCTTTACCGTTCATCATCGTTTCTTCTGAAAGCCCCTGTCAGAATCAGCAGACGCAAAAGCTGCAGAATCATAGACGCTGCTCCTGCCACATAAGTCAATGCCGCTGCTCCCAGTACTTCTTTGGCATAGCGATTCTCATCCCCATGCAGAATACCTGAAGATTCCATAATCTTCAATGCTCTGGAAGATGCATTGAATTCCACCGGAAGTGTCACCAGATGAAATGCAACCACCGCTACAAACATCCAGATACCGATATTGATCAGAAGGCTGCTTCCTCCCATCAGAATACCGATGACAATCAGAGGCCAGCTGATACCGGCACCAAAGTTGGCAATAGGCACCAGAGCACCGCGAATCTTAAGCGGGACATAATTATTCTGATGCTGGATCGCATGACCGCACTCATGGGCTGCCACGCTGACCGCAGCCACACTGGTGGAGCCATATACAGAATCCGACAGACGCAGCGTCTTTGAAGAGGGATCATAATGATCGGTCAGATCTCCGGAAACCCTTGCAATGCCTACATCATAGATTCCTGCCTGACGCAGGATGCGTTCGGCTGTCTGAGCGCCTGTCAATCCGCTCAAAGAACGTACCTGGGAATATCTTCCAAAAGTAGATTTCACCTTTGTGGAAGCTGCCAGAGACAGCAGCACTCCGATAATGATCAAAATATATGTCGGATCAACATACATTGGATAATACATTCTGTCTTATTCATTTTTATTGTCAGACTTATTATTCATTTGTTTCATTCTCAAAATCCATGCGGGTGCCTTTTTCAATGGTATAGCCATTCAGGAAAGCTGAAATATCCATACGTTTCTTTCCTTCCAGCTGTACACTCTTCACGGAGAGCGCACCGATACCGGTCTGGATGATCAGACTGTTTCTGGTCACTTCCGCCACTTCACCGTATTCACAGCCATAGTTTCTGTCCAAC
>OLOA01002596.1_pt1 | contig 16063 bp, 28 predicted proteins | sample 1672201 | NCBI WGS metagenome assembly OLOA01 (sample SAMEA3136658, study PRJEB25190) | human gut metagenome
TCGCACATCTCGAAGGAGACGCCCCGCGTGGTTCTCCAGAAGAAGCTCGGGCACGGGACGATGCACGGCTTCCGGTCGACATTCCGTGACTGGTGCGCGGAGAACGGGAAGGACCCTATTGTGGCCGAGAAAAGCCTGATGCACGCTACTGAGAGTGCCGTCGTTCAGGCGTACCAACGCTCCGACCTGCTCGACGCCCGCAGGGTACTGATGCAGGAATGGGCGGACGCCGTGTACCCGGAGCAGGTTTGACGGGCAAAGAAAAAGCCCGTCACCGTGGTGCGGTGGCGGGCTGTGGGTTGCCGATTGTCTGCGCTAGGGCGTGGCCTCGCGGAGCTTGAGCGCCTTCGTGCACTTCGTCGCGTACTGGTCCGCGGCGAGCCATTGGTCGATGATGTCCTTGCGCCAAAACAGGCCGCCGGGGAAGCGCTTGCCCTGAGGGATGATGCGCTTCGCGATCCAACGGTCTACGGTGCGCGGAGACTTCCCGCCAAGGTACTCGCCGACCTCTTTTTTGCTTAACCACCCGTCCATTGAAATACCTCCCGTTCTTTTGCCATTCTCACCTGTGCGATCGCCTCCGCGATCAGTTCGGCCTTGCTCATGATTTGTGCCTTGTACGCCGCGAGGGCACGCTCGGCTCGGTCGAATTCCTCGCGGTCGATCATGTCGATCACGGCGACCATCGTTTCCTTTTCGTGCAGATCCTTCTCTGCCAGTTGACTGACCCGTGCCACTGCCGCCTGCATCTCGCCGTCATCCCGCACCGGGGCGGCGGGCGTGGCCAGAGCGTCGAACCAGTTTGGCGCAGCACCTTCCAGGATTTGCCGCACCTGCTTCTCGCGTGCGACCTCTCTGTGCAGGTGCGCTTGCCCGGTGCTGTGATCGGTCATGCTCAGGTAGTGGATCGAGTTGAAAACCCGCACGTAGATCGGAGCGAATCGTTCCTTCAGTGTGCGGATGTTGCTCGTGATGAATCCCGTGTGTACGTTCACCTGCGCGGCAATTTGAGCTGTGGAAAATTCCTGCTTCGCGTGCCTGCGGAGGAAGCTCGCGATTTTGTACAGCATGATTTCGCGTTCATCGTCAAGCATGAGCGTCTCCTGCGCAGACGATTGCGTCGAACCAGTTCGGGGACGGGGCGGCCATAATGCGAATCTTTTCGGCCTGCATTCTTCCCTTTTCGATGCGCTCGACGCGCATACTCTTTTCCTCTTCTGCTTCGCGCTTCGCCTCTTCGGCCTTCAGGCGTTCGCGCTCGAGCCTTCGGTTTCGTTCTTCCTCTGCGAAGGAGAGACGCCCGCCGAAGCTAACGAGGGTCAGGCCGTGGACTGTGCGGACGTGCAGCTCGGTTCCTTTGCCGGCCAAAGTTTCGAGGATGCCGTTCACGCGGGCCTTGGGCTGGTGAGCCAGTGAGGCGATTTCGGGTACCGTGAACTCATGGTGCGGGTTCGTCTTGAGAAGTTGTTCGACGTGGTGCGTTGCGGTGCTGTTCATGATGGTTTCCTAGTTGGCGGGTAGTGGAGGAGGCGGCGGGAGCTTGCCCGTCACCTTCATATGGTTGACGCGTTCGGCCTGCGCGGCCTCGAGTGCTTGAACCTTTTCGAGGTAGTCCCCGAGGATCAGGCGGCGATGCTCGCGGAAGCGTCCGGGCGTACTGGCGATGTGTTCGGGGTCGTTTTCCTTCAGCACTTCGATCAGCTCCTGATTCATCCCGTTGGCGGTCGCGGCCTCGAAGATCATCTGTGCCGTAGTGAGGCCTTCGCGGGTGTCCTCGATCAGTTCGTCAGGAATGCGGCGGCCCATGTTGCGATGGTCGATCGCGAGGGTTGCGGCATAGGCCGCGCGGCGGATCTCATCGAGGCGCTCAGACTCCTGCACGCCGACCTTGAGGAAGGCGATTGCCCCGATCATCAGCATCGAGTTGACAAGCGAGAAGTCGTCCATTTCCTCGGTCGTCTGCCAACGCTCGAGTGCCATAAAGGCCTCGATGAAGCGTTCGACCATGAAATCCTGGTCGGCTAGCGCGAACAGGTAGCCGAGCTGCGCGGATCCCTTGTGCCGAGCCGCTCGGGCATCCTCGACGATCTTGACGAGGCGGCGGCATTCGGCGGGGTCTTTGAACTGGTTGCGGAGCAGGCGACTGCGTGCGGCCTGCTCCCGTCCGTGCGCGCCCTTCTTTCTTGGCTTCTTTGACTTAGGCATTGGCGTCTCCTCAGATTTGCCCCTTGAGCTGTTTTTGGACTTCCTCGTATGTGTCGAAGCCCGGCGGGAGGACGAGGCGGTAGCGACCGCACTCGACGCCGTCGATCCTGCACACCAGAAGCACCTTGCGCCAGAGGTGGCACTGGACGAAGTCGTAGGCGATCTTCGTGGCGATCACCAGTGCGCCGATCAGGAAGCAGAAGTTGAAGCCCATGATGAAGCCGCGCTCCCACGCGATCGAGGTCGGTACGACGATCGAGTAAAAGAAAAGCCCGAGCCAGAGAAGCCCGAGCTTAGATGTGGGGATCGCGCGGAGGTACCCGCGCATCCACAGGGCGATGATGTCGCCCCTTGAGTTCGACCGCATGATGTCTCCTTATCGACGGGTCAGTTCTGCGTAGCGTTTTGCCACGGCCTTGCGGCATTCGATCATGCCCTTGATCTTGTCCTCTTCCTGCTCGATGATCGTGGGGAAGAGGAGGTCGAGGTAGCCGTTCCTCAGGGCGAAGTGTTGGCCGAGCCAGAGGGCGACCTCAGAGTATCCTCCCGGGGCTTCTACCTTGCGAACCCGATCAATCTCGCGGTCGAGGTAGAACATGGCCTTCATGAGATCGTCGGCCTCGGATTCGCCGTCCTTGTGGCCTGCGCGGACGATGTACTTGACCGCGTTGCCGAGGTTGAACCCGAGCAGTTCGCACAGGTCGATGGGTTCGAGGGTGATGGCCGCGTCGCGGTAGTGTTTGGGATTGGTCTTGTCCATTAGATGTCCTTTGCGAAAGTTTCGGCGAGTGTCGGGATGGTGGCGGGCGGGAACGACTCGCTCAGGTGCTTGGCCGTCAGGTAGCCCATGCAGAAAGCCCCGCTGCTACCGTCGGTCTGACGCATCGCGTCGTAGGCGATCTTCGAGTAGCGGAAGTCGGGGCGCTTGATGAGTTCTGGGTTCGTGAGCAGGTCTACGCCGAGATCGAACAGCCCTTGTTGGCGGCTAGCGTTGGCGAACAGCCTGAAGCCCTTCGTAAACTCGTCGATCGACTTTGCGCACATCTTGATGCCCACGCGCCTCAGGTCGGCCTCTTCGTCGAAGCGCTTGAAGCGAACGAGGTTGTCAGCACCGGGCAGGGTGGCGAAGAAGAAGAGGTTGTACAAAGGTTCGCCGTTGGCCACGGCAGTCGCGTCGAGCGGGTGAGTGATGTCGTTCACATCGGCGAGGACGTGTATGTCCTTGCGCGTCAGGTCGGGTTTGTTGGGGTAGCCTTCGACCGGGTTGAACCCCTCGAACCAGTAGCGACCAGGTTCATGCGGGTAGTGGTCGATTAGCCAGTTCCACCCCTTTTCGGAATACTTTTTCATCATGTCCTCTTCATGTGATGAGACCGCCGTCCCCTCCTCTCCTCGCAGGAAGTGGCGGCGGCCTCGGTCAAGGTGTCGGCCTGTGGGTTACTCGCCTTCTCGAAGTTCGTCGAGCAGGTCACGCAGGTGCAGTAGTTCCCGCGCCATCATCATCACGTCTCGCAACATGGGATCGTAAGCCTCGTCGAAACGTCGCTCATCGGTGTCGGCCTTGATCGCCTCTGCCGCTCCGACCAGTTGCTCGGAGACGTAATCCATGTTTTGCAGAATTTCCTCTTCATTCATTTTCATGCTCCGGTTGCCCCGTAACCGCCCGCGCCGCGCGCAGTCTTCTTTTCTTGGATGAAGTCCAAAGCGACGATTGCCATGCGTCTGTATTCTCTTTCAGGCCTCATTCGTCCTCCTCCTGCTGTTTGACGAAGTACTCAGTCGGAAAGAGCGTTGGCGCGATTTTTCCCTTGACAGGGACGTGGAGGAGGTAGAAGCCGCAAAGCGTTCCTTTTGCGTGATACATGAACGCTCGTCCATCGCATTCCGCTTCTGCCTCACGGATCGCTTTTTGTGTTGTGCCCATCATGCAAGCTATTCGCTTGCGGATTTCCTTTTTCATCTTGACAGGCATTTCTCGTACCCCTCCATTTCTTCTACAAGTCGACGATCAAATTCAGCCACTCGAGCTAAAAAGTCCCCAGAGATCCACTCGCTTTTTTGATCATCAGGCCAACACTTGATGAGCGATTTGTACTTTGTTGCATGAAATCCACGGCAAAATGCGTACATGGGCTCTCCGCTTGGTCTTCTGAAATTCTCACCGTCGAAGTGGCCACGCAATCGTGCGATTTCTTTCCCTGATTCTTTTTCCTGAATCGAAAACATCAGGTCGACGTTTTTGGGGATGTTCCAAGACTTCGTTGGGTTCCATTCGTTCGGACGAAACTCCGGGTTTTCCTTGACGTCTTCGGGGGTGAGATCGACAGAAAAGCGATTGCCGAATTTGACGGTCCTCGCTTCGCCAGTCCAAACTCTATTGAGTTCTTCCGACAGGCTCGGCCCGCTGTACGGTGTGAGCATTGAGAGAATCTCATTAAGACGAAAGTCTTTCAGTTCAAACCGTGGGGTTTTCATTCTTCATCGTCCTCCTCGTCCCACGGGCGGAAGCTGGTAACATCACGACGGAGTCCGTTGCTGAACCACGCGTCGACCCACTCGCCGTCCTCATATTGAGATGTGTACCGCGCGGCGAAACGTTCGAGACGTTCTGGCTCGCTGCCGTAAACGTTCTCACACCGCATCCAGACGTCTTTCGGCGGCTCGACCTCGGGGTATTTGTTCCAAGCGTGCGGGTCGTACTCTGCGACTTCTTCGATCTCGTCCGTTGCGAAGCAAAGCGTCATCCTCTGGATCTTGGTGTGGTTATGTCGTCTTCTATCCTCTATCATGCCCATGCAGCCGATGAGGATCATTCCGTCCATACGCTCACGGTCGTTTTGAAGCCGTCGGGAGAACTCCCCATCGGTAGCCTCGTCGAGCTTCCGCTGAAGCTCATGATCTTTTATCCTGTATTTCATAGCTTGTCCTTTGCCTCATTCACAGAGGCCGTACTTTGACGAGCACGTGGTCAGCTCATGCTCGCCGTCCGCGAAGATGTCGAGCTGCTTTCCGCCGCGTACCGTTCTAGACCACTCAACAGCAGCTCGGATGCCTGATCCGTTGCCGTTGGCTTCTGGGAAGAACGTGCCGGACGAATGCTTGCCGGCCATTCTGCCGATGCGCTCCCACTCTTCGATGCGGTTGATCTCAGCAGGGAAGCGGTTCGCGATCTCCCTCAGCTCTGCCTTTCGGCAATTGACGCATGGCATGCAGCCGACACGCCCCATGCCCATCTTGTAGAGCGGGTTTGGGTCGATCCCGTGGCGGCGCATCATGTCGAAGCAGTCTTCAGCCGTCCAGTCGAGGATCGGTCGGTAGTTCCACATCTCCGCTCCTGTGACTTCGTCCTTCATGGCGAAGTCACGCTCCACAGCGCACGCTCTGGCCTTGCTCTCGTCATGCCTGATTCCTTGCCACGAGACAACGTCGATCCCATCTCGAAGGAGGGGGAGCTGAACCTGATTTCTCAGGACGTTCGCCTTCAGCTCGATCGAGCAGAAGCGCATCCTGGTCGAAGGGAAGCGCCCCTTGCAGACGATCATGTCGAGGAAGGGGGTGCCGGTTGGATGCAGAACAGAGAGCGCCTCAGCGATCTTCTTCTCTGAGATGCCTTCTTCCCTCCACTTCGTTTCCACCGTGACTCGCTTGCGCTCGATGGCGGCGGAGAAGTCGGCTTTTACCCATTCGATCTCGATGCCGACCGCGTCGGCCAGATAACGGACGTAGTCATATGTCAGAGGGTGTTCGTTGCCTGTGTCACAAAAAACGGGGCGGATGTTCTCCGTCCCGCGTTCGATGGCAAGCAAGAGCATTGCCGTTGAGTCTTTGCCACCGCTGACGCTGATGACGTTGATTTCTTGGTCTTTGTCCATTTAGCGTCCAGTGCTTCCGTAGCCGCCCGCGCCTCGCGCGGTCTCGCTCAGCTCGTCAGCCCATTCGTATCCGGTGTCAACGAGCTTCTCGATGCGCATCTGGGCAATGCGGTCGCCCGCTTTGACTTTGTACGATACCGAATCCGTGCAGAGATAGTTTGCCAGTACGAAAACCTCGCCTCGATAGTCGGCATCCACTAAAAGCGGCGTTATGACGATCCCCTTCATTGCCGTGCTGGAGCGGCTGTACACGACCCCGACATATCCAGGTGGGATTTCGAATGCCAGTCCGGTCGGAACCTTCTGCGGATATCCTCGAACGAGCATGGTGCCCTTGGTAGCGTAGAGGTCGAACCCTGCCGCTCCGTCCGTTCCTTGCGTCGGCATCTTCGCGTCCGGGTTGAGCTTCTTAATCTTAAAAAGGGATTGATCCTTCCGGCGCAGGGTCGGCTTCTCGCTCGGCCGTGATCTCGAGCTTGTAAACGTCGAGCACCTTGGCCGAGAAGTGGAAGCCAGGCCAGTTGAGCTCATGTCCTGACTCGTTGAATCGTCGGACGGCTTTACTCAACTGTTGCGCTGTCTGGCTGAAGGTGAGTTGCGTGTCGTCGATGACGAAGTGCCGCTCGCCGCGTTGCATGCGCGGCCATAGGTAGCGCAGGAGCAGCTTTGCGGGTGTTTGTGTCTTGGTCATGGCTACCTCCTGTTTCTGCCTAGCGGATGCTGACGCTCTCGCGCTCAATCAGTTCACAGCCGGGGACGCAGCCGCCGGCGGAAATGGTTTCCTTGATGAGCACCTTGTTCGGGCTGATCGTGATCTTCTTCGTCGTGAAGGCCTCGGGGATCGCCTGCTCCTGGTTGATCTGAACGGCCTGCGTCGTGCGGATGCTCACAGTCACGCGGCCAGTCTTGACCTTGCCGGTCGCGTGTAGCGCATCGAGGAGCATGGCCTTGAGGTAGTCCGAGCGCTTCTGCATTGACTTGACGCGGGCGAGCATGCGGTCGGCCTCTTCCTTGGCGGCCTTGGCCTCGGCATCGAGCTCGCGAAGGTAGAGCGCCGTGGCCTCGATCTTCTCGGCGGCCTGCGCTTCGACGGCGTGGAGCGCGTCGGAAGAGAGGATTTCCCCAGTCTCCTCGTCGACGACGATGTCATCCAGCGCAAAGCGCAGCGCCGGTGCGATTTCGTAGAGTTTCATTTTGCGTACCTATGAAAAAGCCCTGCCGGTTAGGGCAGGGCCGATTGAGAAAATGGTTGGATGATGGCTATTACTTAGCTAGCCGTCAGTGCGCGATAGCAGGACAACTGCTTCACGCTATAGCCGTTGCGCTCGAGTAGGGCCTCGATGGAGCCAATGTTCATGCTTGTCACGGCTTCGTAGAAGCGAGGCGCGAAAGGCGACTGGAGGAGACGCATCAGCTTGAGAACGGTCTCGAGGTCTTCGCGGAAGAGATATCGCCAGTAGTAGACGAAAGTCCGCAGGTTCTCGGCCTCACGCGCGGAGAGGACGATCGAGCCTGTTGGAATAGGGTGCAGACCGCAGTGCGGGCAGCCGCCATCATCGGGGCGCGTGGTGTGCGGCACCTCGGGGACATCGAGCTCAACCTCTCTGATGAAGTCGAGGCAGTCTTCGAGCTGAGTGCGCGGCAACTGGTCGTAGCGTGCGATCTGGTAGCGTGCTTTGATGGCGCGGTAGATCGTCCGATAGTTCGATGAGGTCTTGTGCGCACGGATGGCGACTTCGCGCTGGATGGCTCGCTGTTCGGCGGGCGTGATCGTGGTCGGGGCTTCGAGCTCGTTCTTCATGCGTTCGAACTCGTCGTAGAACGCGCACTTGAATTCGAGTGCCTTCGCGCCGGTGAACCCCATGGCGAGGATGCAGAAGCCTTTCTGATCCATCCAGTAGCCAGTTACAGTGCGCTTTGCTCCGGAGCCGATTTCGACCTCTTCGGACCATTGCGCAAAATTGCGCGATGCTAGAAGTTCAGGCTTTTTAGCGATGATGGAGTCAATTGCGCGGACTGCGTCACTATGCTTTTTCGAGAAGTATTCGGCGACGATGCGACTGGACGTGACGGGACGACCTTCGATGACCTTGAAGGCGTTTTGGAAAATAATTTGACTCATAAGAGTGTCCTCTACTGGTTTTGAAGACCCTCTCAGATACCCCGCCAAGGATATCTGAAAGGCGTTCTCTGGTTGGCGGACCGGTGTAGAGGAACCGGCGGGTTGAAACCTCCTACTTCGTTCAATAGAACGGCAGAACGGCAAAGCCGTCTGAACGACATGGCACAAGGCCGAGGTCGATATTTCGGAGAACCCCCAAAGAACGCCTATCGGATATCCTGAGTTGGATATAAAAAATCCGCGATGACGTAAGTCATTGCGGAGTCAGACGCTCCTCTACACTAACGGGCCGCCAAGCCCGCGTCGCACCGTTGCGGTGTCGACACAGGAAGCATACCCGAAACAGAGGCGAGTTGTCAAAAAGCAAAGCCCCGAAGGCTTTCGCCGACGGGGCTGAAATGTCGCTACGGTCGATTGCAATCTCGGTTCCGCAGAGGCCTGCTCACTGAAGAGACAGGACTTAGCCCGATAAGCAAGACGCTCAGAGCGGGAGACAGTTGAAGGATACTCGACTACGTATCTGTAGTCAAGCGTCTTTGCAACTCCTCATAATTCCTCGCTAGTCCAACAAGGTCGCTTCTTCCTATCCCGTGAAGAACGCAATCCCACACTTTTTCCATAGAGTTGCCGCGAGGGAACATCCGACTTCAGTCGGGTGAGGAATCGCGGCTTACTCCTTTCGTAGTTCAGTCAAAAAAGTTTTGCGTGTTTCGAGAAGACTCAGTTTTTTGCAATTGATGTCTGTCCCGATCACAGTTTTGTCAAGGCGACGAATGTTGAATAGGCCTCTAACGCGTCGCCCGAAAACAAAACCAATCTGTCCGCCGATTCTTACTTTGTCGAATAGGCGGAACCCCTTGACGAGGAATGGCGCCTGATTGAGTTTTCGCACTCCGCCTTTGAGAATCGAGCACTTATGGATCTGACGGTTGTGCTTGCGCGTCTGGCGTTGGAAGAGAAAGTCTCCTCTTCGCAGCGCATTCAGATTTCCGGTAATGCAGAAGGCGTCGGCGCAATGCGTCTTGGGCAAGCCAAGAGCAATGCGCTTGTGCTTCGTCAGATAGCCGTAGGTGTTCTCGACAGGCAGTTTAGGGTGCGTCTTGCGTACGCGGTCAAGCAGCGTCCAGCGCATGATGCCCATGAAGGCTTCCGCCCTGAACGATTGACCGCGCTTGACCTTCAACTTGATCTTTCCTGCGTGATAAGCCTTGTGGCATGTCTCGCACAGCGTGATCAGGTTGTTTGGCGCATCTCCGCCCGTTTTACGACTCTCAAGATGATGCACGTTGAGGATCGGATCCTTGGATCGGCCTCGACAGTGCTGACAGATATGACCGTCTCTGAAAAGAACGTACTCGCGCACGTTCCAGAATCCAAGCTGGTCGCCCTGCTGATAGCCCGTCCCTTCGACTTCGGGATTCCTGATCTTTTGAATGTCGAAGGATGCGGTTTCAATCACGATCTTGGTGACGGGAAGCAGTCTGCAGACCGCCTCGATGCGCGAAATGTGCGCTTGGATACGGTTCTCCACGGACGGCGCAAGCCATCCCTTGTGCTTTGATCGAACGCGATTGTTGAAGTGCGGAGCGCGGTAGCGCGTCTTTCGATTGCGCCTTGCACGTCGGAATGCCAGACGATCGGCCAGAAGTCCCGTGATGTCCTGTCGAAGCGCGACTTCGGATGCGAAGACCTCCTCCTTTTCCGTCGTGGCGGAAATGCCAACGTGCCTTGCGCCTGCATCGACGCCAAGCGTCACGTCCTGCTTCGTCTCGCCTGTGGCGATGGTCAGCTTGATCGTGAACGGCGTTCGACGCACGACGAAGGCCTTGCCCGCCTTCAGCATGTGTCGCGCCTTTGCTGGCGAACACGGCATCAGCGGCTTGCCGCGCATGTTCAAAACAAAAACTTTCAAAGTATCTCCTTTGCGGATACCCGCAGGCTCCGCTTGCTCGGCCCGAGGGCCGATTCTCATCCTTCGTCAATGTTGGAATGGGTTTCTTGTCTGCATCACCGTTCCTACCTCTCAGAACTTTTAAACACAGACCGCAGAGCGTGGGACTAGGATAAACATCCCACGGTGCCTGTACATTCCAAACCAACGTAGCTCGCCTCCCAGAGGAGGTTTGCTGAGACTAGTCAATAAAGGCTCTTTGAAGCCTCCGCCTTTAGGCGGGGGTTATTGACAGCGTTGTTATCCAGTTCTATTCTTGGGTAGATTCTTTTTCCGTAACAATCTTTGCCCGCTCTAAACAGGGAGAGACGATCCCATGAAACGGTTTGAATTAAGTCGCATTTTGCCCAGCATTCAGGGGATTCATACGGTGCTGGCAAATCGAGATGCAACTTAAGATGCCATCTCTGAATTGATGTCGGCGCGGTAGTGCTCAGTGGAATGACTGTTAGCAGACGTTGAATCCTTCTAAAGCGAGGCGTCAAAACGATCACTGGGCGCTTTTTACAGATTTCTGGCTCTACAGAACCAGAAAAGTTGCAAATTAGGATCTCTCCTTGGTTAGGTGGATATTGGATGGTCATTGGCTGAACCTATTAGATGCGGGCTGATAATGAAATTCTACCGAAATCCGCTCAAACCATCTCTCTCGAAAAGAACACGGAAAAGTTGCTCTTGTGAGGGTGGCGCCGCAAGGGCTGTTTTTTCTGTTAACTCTTTGATATTCATGGAAAAGTTATATGGCGTCTGATTGGTGGAAGAGAGAAAGCTAGTGACTCCTTATGCAACCATATTCCAATCGACTTTGCTTGTCAAAAAGCATTCAAGCGCCACCGGGGGAACTCCGCCGCTCGTGATGGCGGCCGGAAGCGCGTGAATGCTCTTTGTTGAAAGGGTGGGGGAGCGACGGTTTCGCCTCCTCGGACAGGAGTTTCTTCTGCGTGGTGCCCACGGGATGGCAATAAAAAGCCCCCGACTTTCGCCGAGGGCTTGCGATTTTCGTGGCGTCACGAAAATGGTCAGAATGGGTTGTCAGAACGGTACGTCGGAGTCGTATGCCGGCTCGGGTGCGCGTCGCTGTGCGGCAGGCTTGGCCTGCGCCGGATTCTCGTCGTTGTCCTTCTTTGAACGCAGGAGCTGGATCTGCTCAGCGATGATCTCCGTCACGTAGCGTTCTGCGCCGTCTTTCTCGTACTTGCGCGTGCGCAGACGACCTTCGACATAGAGCGGGTCGCCCTTTGCCGTGTAGTCGCGTATGATCTCCGCTAGTCGACCGAATGCGCAGATGCGGTGCCACTCGGTCTCCTGCTGGACGTTGCCGTCCTTGTCGCGCCACTTGCGTGACGTGCCGAGGGAGAGATTCGCGATGACGTGATCGCCTACGCGGATCTGGGGATCGTTGCCGAGATTCCCGATGAGGATGATCTTATTCACTGATGCCATTGTTAGCTTCCTCCTGTGTAGCCTGTTCGGTCATTGCTTGTTCAAGTTCGTGACGACGAGCTCTGAATGCTTGCGCGATCTTTTCGCGGTCTTCGTAGCAGAGACCCTTGGAGGCAATCTCCTTACCCATTGCCATTAGCTCGTCGGGTGTTTCGGCGCTGATTGTGCGGGACATAAGGTCGGCGAATTCGTCTGGCGTGACGCCAGCGCTATCGAGCCACTTCTTGATCTCTGCGCCGACCTCCGGTGTGAGAATTAGCGGATCAGTGCGAGAGGAGAAAAGTCCGGTACGGTCTTTCGACGCGTTCGCAAAGTGCCCGTCGTGGACGAGATCAAACATGATCGTGAACTCATAATCGACTCCGTCGCGCTGCTCGACCTTCATGCCGAGCTTCTTGATGACCTTCTTACCGTTGACGTCCTCTTGCGCCATCTCTGTCTTACTCCGCATCGTCGCGATGATGTGGAGTTTACTGGTGAGCATTGCGTCGACAAACTGTCGATGGCGAGGTGTCATCTCGTTCCAGGCAGACCACGAGTTCCTGCGATAGCGTGCCTTCGCAATGCGTTCGACTTCCTCAAGACAGCCGCCCTTGCCGTTCCATTCATGCGTCATCGAGTCGATGATGAGAATGTCGTAGCCTGCGTCCTCGGCCGCCTTGATGGCTTCCGTGTATCGCTCTGGTGTGAAGGGCGCGTCCAGATCGAGAACGTCGAACTCAGGCATGCCGGACATGTCAGCGTAGAGAGATGCTGAACCGCGCTCCGTGTCGATGACGGCGATCTTGCCGCCGATCCCCTTGGCGAGCAGAAGAGCGCCGTAGGTTTTGCCGGAGCCAGATGTTCCTGACAGAGCGAGGCGAAGTTTTGAGGCGCTGCGAGCGGCCTTTTTGAAAGTGAATGTCATGATGTGTCGTCCTCAGAAAGGTATTTCGTCGTCGTTGATCGCGTAGAAGTCTTCGAGAGTCTTGTCGTAGATCGGCTCGGGACGCTTTGCACGTTCGCCGAACCACTGGGCGCGCTCGAAGTGGTCGCGGTTGTCGTACTCGGGATACGGGTCGAAGTCGTCCTTGTCCTCGTCCTCTGGCTCGGGCATCGGAAGCTCGAGCGGCTCAAGTGAAGTGATCGTCATGCTTACTCCTCGCTGTGTTCGTCGTACTCGATCTCGAGCATCTCGCCGTAGAGCATCGATGTCGCATGCTCAAGGGCTCGGTCGAGCTCCGAGCTGAGCGTGAGCGTCGCCTTGAGAGACGACTCGAAGTCGTCCACGTAGCGCGTCTCCATCAGCGCGTAGAGCGCTTTGATTCTCGCGTCGGGGTTTAGCCAGTAGGCAGGAAGCACGCGGTCGTAGTTGCCAAGGACGAACGTTCTGGCGTTGTCCATCGTTGCCTTGATGCCCTTTTCGTGCAGCTCAAGCGCGAAGTCTTTGAAGTCGTTCATTTATCTCTCCCAGTGTCCAGTAATGAGCACGCCGGCGATGATGGCCAGCGCTCCGATGAAAGTGATGAGCGTCCAGACGCGTCCAGGGCGCTCGCATGAAAAAGGCTCAGGGGCTTTCGCCGGCTGAGCCTTGATCTTGGGCGCGGGCTTGAGCTGTCCGCGATGTCTCTGTTTGATCTTCATGTTGAAGTCCTTCGGTATGTGATCGATGATGCGGACCGGATCGGAGAAGCTCATGCTGCTTCCTCCTCGCGCTCCTGCCAGAGCACGCGAAGCTCCTCGAGGCAGTCCTCCATGATGTCCTTGTCGAGCCCCGCGTCGTTGGCTGCTTCGGTGAACTCTTCGATTGTGACGAGCTCGCCTCCAGCGGTCAGTGTGTCGAGATCGAGCTCGTACCCGTCAATGAGGATCGGCTGCTCGTCGGGATACTCGTCGTACACCGACGGGACGCCGCCCATACCGAAGTAAAAACCGTTGCTCATGCGAAGTACCTCAATGCGATGACTGTGAGACCGATTGCGACGATGCCGCCGATCGTGAAAAGGCGATGTCCGAACGTGATGGTGTCTTCGGACGTAGGCTCGTACTGGACGAGCTCGTCGGCGCTGCGCCCGGTGAAGAAATCGAGAAGAGACATAGCTTTCTCTCCGGTTGGGAAAATGAAAAAAGGCATTCAGATGCCGCCCTAGGAGATGCCACGCCGAAGTGGCCGGCGGCACGTGAATGCCTTCTGATGAAAGTGGGGTGAGGGAGCCGGGGTGAACGCAAAAGCCTCTCGTCTGCAGATGCCCCGGCTTTGGGATCTGGCCTAGTGAGCCGCCAGATCGGCGCATATCTGCGTCACGCCGTTGCCCTCGAAGTCGTTACGGAAGTTCGTCCATGACGCACTGGACGTTGCAGGCGACCTGCTCGTACTTCTCAGCGAGAGGACAGTGGATCACCGTCGGCTCGGTCTTCATGTAGAAGTAGAGAGCCGCCGCGTTCGCGATGCTCATGAGTGCAAACGCATGCACGTCGTTCTCGCCGCAGGTCTCGCGACCAATCGAACGTAGGTAATGCGCAAGCCTGACGTCGAAGTCACTTTTTGTCATCGTTGTTCTCCTAGTAGCCGTCCCGCGAGACGGCAATAAAAAAGCCCCCGGCGTGTGCCGAGGGCTTGATGAAGTGTCGTAGGTTAGAGAAGCAGTTTCTGTATGGCGGCGGCGGAGATCAGTTTGATCGTCCCCAGCGTCAGAGGCACCGTTTTCTCTTTGGCGAAAGCTTTGAGTTTGTCGACGAACCCCTTGGTTCGAACGGTCTCCAGTAGCGAATACCCGTCGAGCGTGAGCGAAGGATTCGCTGCAATCCCGATTTGAAAGTGGCCGTCAGCGCTTTCAGTCACGTACAGGCCTTCGATGTAGCCGCTGTCGACCAAGAGCTTTATGTGCGAGAACACGACGCGAATGCTGGCGTCCTGATCGCGATTGCGGCGTTCGGAAAGAAGCTGCCCTTCCTTCCATTCGTCGAGGTTGTTTGCGTCGTTCACGAACTCCTCAATCGTCTCAGCCTCAACGTGCGCGAGGATTGTCCGCATCAAGTTCCAATCAAGTTTCATGGAAATTCGGCGCGGAAACCTCTGTCTTCAGACAGGGGAGGAAGCGCCGTCCTCCTTTCTAAGTTCGGTTAAATCTTTGCGGATACCCGCAGGCTCCGCTTACGCGGCCCGAAGGCCGGTTGACATCCTTCGCCAATGTTGGACGGGGTTTGGTGCCTGCAACACCGCTCCTACCTCTTAGAGCTTTTAATCACAGGCCGCAGAGCGTGGAACTAGGATGTACATCCCACGGTGCCTGTACATTCCCTACCAACGTAGCGCCTCTCGAAAGAGGGGCGTTGAGGCTAGTCAATAAAGGCTCTTTCAAGCCTCTGCCTTCAGACAGGGGTTATTGACGGAAATCTCCAAAGTGTCGGGACAGTATATCCGCTCATTTTATTTGTCGTTCCGTCACTTCTCGTGATCTTGACCGCGTTGAGGCAACTCTGATTCAGCGGTACCGTCCTCGTTGCAACGAAGTGGTTCCCCGCTAACGGGACAAATAACCGCGTCGAACGCCGTCCACGCGGCGGCGATTGCGTAAATCAAACGCACGTCGTCGTGCGTGGTTGGCGTTACCACCAGGCGCTTGTCGATTATTTCTACATCCATTGTTATCTCCTTTAGAAAACCCACCTAAGCCCTCTCTGCGGAAAGGGCTTAGATCGGCTTTCGATCAGGTCACGGCTGCGCTCGTTCAGCGCTCTGGCCGCTCGGTGCATCGCACTCTGCTTCGTTTCGGCTGATCCTGATCTAGCTCGTGGGGCGTGTGGCGATCGTCCGTCGCCATCGAGCTTGCGTCGTTTTCAGGTGGTCCCCAACCCAACCGCACTGGAAGATACCCTCCAGCCGTCCTGCGTACTTTTCATGCGCGACCTTTGCGACTACCGTTCTGAGCTGTACTGCGCGTCGCTAGACCCTTCTAGCCAACGGCGCAGCCGCTTCTCAGGCGGTCCCCGACACAGCTAAGTGCCGAGATTCGATGCCCTTCCCATCGACGCCTTGCCTTGCGGCTTGGGTGATAGAAACCCAAAATGGTGGATCTCTGTGTACAGGTATTAAACCATAACGGGTTATGTTTGTCAACCATTTTCTAAACCAACTTGGTTTGTTCTTGATCAAAGGACGCAAAAAAAAAGCCCGTCATGACGACGGGCCTAGGCTTGTGGGTGTTTTGTGTATTAGAGCGACGAACCGTTATAGACGTAAACGATGCGTCCGATGACTGTTGTCTGCTCAAGCGTCGCCTTGTCGATGACTTGCGGTTGGTAACGCGGGTTGTCCGAAAGCATCAATATCGAGCCATCCAGATTGCGCTGGAGACGCTTGATGAACAATTGACCATCAGCCATTAGGCAGAAGATACCGTCTGTCATTATGCGGGTTTGAGAGGTATCTACGACGCAAAAGGCTCGGTCGCAAATGGTGGGCTCCATTGAGTCGCCATGTGCGTTGAC
>OLOA01002601.1_pt1 | contig 16051 bp, 10 predicted proteins | sample 1672201 | NCBI WGS metagenome assembly OLOA01 (sample SAMEA3136658, study PRJEB25190) | human gut metagenome
CACCAATGATCCCACCCACACCACTATAAGACCCGTTAATTTATTAGCGTGTCCTAACCTGCAAAGGTCCTCACTTAGTGGGGGAAGGGTGGGGGGCGTCGTTCGGGGCCGGGCCAGTCCTCGAACCGGGTCAGAGCTCGGTGCCCGCGAAGAAGTCCTCGTCGATCTCGCCGATCTCGTAGGTCTTCTTCACCTGGACGCCCACGTGATAGCGGATCATGAGGGACGCCAGACGCGCGCCGTCAATCAGCACGACACGCGTGGGCAGTTTTTCGGCAAAGTCTCGGGCATCGGTGCTGAACCGGGAGGTGGTGAAGAACACACCCTGATTGGCACCGTTTCCCTGTAGCGCGCCCGCGAACGCCTGGACGGTGGGCCGACCGACTGCGGCGTCGAGGTCGTAGCGCTTGGCCTGTACGTAGACGCGACTCAGCCCGAGCGCGTCCTGATCGACGATCCCGTCGATTCCGCCATCACGCGAGAGCTGGGTGCGGGTGATGCGACCGTCCGTGCCGGGATAGCCCATCGCCTCCAACAGGCTGAGCACGGCGTCCTCGAAGAACGCCGGGTCCTGATCGTGCAGGCGCCCCAGTAGTTCGCTCGCCAGCTCTTCGTGGATGCGTTCGATGCCCTCCTCGATCTGCTCGGTGGGCGACAGCGCGGCGGTCTCGGCGGGGATGGTGCTGGACGATTCCGGAACCGACGCGGGTGACGTGGACGCTGCATTGCGGTGATTGCTGGGGATCACATACCCCGGCACTGCGCGCAGGTCGTGTTCGGTCAGGCCTGCCGGATGCGATGCCAGGAGCTGGCGGCCGACGTCGGTGATCCGGTAGTGGGCGCGTGTCGGACGCTCCACCGCCCCGGCCCGATACAGGTATGACAAGGCCCAATTGGCGCGATTCGCGAAGCGCGGTTGGCCCGAGGGCAGCAACTTCTCGCGTTGCTCGGGCGTGATGGCCAGAGCGTCGGCGACCGGGGCAGCAACGGTATTGCCCCGGTGGATGTCGCCATCGGCCAGCAGGCGCAGCGCGGGCACCATGAACTCTTCCCACGTGGGCATTGACGTCATGTGTTCTCCCCGTTCGTGGCGGGTGGACGCGGCAGTGCGACCACGTGCGGCCGACAGCATGGTAGCGGTCGGGTGGGTAGGGATCCGGGGCGCAGGGCCGCATCGTCGTTATCAGTGGGGGAGCCAGGATCGGTGCCGCTATAGGGCACGTCACTCGGAGGGATCAGGCCCTCCACGGGGTGCCCACGAAAGACAGGTGCGGATAAAGCACCGTCTGTGGTGCCTCATCCGCACCTATCTTCCAAGTGCGGGTTGGGACGCCGCGGTCCCGCCCCTCATGGTCAACGCGGCACTAGGGGAGGACTTTTACGTCGTCTAACCTGCAAAGGTCCTCACTTAGTGGGACCGGAGCTGCGGGCCGCTCGTCGACGCACCCGCCCCACATGCCCGCCCCACGCCGCACTACCCCACACCACCGACAAACAGGTTGGTTACGCACACATGAGACGGCTCATCTCATAGTTGTGTGGACCTGCTTGTAACGCCCCCGTGGCGGTGGGACGGTGTGGATATGACCAGCGCCCCTCTCGAGATCCACGTCATCGCAGACTCCTCGGGTGAAACCGGTGCCCGGGTGGCCCGTGCAGCCCGCATGCAGTTTCCCAACCAGCGCTTCACCATCGTGCGCCATGCCCGGGTGCGCAACGCCGACACCCTGCTCGAGGTGTTCGACGACATCTCGGACTGCGCCGACCCCACGGTGGGCCAGTCGCGACGGGTCATCTTCTACACGCTCGTCAACGGCGAGATGCGCGGCATGGTCGAGCGCTATTGCGACGACAAGTCGATCCCGCATGCCGACCTGATGGGTGATGCGCTGATCGCGCTGTCGCAGGTGGCCAAGACCAGCGCCGACGAGGTGCCGATGCGTCCGGTCGGCGTGGAGGCCGACTACTTCGAACGCATCAGCGCCATGGAGTTCGCCGTGCGCAACGACGACGGCGTGATGCCCGACTCGTTGCGCGAGAGCGACATCTGCCTGATCGGCGCCTCGCGCTCGGGCAAGACCCCCCTGTCGATCTACCTGGGCTATGCCGGCTACAAGACGGTCAACGTGCCGATCGTGCCGGGCATCAAGGCCCCCGAACAGCTCTACGAGATCGATCGCTGGCGCATCGTCGGGTTGACGATCGACGCCGAGCGCCTGCTGCAGATCCGCCAGCGGCGCGTCAAGGGGCTGGGCGGCTATGGCACGAAAGACGGATACTCGGACCTCGCCAAGATCTACGATGAACTTGACGAGGTGAAGGCCGTGCAACGAAGCCTGGGCTGCCCGATCCTTGACACCACCGGCCTGGCGTTGGAGGAGGCCGCGGCGCGCGTTATCGACATTGTGGAGAGGCGTGCCAAGCAGTTCGGCGCCCATTTGCGTCGTCCTGCCGGCAGCATGAAACTCACTCCCTGAGCGGGGTTGAGCTAGCGGCGCAAAACCGGAACAATCAAAACCACGCGGCCGACCGTTGCGTGTTCAACAATGAGAAGTCGAGATGGTGTCAAAGAAGTGACCAGTTCGACCCGACGGGGGAGTGTGCAAGCACCCCCGTCGCGGCCATAAGGGCCAACGGGGAGGCCCCGTTTGCTTGCCACATGTGTTGTCAAAGGAGATATCAGCCGTGAGCGAGAAGTACATCTACGATCTGTCCGAGGGCGATGCCTCGATGAAGTCCTTGCTGGGTGGCAAGGGTGCCGGTGTAGCCGAGATGATGCGTCTGGGCGTACCGGTGCCCGATGGCTTTACGGTCACCACGCAGGCCTGCATCGAGACGATGAACAATGGCGGCACCTGGCCCGCAGGCCTTCGCGATCAGATCTCTGACGCGCTCGCCCGCTTCGAGGAGCGTGCCGGACGCAAGCTCGGCGCGTCCGAGAAGCCGCTGCTGGTGTCGGTGCGTTCGGGTGCCGTCGTGTCGATGCCCGGCATGATGGACACCATCCTCAACCTGGGTATCTCCGACGAGTCGGTGGCCGCCGTGGCCGCCGAGGCCAACAATGAGCGCTTCGCCTGGGACTGTTACCGCCGCTTCATCCAGATGTACGGCGAGGTCGTCGAGGGCCTCGACGCGCACATCTACGAGGACGCCCTGACTGCCATGAAGCAGCGCAAGGGTGCCTCGCAGGACACCGACCTGACCGCCGAGGACCTCAAGGAACTCACCACGGAGTTCAAGCAGATCAGCGATGACGCCCTGGGCGGCGCCTGGCCCTCCGACCCGCGCGAGCAGTTGATGCGCGCCGTGGAGGCCGTGTTCAACAGCTGGCAGAACCCGCGCGCCAAGGTCTACCGCAAGGCGAACCACATCTCCGACGACCTGGGCACCGCGGTGAACGTGATGCAGATGGTCTTCGGCAACCGCGGCGAGACCTCCGCCACCGGCGTCTGCTTCACCCGCAACCCCTCCACCGGTGAGAACGCGCTGTACGGCGAGTTCCTCACCAACGCGCAGGGCGAGGACGTGGTGGCCGGCATCCGCACCCCGCGTCCCCTGATCGAGATGAAGGAGGTGCTGCCGCAGGCGTACGGCGAGCTGGTCGACACCATGCACAAGATGGAGACCCACTACCGCGACATGCAGGACATGGAGTTCACCGTCGAGAACGGCAAGCTCTACATGCTGCAGACGCGTAACGGCAAGCGCACCGCCGCCGCTGCGTTGAAGGTTGCCTCCGACCTGGTGGACGAGGGCCTCATCGACAAGGAAGAGGCCGTGCGCCGCATCGAGCCCGACCAGCTCGATCAGCTGCTGCACCCGGCCATCGATCCCGGCCAGAGCGCCACGCCGATCACCAAGGGCCTGCCGGCCAGCCCCGGCGCGGCCGTGGGTGCCGCGGTGTTCGACGCCGATACCGCCGCTGAGCGCGGCGAGGCCGGTGAGCCGGTGGTGTTGATCCGCTTCGAGACCACCCCTGATGACATCCATGGCGTGCTGCAGGCACAGGGCGTGCTCACCGCCCATGGCGGCATGACCAGCCACGCGGCCGTGGTGGCCCGCGGCTTCGGCAAGCCCTGCGTGGCAGGCGCCACCGACATCAAGATCGACACCGAGGCCAAGACGATGACCGTCGGCGGCGCCACGGTGCACGAGGGCGACACGCTGACCCTCAACGGCTCCACCGGCGAGGTGTTCAACACGGCGCTGAAGCTGATTCCGCCGCGCCTCAACGAGGACTTCCTCAAGGTGGTCGGTTGGGCCGACGAGATCCGCGACCTGGGCGTGGAGGCCAACGCCGACAACGGCACCGACGCCGCCAAGGCCCGTGAGTTGGGTGCCGAGGGCATCGGCCTGTGCCGCACCGAGCACATGTTCTTCGGTGACGACCGGCTGCCGGCCATGCACGAGATGATCCTGTCGGAGAACGACGAGCAGCGTCAGGTGGCGCTCGACAAGATCCTGCCGATGCAGCAGAGCGACTTCGAGGCGATCTTCACCGCCATGAAGGGCCTGCCGGTGACGGTGCGCCTGCTCGACCCGCCGCTGCACGAGTTCATGCCCGACCTGGTGACCCAGGCGCTGAAGGTGCAGGAGATGGAGCTCAAGGGCGCCGATCCGACCAAGCTGGCCGAGGAGCGTCGCACGCTCGCACAGGTGAAGAAGCTGCACGAGCAGAACCCGATGTTGGGCACCCGCGGTTGCCGCCTCGGCATGCTCTACCCGCAGATTCCCGACATGCAGGCCCGCGCCATCGCGCGTGCCGCGTTGGCCGTGCTCGACCGCGAGGGCGAGACGGTTGACCTGCAGATCATGGTGCCGTTGGTGCACCTGCGCCAGGAGCTGCAGCGTCAGCGCGAGATCGTGGTGGCTGCGGTGGACGACGAGCTCGACAAGGCCGGCCAGAAGCTCGACTACCTGGTGGGCACGATGATCGAGCTGCCGAGGGCCGCCCTGGTGGCCGATCAGATCGCGCAGGAGGCTGATTTCTTCAGCTTCGGCACCAACGACCTGACGCAGACCACGCTGGGCATCAGCCGCGATGACGCCGAGAACGGCTTCCTCGGTTGGTACGAGGCGCAGGGCGTGGTGAAGCGTGACCCGTTCGCCACGATCGACGTGGATGGCGTCGGCCAGCTGGTGCGCATGGGCACTGAGAAGGGCCGGGCCGCCAATCCGAAGCTGTCAGTGGGCGTCTGCGGTGAGCACGGTGGGGATCCCGACTCGATCGCGTTCTTCCAGTCGGTGGGCCTTGACTATGTGTCGTGCTCGCCGTTCCGCGTGCCGATCGCCCGGTTCGCTGCGGCGAAGGCCAAGCTCGCCCAGGCGGACGCAAGCAAGTAGCAGGTGAACCGCCGGGGTTGCCGCGGCCAGTGAGCGCGGCAACCCTGACGGCGCCGACGCAGGTGGACTCCGGCGTGCTGGGAAACCGGTGCGCCGGAGTTCTGTGCGTCGGCAGTTCTGTGCGGGCATGGGGGGCGCACCCGTGGGAATCACGGTCGCGGAACCGCGCCCGGTGGAGCCGCAGAGATGCACCCGGTGGAAATGCGGCCGCGGAGATGCGGGCGTGGGGATACGGCCGCGACAGTGCGGCCGCTGAAATGTGGCCGAGGAGGCTGCAACCGTGGGGATACGGCCGCGGAAATGTGGCCGAGGAGGCTGCAACCGTGGCGATGCGGCCCGGGGAATGCAGGCCGTGGGAGAAGCGCGCCGAAGGGCCTGCCCTAGACTGAATTTCGCCGCCGGACGCCGCTGATGTGCGTCCGCGTGAGCCCGGACATGGTCACCATCGGGAGGGTTTTGTCAATGGCGGACGAGCACAACGGCGCAGTCGGAGCACCTTCGACGCATCTGTGGGGCGAGTCGGCCTGGCTTGCCCTCGACATGTGGCGGATCAGCTACACACCCGGTGACTGGTTGATGGTTGCCGGGCCGCGCTGCGTCGTCATGCTGCGCCCGCTGCCCAGCACCGACCCCGCCGCACTGGAGCCGTTGTGGCGCGATGTGTCGTCGGGGGCACCCCTCGAGCAGGTGATCGACACGCTCAACAAGCACGGCCTGGCGCAACTGTCCGAGGTGGCCGTGGCGGGACTGACCGCCGACGGCGTGCGCTGCCTGTTGCGTGGCGGCGTGCAGGTGTTGGACGCCCGATCGAGCCAGCTGCTGGCCCGCGGCGGCAGCACCCCCGCATGGTGCGACGCGGTGCTCAGCTCCCTGTACCTGCGCATCGTGCCCGCCCGCGACGACGGCGGCTCGGCGATGCCACTGTCGGCAGGGCCTGAATTGGAGATGTCGGTGGGCATGGCGCAGTGCGCCGCGGTGCTGGTGGACATGCGCGTGGAGACCCTCGCGGCGCGTCAGCCGGCCAGCGTCGACGCGCAGGTGCGGGCCGTGCAACGCGCCGAGTCCGGCGCAGAGGCTTTTGGTGCTGGTGCGGGCCTTGCGGCGCCCGGCCATGGTGGCGGTGCCTCCGCGCCCGGTGATGCCCCCATGGGCGTCGATGACGATGAGGACGCGGTGGATGGCGAGGACATCTCCGATGACCAGCCCGTCGGGGCAGACGGGCGCGATGTGTCCCGCATGGATATGGCGGACCGGAGCGACGTCTCCCGCGCAGGTGTCCCGGCTGCGCGCACCGATGGCGCGTCTGGTGCCCGCCCCTGGAGTGTCGGCACCCGGGCAACTGGTGGCGACGAGCGCGGCTCGGCTGAGTTGACCGCCGATGAGCAGGCTCGCGATGAGCAGTCCGCCGACACATCCCTCGACGCGGAGCAGTCCAGCCCCGAGCAGTCCGGCGCAGGACAGTCTGGTGCAGGGCAGCCGGGGGCGTGGCAGCCCCACGATCAGCAGGCCGACCACCAGCAGCCGGTTGACCAGCAGTCCGGCGGTGGGCATTCCGATGTCAGCCAGACCGAGGGGGACCAGGCCGATGAGGACCAGGCCGGCGCCGAACACGGCCGCCAGTGGTCCAGCGCATCCCCCGAGGTGCTGCGCGAGATGGGCCTGGCCGCCGACGGCAGCGAACCGGCATCCGCGCCGCCGGCGTCAGCACCCGCGGCTGGCGCGTCGCAGGTCTTCGGCGCCCCCGAGCGGCCTGCGCCGTCCAAGGTGGCGGACACCGGACAGCCCGACGCCGCCCGCGCCGCCCATGCGTGGTTCGAGGAGAGCACCGGCTTTGCCGTCGGCGCACCCTCCGACGCCGAGGCCTTCATGTTCGAACCCACCCAGGCCTTGCCCGACAAGCAGGCCATGCCGGTGGTCAACCCTCCCGAGCCCGAAGCCGCCAACGACGCCAAGGGGCCGGCAGACGCCCCCGCGACACCGGACGTGGACGGATCGGCCGATGCCGGGACCGACCCATCCGGGACCGACGTGGCTGCCGACGAGGGCTCGGCGCGCCGGCATCGTCCTGGCCAGGACTCCGCCGAGGGGACTCCGCGACGTCGCCGCCCGGTCACGTCCGGGGAGGGCAGGTCGGAGGAGAACCTCGGGCTGTCCCTGGTCGACGACCTGATGCGCGATTCCGAGCGCGCCGCGAACCACCCCGGCGAGTCCTTCAGCGTCGGGTTGTTCGGTGCGCCGATCGAGTCGTCGATCGACCTGAGCGCCCCGGCGCCGGTCGTGGGTTCCCGGGAGCCGCACGAGCCTGCCGAGCCACCGGCCCACGGCGTCGGGACGCCGGCCAATCCCGCTCCCACAAGCGGCGATGCCGCGCCGCAGCCAGCCCCGCACCAGCCAGCGCCGCACCAGGACGCGCCACAGCAAGGGAACCAGCAGCACGGGATTCAGCAGCACATGACCCCTGCCGGGGCGCACCCCGAGGTCGTTGCGGGCCTGACCAGCCCGGGCGCGGAAAGTCCCGGTCCGAGCGGCCCGAGCGCGGGTGATCCGGGGCACGACCGCAGGCCTGCCGACGGCCGCGCTGACCTCGAACCCGAGGCAACCCTCCAGCCCCCGGCAAGCACCGGGGCGCCCTTCACCCCGCCGGCGCCGGCATTCCCTGCGCCGTCAGAGCAGGGGCAGCGCGCTGACGTGCTGCCCGATGCCGCCCCGGACCGTCCCGGTGCGGTGCCGCCGATGCCCGCCGGGCAGGCCTCGGCCGCGAGCACGATGCGCGAACCTGCCGTGGAGTCGCCGCAGGGAGCGTCGGCCAGCGACACGGCCGGCCCCTCCCGGGCTGCCGGTGCCGTCCCGCGGGCGCCGCTGTTCCAGATCGTCACCTCGGGCAACCAGGTGGCGGTGCTCGACCGTCCCGCCGTGGTGGGTCGGGCCCCGGTGGTCGACGATGGCCTCAGCCGCGCCGTCACGGTGCCGAGCCCCGGGCACGACATCAGCCGAACCCACCTGCGCATCGAGCAGCGCGGCGATGTGGTGGCCGTCACCGACCTGCATTCCACCAATGGGACGGTGATCAACGAGCCGGGCAAGAGCCCGTCCCATCTGGCCGACGGCCAGACCCGACTGGTGCCCGTGGGCACGGTGCTGGAGCTCGGCACCGGCGAACGCATCCGCATCGAAGCCGCCGACGCCTGAGGCGTGGCCGCGCGGTGTTCCGACAAGGCCCGGGTTCCGACAAGGCCCGTGTTCCGACAAGGCCCGGGCCCCCACAAGGCCCCGGATATCCACACGGTCCGGGCGACCGCACGGTGCAGGCGTCCACGAGCACAACCGTCCACCATGTCCAGCCGTCCACAGGGTCAGCCGATCACGCTGACAATCCGTCCACAAGGGTTGACTGTCCACAGGGGTTGACCGGCCAGGAGGAACCATGAGCGATCCATCATCGTCGGCGCCCGAGGTGCGGGCTGCGGCCAGGGCTGCCCGCAGTGCGCTGGAACGGGTCACCAACCGTCGGGGACGAGTGGGGGTGCTCGGCTCGCTGAACGCGGACCTCACCGTCACCACGCGCACGCTTCCCGGCCCCGGCGAGACCGTCGTGGGCGATCCGCTGGTGGTGCGTCCGGGCGGCAAGTCGGCCAACCAGGCGGTCGCCTGCGCGCTCGCCGGCGCCGACACCCTCATGGTCGGGGCCGTCGGCGACGACGCCCATGGCGAGATGTTGCGGGAGTCGCTGACCCGGGCCGGGGTCGACATCAGCGGCGTGCGGAGCGCGCAGGTGGCCACCGGCACGGCCGTGATCACCGTGGACCACCGGGGCGAGAACACGATCGTGGTGTCAGCCGGGGCGAACGGCACGCTGGGGGCCGACGACGTGCACGACGCCGCCGACGCCCTGCGCGCGGTCAGCGTGCTGGGACTGTGCCTGGAAGTGTCTGACCCGGCGCTGTTGGCCGCGCAGAGGCTGGTGAACTCGGCGGGCGGCACCACCGTGCTCAATGTGTCACCGCTGCGCGAGGTGAGCGCCGAACTCGTCGCGGACGCCCAGGTGCTCATCGTCAACGAACACGAGCTCGCGGCGGTGGTCGGCTCCGATCCGGGCCGGGAGCCGGCCGATATCGCGGCAGCGCTGGACGGCCATGGCATCGGCCGGGCCGTCGTCACGCTGGGGGCGCAGGGTTCGGTGGCCGTGGAGGCCGGACTGGTGGTGAGCGTGCCTGCCTTCCCCGTGCAGGCCATCGACACCACCGGTGCCGGTGACGCCTTCATGGGCACCCTCATGGCGGCGATCGCCGCCGAGGTGCCGCTGGGTGAGGGCGCGGCCCTGGCGTCGGCGTTCGCGGCCGTGGCCGTCACCCGACGCGGTGCCCAGGCCTCCTACCCGGGCCAGCCGGAGCTGCAGGAGTTCCTGGCCCGCTGGTGACGGCGGGTCGGGCCGGAGTGGGTCCGCGCGGAGCCGGGTATCCAGCTGGGACACCGGGCCATCACGCCTGACTACTGGGCGCTTGCCGGCCACCGGGCTGTCGCGCCTGACCACCGGGCGCTTGTCGGAGGCCGGGCTGTCGCGCCCGGCTCACCGTGCCCGGCTGGCCCGGGGCAGTACGGCAAGGCCCGGTGTGACCAGGCCCAGTGCGACCAAGGCCCAGTACGACCCGGCTCAGTGCGACAAGTCCGCCTGCGGCGGCGGCCCCGCCGGCCGACCCGAATCGTCCGACGCCAGCGGCAGGCGCAGCGTGAACGTCGTGTGGCCGTCGGAGGAATCCAGCGCAGCAGTGCCACCGTGGGCGGCCATGACGGCCGCGACGATGGCCAGGCCGAGCCCCGTGGAACCCTCCTTGTCGTGGGTGCGGGCCACGTCGGCGCGCGCGAAGCGCTCGAACACCTTGTCGGCGATCTCGGGCGGCACTCCGGGCCCGTTGTCGTGCACCCGGATCACGGCCTGATCGCCCTCGATGCCCACCGAGGTGTCCACCTGGGTGCCCGCGGGGGTGTGCTTGCGGGCGTTCGACAGCAGGTTGGCCACCACCTGGTGCAGCTGATTGCGGTCGGCCATCACGGTGACCGCCTCGTCGGGCAGGTTGAGGCGCCAGTGGTGGTCGGGGCCGGCCACCTGGGCGTCAGAGGCGGCATTGAGCACCACCTCCACCACGTCGGTCTCGGCCAGCTGCAGCTCGGGCTTGGTGTCCAGCCGGGCCAGCAGCAGCATGTCCTCCACCAGCCCGCTCATCCGCTCCGACTCGCTGGTGATGCGGCTCATCGCGAAGGCGGTGTCGGGATCGAGCTCGTTGGCGCGTCGCTGGGCGAGCTCCGCATAGCCACGGATCGACGCCAACGGATTGCGCAACTCATGGCTCGCATCGGCCACGAACTGCTTCACCTTGTTCTCCGACGCCTCGCGCGCCGTCAGGGCACCCTCGACGTTGTCGAGCATCCGGTTGAACGACAGGCCGACGCGTCCCACCTCGTTCTTCGGATCGGTCTCGGAGTTGGGGATGCGGGGCGGCAGGTTCACCTCGCCCTTCTCCAGGTCCATGCGGGAGACCTCATCGGCGGTGGTGGCCAGGTGGTTGAGGGGGTCGAGCGAGCGACGCACCACGCTGCGCGCGATGATCGCGGCGGTGCCGATGGCCAGGGCGGCGAGGATCGCCTCGAAGATCACCAGGCGGTGGATCACGCTGTTCGACCGCTCCATCGGCACGCCGACGAACAGCTTGGCCGAGACGGTGGACTCGGAGCCGTCGTCGTTGGGCACGCCGATGCGCACATTGCTGGCGACCACCCGGTAGGAGCCGAGCTCCGCCAGCCGCACGGTGTGGGCGCGCGGATCGACCGGCACCTTCGCGATGGCGTCATTGACTCCCGAGGAGGTGCGCACGGTCTGGGTGCGGTCGTAGGTCTCGACGCTGCCGACGGTGGTGCCGTCGCCCTGCTGGATCACCACCACCGCGTCGGCGGGCAGGCCGCCGAGCGAGATGGCGCTGCCGGTGGGTGACGAGTTCCGGCTCTCGGCGCCGACCGACTGCGACAGTTCGTGGTCAACCTCGTTGACGAGGATCTGGTAGACGACGAAGGTGCTCAGCACGCCCAGCAATATCGCGATCGCGGCGACCAGCGCCGAGATACGGGCCACGAGCTGGCGGCTCAGCGTGCCCTTGGCCATGGCCGGGGCCTTCCTGGCCCGGGCCATGCCATTGGTGGTCTGGGTCAGCAGTTCCTGGCCGGCCGCGGTGGGCACGGTGCCGGGACTGACCGGCACGGTGCCGGTGGCACCACTGACAGGGGCAGCGCCGCTGGCGCCGGTTGCGGTGGCGTCCGGCTGGCGGGGGAACGACGCGTTCGCATTCGACGACATCGAGGCATCGCCGGAGGGCGCCACGAAACCCGGACCGGACTGGGTCGTCGCGGAGTTGGTCGTCCCGGAATGGGCTGCCTCGTCCCGGATCGCCCCGGGGTGGGCAGCGCCGGGCTGCTCGTTCGGATGCTGGACGCTGCCGCCGGGCTGCTCAGGCCGGCTTGAGGACATATCCGGCACCGCGCATGGTGTGGATCATCGGTTCGCGTCCGGCGTCGATCTTCTTGCGCAGGTAGCTGATGTAGAGCTCCACCACGTTGGCCTGGCCGCCGAAGTCGTAGTTCCACACGCGATCGAGGATCTGGGCCTTGGACAGCACGCGCTTCGGGTTGCGCATCAGATAGCGCAGCAGCTCGAACTCGGTGGCGGTGAGGTGGATCTCGTCGCCACCACGCGTCACCTCGTGGGAGTCCTCGTCGAGCACCAGGTCACCGACGATCAGCTCGGACTCGGAGCGCTTGCTGGTGGCTCCGCTGCGGCGCAACAGGCTGCGCAGCCGGGCCATCAGCTCCTCCACGCTGAACGGCTTGGTCACATAGTCGTCGCCGCCGGCGGTCAGGCCGACGATGCGATCATTCACCGCGTCCTTGGCGGTGAGGAAGATCACCGGCACGTCGGGCTGTTCGGCGCGCACCCGGCGCATCACCTCGAGGCCGTCGAAGTCGGGCAGCATCATGTCGAGCACGATGGCGTCGGGATTGGTGTCGCGCGCCGCACGCACCGCATCGGAGCCGGTGGCCGCCGTCGTGGGTTCCCAGCCCTCGTAGCGCATCGCCATCGACAGGAGTTCAGTCAGACTGTTCTCATCGTCGACCGCCAGCACGCGGATGGGCGTGCCGTCGGGGCGGGTGAGCAGTTCGGGTGCATTAGGTCCAGCCATGCGTCCATCCTGACAGCGAGCACACAGGCTTCACTGTAGAAAGCCTGTGCGTTCACTGTGGGCGGATATGCCCGGGTGTGTCGCCTGCGGACGCGCCGCCGGTGCACCTGCTGCCCGCGGGGGAGACGTTGCCCGCAGAGCGGACGTCGTTGACAGTGCTCGCGGGTCGCGCCTAGATTTGTGGGCAATCGGGGCACCTGCCCCACTGCCATGAGGATGATGATGACTGTCGACACGACCACCGCCACTCGCGGTGCCGCCCTGTCGCCGGACCAGCTCGTGACGAGCCCCCTCGTGATGATGCCCATGCTGTGTTGTGGGCGAATGCTCTGCGCCTGCTGAGCAGACCTGTTCGACTCGCCCCCGGGCGACCGCATCCATGCGGGACAGGCCTTCTCGCCACAGGACCCGTGTCCGTGACAAGGCGCTCCCCTCAAAATCGCTCGTGCCCATGTGGCCCCGCCGTCGAGTCGGTGGCCAGCGCCGAGCCACCACTGCACGTCCCAGCACTGCACAACCCACCACAAGCCCACAGCAAGGATGATGAGCCATGAGCAATCCCACGAATCCCGCCAATCCCAGCGGCGGAACCCCCGGCGCGCTGCCCGAGAAGCCACACAGTGGCCCCAGCAAGGGCCTGATCATCGGCATCGTCGTGATCGTGCTGGCCATCATCGTGGGCCTGGTGGTGTTCTTCACCACCCGCAAGCCCAAGGCGGCAGCCACCACCACGGTGACCATCGGCGTCACCGACGAGTCGCAGCCCTACTGGGCCAAGCTGAAGGAGCTCGCGGCCAAGGAGAACATCACGGTGCAGACGAAGAACTTCGCCTCCTACACCGAGGTGAACCCGGCGCTGCGCCAGAAGCAGCTCGACCTGAACCAGTTCCAGCACCTGCTCTACCTGGCCAACTACAACGTGCAGAACAACGACAACATCGTGCCGCTGGGCGGCTCCATGATCGTCCCGCTCGGCCTGTACTCGAAGAAGCACACCTCGGTTGACCAGATTCCCCAGGGCGGCGAGATCGCCATCCCGAACGATCCCACCAATGAGGCCCGCGCCCTGCTCGTGCTGCAGGCAGCCGGCCTGTTGAAGCTGAACGGCGGCGGCACCGCACTGTCGACCCCCGCCGACATCGACCAGGCCAACTCCAAGGTGAAGGTCACCCCCGTGGACGCCGCCCAGACCGCAGCCTCCCTGCCCAGCGTCGACGGCTCCATCGTCAACAACTCGTTCGCCGCCGATGCCAAGCTGGATCCGTCCAAGGCGCTGTACAAGGACGACCCGAACAGCGCGGCCGCCGAGCCGTACATCAACGTCTTCGCCGTGCGCAAGGACGACCTGAACAACCCCACCTACAAGCGCGTCGTCGAGCTCTACCATGAGAAGGCGGTTGCTGACCTGGTGGTTTCTGGCTCCAATGGCACCGCGGTGATCGTCGAGAACAAGTCGCAGGCCGACCTGCAGGCGATCCTCGACAAGTTGGAGACCCAGATCAAGGAGAAGAAGTGACCCAGAGCGATCCGCGACCGGGTGACCACACCCTGACCAGCCAGATATCGTTCCGCGATGTCTCGAAGGTCTACCAGACCGCGTCGGGGTCGGTAACGGCCCTGAAGGGAATCAACCTGGACGTGAAGCCCGGCGAGATCTTTGCGGTCATCGGTTACTCGGGCGCGGGCAAGAGCACTCTGGTGCGGCTCATCAATGGGCTTGAGAAGGTGACCTCGGGCAGCGTCGAGGTCAATGGCTTCGACGTGACGAACATGACCGAGCACCAGTTGCGCAAGGTGCGTCCGGAGATCGGCATGATCTTCCAGCAGTTCAACCTGATGCAGTCGAAGACGGTGTACGAGAACATCGCCTATCCGCTGCGCCTGGCCAAGTGGAGCAAGGCCGACATGAAGGCCGGCATCACCGAACTGCTGCACTTCGTGGGGCTCACCGAGAAGGCCTGGGTGCACCCCGACGAGCTGTCCGGCGGCCAGAAGCAGCGCGTGGGCATTGCCCGGGCGCTGGCCACCAAGCCGTCGGTGCTGCTTGCCGACGAGTCAACCAGCGCCCTGGATCCCGAAACCACCCAGGACGTGCTCGGCCTGCTGCGGCGCGTCAACGAGAAGCTCGGCGTCACCATCGTGGTGATCACCCACGAGATGGAGGTGGTGCGCGCGATCGCCGATCGCGTGGCCGTGCTCGACAACGGCGACCTGATCGAACAGGGGCCGGTGGGCCAGATCTTCGAGACCCCGGCCACCGAGACCACCAAGCGGTTCGTCAACACGATCATGCGCCACAATCCCAGCACCGAGGAATGGGACCGCCTGCGTGCGGAGAATCCCGATGCCACGCTGGTGAGCGTCAAGTCGGTGGACCCGGGCGAATTCGGCGCGGTGCTGGCGCAGATCAGCGACGACGCCAGCGACGACCACAAGGTCAGCTTCGCCATCGTGCAGGGCGGCGTGGTGCAGGTGAAGACGCGCTCCATCGGCAGCTTCACCCTGGCATTGCGGGGTAGCCCCGATGCGATCTCGCGCGCCAGCGACAAGCTGTTGGCGATCTCGCACCAGAAGTCCGATGAGGCCCCGGCGCCGCCACCACGCGAGGCCACCGATGAGCCGGCGCAGCTGGTGAACAGCGCGCCCGGCTCGGCGGGGTTGATGACCGGTGAGACGGTGTCGCCGGCCCGCGCGGCCGGCCAGGACGACGCGGCCGGGCAGAGCGACGGCGCCCGCGACAACGGGATCGCCACAAACGGATTGGGGGTGCGGGCATGAACTGGGACACCATCGGCCCCGTCTACGGCAAGGCAATCGTCGAGACCCTGATCATGGTGGTGATCACGCTGGTCATCGGCGGTTTCGCCGGCCTGCTGCTCGGCCTGGGCCTGTACTCCACCCGTCGCGGTGGGGTGATGTCGAACTCCGGGCTGCACACCGTGCTGAACGTGGTGGTCAATATCGTGCGACCCATTCCGTTCATCATCTTCGTCACGGCCATCGGCCCGTTGACGCTGCTGGTCATGGGCACCACGATCGGCACCACTGCGGCAACCTTCGCCCTGTGCGTGGCGGCCACCTTCGGCATCTCACGCATCGTGGAGCAGAACCTGGTGACCGTCGATCCCGGCGTGATCGAGGCGGCCCGTTCCATGGGTGCCGGCCCCTGGCGCATCCTGTTCACCGTGGTGATCCCGGAGGCCCTCGGGCCGCTGATCCTGGGCTACACCTTCGTGTTCGTGGCCGTGGTGGACATGACCGCCGTGGCCGGTGCGGTCGCCGGTGGCGGCCTGGGCCAGTTCGCGATCAGCTACGGCTATCAGCGCTTCAACTGGGGCGTGACGGGCCTGGCGGTGGTCACGATCATCGTGTTGGTGCAGATCGCGCAGTTCACCGGTAACCGGTTGGCGCGCAAGGTGATGCGTCGCTGACAAGGGGCTTTATTGGTCGCTCTTGATGGTTGAAGGGGCGGGCGGACGACT
>OLOA01002602.1_pt1 | contig 16034 bp, 23 predicted proteins | sample 1672201 | NCBI WGS metagenome assembly OLOA01 (sample SAMEA3136658, study PRJEB25190) | human gut metagenome
TGACCTTCGGTCTGGCTACAGATTGTTTCGGTAAGATGGCAAGCAAGACTTTCCTGCGTGTTCACATGACAGGTGAGGGTAAGCCGGGAAATAAGAAGCCAGTTCTTTTCCCTAAACTGGTATTCCTGTATGACAAGAATCTTCACGGTGAAGGCTGTATCAACGAAGATGTATTTGAAGCCGGGATTGACTGTAGCTGCAAGACTATGTACCCTGACTGGCTGTCTCTTACAGGTGACGGTTATGTGGCTGAGATGTACAAGAAATATGGCAGAGTGGTAAGCCCTATGGGTTGCCGTGCTTTCCTTAGTCCGTGGTATGAGCGTGGCGGTATGCACCCGGCAGACGAAGATGATAAGCCTATCTTTGAAGGACGTTTCAATATTGGTGCAGTGAGTCTGCATCTGCCTATGATTCTTGCGAAAGCAAGAGAAGAGGGTAAGGACTTCTATGAGGTTTTGGACTTCTACCTTGAAATGATCCGCAATATTCACAAGCGTACTTATGAATACCTTGGAGAGATGAAAGCCAGTACTAACCCGATTGCCTATTGTGAAGGTGGTTTCTACGGAGGGCATCTGAAACCTTCGGACAAGATTAAATCACTTCTCAAACCTATGACGGCATCTTTCGGAATCACAGCACTCAATGAGTTGCAGGAACTTTACAATGGCAAGTCCATTGCGGAAGATGGTGCATTTGCACTGGAAGTCATGCAGCACATCAACGATAAGGTCAATGAGTACAAGGAAGCTGATGGATGGTTGTATGCAATTTACGGCACACCTGCTGAGAGCCTTTGTGGTTTGCAGGTGGAGCAGTTCAGAAAGAAGTACGGAGTAGTTAAGAATGTGTCAGACAGACCCTATGTAAGCAATAGCTTTCACTGTCACGTCACAGAAGATATCACACCGATTCAGAAGCAAGACTTGGAAGGACGTTTCTGGAATCTCTGCAACGGCGGTAAGATTCAGTATGTGAGATATCCGATCAGCTACAACCGGAACGCTGTCAAGACTCTGGTATGCAGAGCAATGGAGTTAGGCTATTACGAAGGAGTCAACCTGTCTCTGGCATACTGTGATGATTGCGGTCATGAAGAGTTAGAGATGGATGTGTGCCCGGTGTGTGGCAGTACCAACCTCACGAAGATTGACAGAATGAATGGCTATCTGTCCTACAGTAGAGTTCACGGTGATACCCGTTTGAACGCTGCAAAAATGGCTGAGATTGCTGAGAGAAAGTCAATGTAATGGAGGGTTAAGGTATGACAGATAAAGGGATTGATAATCTCAGGTTCGGGATCATAGAGCAAGCTGCGATTGATTACGTTGACTTACTGGCGGGCTTTAAGTCACCGACTACAGATTGTAACGTGGACGAGTGCCGAAAGTTCTTCCGGTCACAATGGTTTCATTCCCTTTGTGACCTTGATCCCGAACAGGTTATTAACCGATTGGAAAGGAAAGTAAAGACTATGGTTATGAAGTACGAAGTACACAAAGAACACGGTAGCAGTAGATGGTATGTCACGGAGGTAGGCTGTAAAGAGCCTATCCCCGGCACATACGGCACAAAGAAGAGAGCATTGCATACAGCAGCAAAGATGAATGGTCTGGATTACAAAGACTACATGAGAGTTCGCAGAAGGGATGGTATGAATCATGATTAGAATTTCAAAGGCAGAAACCTACGGGTGGGAAGCTGCAATTAGAGGTATGAGAAATCCTATGAACTCATGGGATAAATCAGACAGTTATCCTGCTGTAGATTGTGGAAAATGTGGAATTATTGATCGTGAAGGTATTTGTCATCCGAAAGAACATGATTGTTCAGAATTTGCTTGCTATGCAGTAGGAGAAAATGACCTCTCTCTCATGAAGAGACTTGCGGCAGCAGGTAACGATCACGGGAAGTTCCTGAGAATGATTAACGTCACGGTAGATGTGGAAGCACCTCTCTATTGGTGGAAAGAATTTGACACATACAAGATTGGAACTGTTGCAAATAGTTGTTCTACCATGCACAAGATTCAGGCAAAAGAGTTTACCTTGGAAGATTTCTCCACGGATCACCTGTCTCAGACTAATCTTATTATCATGAAGATGGTAGTGGATGCACTGAATAATGCAAGACTGGACTTCCTTAGTCAGAAGGACAAGCGTGACTGGTGGCAGATGATTCAGATTTTGCCGTCATCTTACAACCAGAAGCGTACCGTGCAGCTTAATTATGCAGTGTTGAAGAACATCTATCATGCACGAAGAAACCATAAACTTGATGAATGGCATACGTTCTGTCATTTCATCGAATCACTACCACACAGCGAATTGATTACAGAGTAAGGAGCGTGGGAACAGATGGACTATTCCAGAATACCAGAAGAATTAAAGAATCAGAATCAGTGGGTGTGTGCTTGGGACGGTTCAAAAGTTCCCATGAGAGCATTTGAAAGAAAAGCCGCTTCATCCATCGCACCGGACACTTGGTCTACCTTTGAGCAGGCTGAGTGGGCGGTGGAGAACGGACACTATGACCACATTGGTTATGTTTTTGCCGATCAGAACATTGTAGGCATTGACATTGATGCAGGCTTTGAGGACGGTCTTATGACCCCGCTGTGTGCAGATATTATGCAAGCCTGCCACTCATATACAGAGAAGTCCCGGAGTGGACGTGGAGTACATATCCTCATGCGTGGCAAGCTGCCGTTCTCAGGTAAGAACAATCTTGCAGGCGTAGAAATCTATCAGGCAAGAAGGTTCTTTATCATGACCGGGAAGGTGCTGATCTTCCCTGAGATCATTGATAATCAGGAAGCTATTGACTATGTAGTGGAGAAGTATTTTAAAGAGACAGAAAAGACCGGGAGCAATTCAAATATGGTACAGCGTATCTATTCTCCTAAGTTTCCGAAGCCTACGGGTGGGAGAATCTTTGTCAGACCGGACTACCCGGAAATCCCGGACGGCGGCAGAAACATTTCTCTTACCAGTCTGGCAGGTGCATTGCACAACACTGGGTACACTCCGATGCAGATTTATCAGGAATTGCAGAGAGTCAACAAAGAAGTGTGCAAGCCACCGCTTCCAGACAGAGAACTACAGATCATTGCAGAAAGCATAAGCAGATACAGGAGGTAACTATGGATATGAAATTGAAATCATGCCCGTTTTGTGGAGGGGATGCACGATTATTTGTCAACAATGGTGTAGAAGTGCAGTGTACAAAATGCGGTATTCATACAGAAACACTGATTGATATGCCGAGCAGATGTGGCAATAAAGGCAGTCATGCAATAGAAAGGGTAATTGAAAAATGGAACAGCAGAGTGTAATACCTACAGATACTTGCGTCACCTGTGAGAACTTCATAGGTGGCGGTGACTGGGGACTCTGCTGCAAAATTAAATACGATCTGTGCTATGAGTGTACCCCGAAGTGTAAAGACTATCAACAGAAGGAGGTGAGAAAGAACAATGGAAGATGAATTATTTCAGTTGTCCAACGGACGCTATGTAACATCGGTAGAGATTTCAGAAAAGTTGACATATATTAAAGAACATCACCCTGAGACTTCCTATCAGGAAGATTCTACAGGGTATTCGTGGGATGAAGCGGGTATGGCTGACCTCTTTTCAGAGTGTTACGATCATGACACCCGGTACTGCCCGGAAGCAAAGTCATGGTACACCTATGACGGTGGCAAGTGGCAGAAGGATGTAGGATCATTGCTTGTGTCCAATAAGATTAAAGAGTTTGTCAGGATCATGGCACTCTACTGCGGAGAAATCCCGGACGAAGATAAGCGTAAGCAGTACATGGCTTTTGTCGGCAAGATGGGTGATAGACGTTTCCGTGACAGACTCATGAAGGATGCAGCCGACAACTTGAAAATTGCAGCAGCAGAGTTTGATACACACCCATTCCTGATTAACTGCAAGAATGGTACTTATGATCTGGAATCACTGACATTCCGTGAGCATAAATGGGATGACTTCTTAACAATGCAGACCAATTTTGAATACGGTGTGAAGAAAGAGAAGTGTGCCAGATGGGAACAGTTTATCAAGGAAGTAACGCAGAACGACAAGGACAAAGCGGACTACCTGCAACGTGCCTTGGGTTATTCCATCCTTGGAACATCTAAGGAAGAGTGTATGTTTATCCTGCATGGTAAGACCACCAGAAACGGAAAGTCCACCATGCTTGATGCAATTCAGCACTTGCTTGGTGATTACTCTACGGTCACACCTGTAGAATTGATCTGCCGTGGTGACAGAGCAAAGAACGCAGAAGCAGCAAGTCCGGTACTGGCAAAGCTGAAAGGTAAGCGAATGGTTACTATGAGTGAGTCAGACACCGCCGGGAAGTTGGATGAATCAGTTATCAAGCAACTTACTGGTGGGGAAGAAATCACCGCCCGTGAGTTATATCAGACAGCAATTACATTCAAGCCGCAGTTTACAATGTGGCTGTCCTGTAATGACCTACCTGCTGTAAAAGATAAATCCTTGTTTGCTTCTGATCGTGTGCGTGTTATTGAATTTAACAGGCACTTCAACGATGATGAACAGGACAAAGGCTTGAAGGACTACTTTGAGTCACCGGAAGCAATGCGTGGTATCTTCACATGGTTGGTTGCCGGGTACTTCAAGTACAGAAGGTTTGGTCTGAAAATGTCAGAAAATATGCAGAAGGTAGTCAAGCAGTATGAGAAAGACAATGATCTGGTATTGCAGTACCTTGAAGAGAAATGTGAGCGTGACGATGAATCAGTTACAAAAGCAAAGACTCTCTTCGATAACTACAAAGTCTGGTGCAAGAGCAATGGTTATTATGTATGCAGTATGAAGAAATTCAATGCAGAACTTACCATGCACCCGGAGTGGTACACAGAAAAGTCCCTCATGAAAGGCGTGACCGTGTACCGTGGCATCAAGAGAAGGGAAGGGTAAGCTATGGATGTGAAAGACTTCGTTGACATGATTACAGATGAAGAAGAGATTCCAAAAAGCGTAATTGCAGAACGTACCGGGATCAATGAGAAAACGCTTTATACTCTGCTGTCAAGGGATAACGGAATGGGAATGACTGTTAGGAAATTTGTAGAACTGGCAGAAAGTCTTGGTTATCAGGTCTTGCTTAGTAACGGTGAGACAGGTGACGAATATCTTTTTGACGGTGAGAGTGATGAATATTAATATTTAGTCCTCAGATTGAAGAATAACTCTATAACTTCTCTTAGTAGCCGTCTACTAGAGAAAATTATACAAGTGTTCTTCAATTTGAAGAATTGCAGAAAGGAGCAGAACTATGGAAAGTTATGTAGAGAGATGGAAAAGAGAGCAGAAAGAGAAGGAGCAGAAAGGAGTAGGTAAGAATGGCAGAAGAACAGAAGAAGCCCAGAACGAGAGGGAAGGACAGAAAGCCCAGAAAGACAGCGGGGTATCAGAAGAGTAGCCCTGCGAACTTGGAGAAAGCAAGAGAGAATAGTCCGATTGTACAGGGGCACAATCCTGATCTGCCAGAAGGGTATAACTCCCGGATGATTCAGTTCACTATGGAGATCATGCCGTCTGAGAAGTTGGACTATAATGATATTGAAGAGATGGAAAGACGGTTCATGCACTATCTGGAAACGTGTGCAAAGTACGATATGAAGATAGGCAATCAAGCTGCATATGCTGCGATAGGAATAGATAAGGGTATTGCATGGGAGTGGGTCAACCGTTGTACAACGAACCCCGCCCGCACCGACTTTATCAAAAAGGTGCAGAAAGTCTGTGCCCTTTACAGGGAAGGACTTATGCAGGATGGCAAGGTCAATCCGGTTACTGGCATATTCTGGCAGAAGAACTATGACGGCATGAAGGATCAGACAGAAATGGTTCTGACCCCTAACAATCCGTTAGGTGACAGTGCCGACACAGAAGCCCTTGCACGGAAGTATCTTGACAATGCCGACATTGTAGACGTGCCAGAAGGTGAAATCTCAGAAGTCGCAGAAGGGGCAGAAAGCCATAAAATTAAATAAGGCAATGAAATACGCCCCGGTGTAGGAAAGACCTGCTGCCGGGGCGTGTGTGCGTTCTGAGGGCATAAAGAAAGCCCCGGATCATACGGGGCGGGCGTTCTACCCATTCCATACTATCCGGGGTTTCTGTTTTCTCCAATATTCTATTATGTCCGGGGTTTCTGTTTCGTACATCGGTATATTGTACAACCTGCATCCCTCCGGGGTCATGTAATAGCCTTGACCGTATCGGGGTAGGAGTTCGCAACCTGTCACGCCTAAAATATTACGGCTATCTTGACCGCTGCGGGTTCTGAGTGCTACACGGCTATCAAAGTTTACCTTTATCGGTGTAGGGATTACGGCAGATAGCGGGCATTGTGTAGCCGCTACAACGTGAACATTTGCCGCTCTGCCGATCTGACAGAGCCGCTGCAATATTGGTTGTACTTGCTTTTTGTTCGTTGTCATCAGGTCGGCTAGTTCGTCAATAACCACATACACAGCACCGCCGCCGTATTTCTTGACGTGCTGCCGTGCCATGTCTCTATAACGGTTGTCTGTTATTGCTATAGCTTCCTGTAATGCCTGTACCATTTCCCCCGGTTCACTGCTATAACGCAGTGTGTGGGGCAGTTCTTTATAATCCACCAGTTCAACCCGTTTAGGGTCGATCAATATAAACTGTACAGCGGCGGGGCTGTCCTTTAGTGCTGTTGTCATCATGCCATTTATTACAACGCTTTTACCGCTGCCCGTAGCCCCTGCAATTAGTAAATGGGGCTGTTGTAGCATATCGGCATAAAGGTTGTAATAGTCAAGTTCCGGTGTTTTCCAGACTCTTTTCACGCTATCACGTCCTTTTCTATATTGGTTTACACTCTGCATTTATGCGGGCTTGTGACCGCCTACGGCTGCATTATAAACCAATGCCCCGGACTGTTGCCGGGGCTTGTGGCTAGTTTATAAAGTTATAATCATATTGTTTTACAGTTCCCAGAGTTGCCGCCGTTGGTGTTTCACCTGTAAAGCGGTCAACCTCTGTCACCGGGATATAAAACGCTGTATAACGTCCCGTTTCGTTGGTTGTACAGTTGTAATATTCAAACGTATTTAATAGGGTTTCAAACGTTGTGTTTAAATGTTTCCCGTTCTGTACTACTGTACTAAATAACCCGGTTTCTGGTCTTAAATTGCAAGGGCATAACATAATAGGCATATTGTTATTAAATACCCGGCGGGCTGTTGCCTTGCTGACTCTCTCAAAAGTAAAACCATCTTTTCTAAAGCTGTATTCTCTCATAATACAAGACCTCCTATATTCTGTTGTGTTCTGTTTCCAGACCCCCGGCAGAGCCGGGACGCTTGCGGCTTGACTGGCTATTTATACACGCCGCAACGTGCGTTAGTTGTCGGACTCGTCAAAGTCCCCGTTTTCCTCCATCTCGTCTAATACATCGGATATTACAGACCCCAGAAGGTAACAACGAATTGTTACATCTGCCCATTCAGCACCCTTTTCAATAACGTTTATGTTGTTCTGTTCGAACTCGTCAAGGGCTTCGTTAAGTAAATTCCAGTTGTGAGCTATGCTTTCCTCTGCCTTGTAAGAGTTACAATAATAAGAACCGCTTGCATTTCCTGTTATGCTGTCCTCTGTCCAAAGATCATCATTTAACTGTTGCTCAAGTCCTTCTCTGTCCTCTGTCCACTCTGTCAAATCAATGTTTTGTTTGATCCATTCTTTTACATCCTCTGTCATTGCTTCTCTGTAATCATACATAATACTTGACCTCCTATATTCAATTATCAATTTGTGCAATCTGTACACCGGGCGGCTTGCCTGCTGTACAGCAGCATTGACAACCTATAATTATTTAGTTGTCGTTGCTATCTCTTTATCATGTATTTATAATATCATGAATTACCGATATTGTCAAGGGAAATATCATGAATTACCGATATTTTTTTTTTGTGTGGTCTGGTGATAGGGACAGCATACCCCCGGAGGGGGAAACAGACCCCCGCCCGCCGGGGCGGGTGAGGTGCGAAAGTTCCGCAAAAATTAAAAAGGTCTTGACAATATCGGTAATTCGTGTTATCGTGAAAATAGAAAGGGAGGAAACGCCATGCAGGGAAACAACATTGTAAAAGAAGCTATGACTTTATCAAAAGTGACACAGAAGGACTTGCAGAAATTATTGAATCTCAAAAGTCAGTCAAGTATATCCACCATGCTGAAAAGTGATATGCGTATAAGTACATTTGTAAAGCTGTTAAATGTCCTAGATTGTGAACTGGTTGTTCAACACAAATCTGATGACAAAAAGTGGGAAGTCACGAATGAGTAATAATAGTTTGGATGATGCTGAGATTCACAGGAAAATAATTATACGATTAAACCATTTACTCAAAAGAGGAGTAAGAGCACATACTAAAAAGATTGCTCTTTTGTCGGGAATGAAGGAAGAGATAAGGATGTATCCTTGGGTAGAATTAGATACTGTGATAGAACTAAAGTCCGAACCATTCTCAGCAGAGAACGAAGCGTATCATTTTGCAGATGCCTTTTATGATAACTTTCTATACAAGCCCGTGGTACTACAAGAGCAAGAAAGCTATTATGTGTATACAGGATGGATGTTAAAGTCTGGAATATGCTCTTATGGATTAAATTGGAAATTCAGATGCTATACTTTCCCGAATTATTCATGATAAATAGGTTTGGTTGGGTAGAGTAGGTAGAGCAAAACACGATTTTGCTATTACTTTCTCTAGTAGGGGCTATACTATAAAAAGTATGACCGAAAATTGAAAATACTCTACCTACTCTACCCCGGACGAAAGGAGGGCGTGTCATGGGATATTTAGTGATAGGGCTGCTGTGGTTTACATGGTGGTGCGTGAAATTGTTCGTGAGCCTATGTTGGTGGGTCACATGGAATCTGGTAATACGCCCGATGATCTGGGTAGTTACATTACCATTCAAGTTAATATTTAAGCTGTAGGGATGCTACAGCTTGTCCAATGGGACTGTCGTTTTGACAGTCTTTTTTTTATTCTAAGGAGGTTATTATGAATTATTTGAAATTAAAACAGAAGATTTACGAAGCTATAGAAAGGAATCCACTTGATAGATCAGCTTACGAAGAAATGTTTGCTGTCTGCCGGGAGTATGAGAAGATTGACTTCCAGACCGCACACGCATGGAATCATGAACTGCGTAATCGTATCTCATGGGGACTGCGTATGACGGTATGCAGTCAGAAATTCGATGAAGCCAGAGAGTTTGATGATCTGATGTTCAGGTCACTTCTTTTCGGGGCACAGCATTTCTTTGATGATTACTTACAAGCGGTAGAGTACGGCAATCACAGCAGAGTACAAGAAAACCGATACCTCAGAATGGTTGAACAAAAAGACTATTAAGCCGGGAAGCAATGTTCTTGGTGGGGAATTGGACACTGAGTTTTCTTATGATGTGAGGTACGTTCTGAAAGATGCTTTCAGTACGGTTACTTACATAGATTATGTTTCTACAGCAATTTATCTGATGCACTTCCTACATGGAGGACGTGGCGTAGCGTTCGGACAGAAAGCAACGATGGATAATACTCTGGACTGTGCTTTCAAAGCACTGTTCCGTGAGGATGTAACGATTGTGAAGAAAGACGGTACGCAGGTTTCTATGAGAGAGGTATTGGAGAAGTTGGGATTTTAAGGGAGGTGAAGGATAATGGCAACGATCATTAAAGAGATTGAGGTAGATGTGTCTCAGCTTAACCGTTTTGCTGCGATTGTAGCAAAGCAGTACGATAAGCAGTCCCGTTTCTTGAAGGTGACTCTTCTGGATAGTGGTGAGCGTATCAAAGTGGAATCTGCATCTACCGCAGTCATCAATGCAAGACGTGAGGATGAAGTAGCAAAAACCTTTGAGGGTACAGTCAATGCAGACGGTACGGTAACTGTTCCGCTGACATACTGGATGTTGCAGCTTGACGGTACTGTAAAGTGTGATATTTCCATCATCACGGCAAACAAGACGGTACTGAGTACCACGCTCTTTGAACTGGAAGTTCAGGAAGCGGCAGCACCGGATGACTCTGAGATTGAGAAGGATGACGATTATGGTATTTTGATTCAGCTTATCGCAGATGTGCAGGCTATCAAGGATGCAGAAGCAAAACGTGTCACTGCTGAGAACGGTAGAGTTTCGGCAGAGAAGAGTCGTGTTTCTGCCGAAAATTCCAGAGTCAATGCAGAGACAACCCGTGTCAATGCGGAAGCCGCAAGGGTGAAAGCTGAACAGGCAAGGGTATCTGCTGAAAATTCCAGAGTGGATGTTGAAAGCAAACGAGTTACCGCAGAGAAGGGTAGAGTCGATGCAGAGTCTAAGAGGGTGGCTGCTGAGACTGCAAGAGTTCAGGCAGAAACAAAGCGTCAGCAGGACACTTCAAAGGCAATCACAGATTGCAACACTGCTACCGATTCTGCATTGAAAGCGGCAGCTACTATGATGATCGTCAACGATGATACTGGGAAAACCTATCAGGGTGCAATCAAGGTGATCGGTGGTAAGCCCGTATTTGAGTATGACGAAGTTGTTACAGGATAAAGGAGGATAAGACAATGAGCAATCAGTTTGGTTTTCTCTCTGACGATACGTTCGCAGAGAAGATGGACACTATGAACCAGTTCCTTGCTGCGATTGCAACCGGACAGGGTGGTAGCCTGAAACCTACATCTTGGAGTGATGTGCAGGCACTTGTCCGTAAGGGACTGGCAAGCAAGGTATTTGCGGTGGAAGATCAGTTGACCTGCCAGAGAGGTAGCACAACTCTGGTGTGGGATATCATCGGTTTTGACATTGATACCCCGGCAGACAAGCAGTTCACTCACAGCATGACTTTACAGCTTCATGAAGTATTTGACTTCGTACAGTTCAATGCTCCGGCTGCTATGTATTATGCAGAAGAGGAACTTGCCGCAGGTATATATCATGTAACTCCTAAGAACGGTTGGAGTGGAGGTATGGGTAATGGCAAGACTTACCAGTTTACTCTCACGAAAGCAGTTCCGAAGGGTGGTCAGATTGTATGGAACGGTGCTTGGGATCAAGACCCGCTGAAATACGATATTAAGACTTATGCAAGTCCGACAAGCACTACAGTTATTGAGACTGTAAAGCCAACGGAAGGTACAGGCGGTACGGAACTGACAACTCTGAACAGTGGTCAGAGAATGTGCTACGGTTCTAACAATTATAAGGAGTCTGCGGTTCGTGAATGGTTGAATAGTGATAAGGTTGCGGGTTCTGTCTGGACACCTGCTACAAACTATGACAGACCTCCTTCTTGGGTTTCTAATAAGGCAGGTTTCATGAATGGAATGGATGCAGATTTCCTTGCAGTTATCGGTAAGACTACAAAGGTTACTTGCCGTAATAACGTCACTGATGGTGGCGGTTCTGATACCACAAAGGATAAGTTCTTCCTGCTTTCCAGACGTGAGTTATTCATGGGTGATGAAGTAAGCAGTGTTAAGGAAGGTGAACCGTACCCTTACTACTCTAACTATTCTGATTATACTTCCCCGAACACGGGTGCTGATAGTAACCGTGTGAAGTATAAAAACGGTAGTCCGCAGTGGCAGTGGGAGCGTACCCCGTACGCCGGGAGCAGTTACAACGTTCGCGGTGTGAACGGTACGGGTGGCCTGAACCACAGCAATGCGTACAACAGCGGTGGGGTTGCCCCGGCTTGTAACGTAATCTAAGATCAGAAATCCACCCCGTTAGGGGTGGGAAAGGAGTGAGGACAATGTCAGTACCGAAGTCAAAGAGAGGTACTTCAAAGTTGGAAGTAATCACAAAGGCAAATGAGTTGGCTACACATACCATCCATATTTGCAGTAATGAGAGTTGCTTCCCGAAGAGATACCGTTGGTGCATCACCGCAAAGATCGTGGATGCTGCGGTAGAAATCAGCCGACTTATCAATATGGCAAATTCAGTGTATGTGAATCCTGAGTCTGAACATTGGAAAGCCGACTGGGAATTACGGAGAGGATATCAAGTTCAGGCTTTGGCACAGACATATTCCTTGCTAACCATGATGGATATTGCTTACCGTACTTTCGGAATCGAAGGTTCTAAGATGGACTACTGGACAGGACTTGTAATCAATGTCCAGAATCTTCTTCGGAACTGGAAGAGGTCTGATGAAAATAGATACAAGTAAATGATATAGGGTTGACGATTGTAAGATATGTGTTTACCCCGAACGCCGGGAACAGTAACAACGTTCGCAATGTGAACAATACGGGTAATCTGAACAACAACAATGCGAACAACAGCAATGGGGTTGCCCCGGATTGTGAGAAACGCTAGTAATAAAGTAGGCATAGGCTGAAATCAATGCACTCACACAAGGAATCGTCATCCTGACCTGAATATAGTAGGGCAAAAACAGAGTGCTGATGTGATTGCCGTCCTTACGGCAGTATCACTATAAACGGCAACCAATGATTTACGGGAGAAATATACATGATGGAATCCGAAGTGAGAGATGAAGTCTGTGACTTTGATAATCTGTACCGGGCTATGCAGCATTGCAAGAACAACGTCATGTGGAAAGACAGTGTAGCCGGGTATGTAAAGAATGGTTTGGTTAATGTTCATAAGCTAAAGGAGAGCGTGGAGAATGGTACATATAAGTTAGATGCTTATACACAGTTCAAAGTGTATGAGCCAAAAGAAAGAGACATTGTAAGTACAAGAATCAAGGACAGAGTATTTCAGAGAAGCCTATGCGACAACTACTTTTACGACACCATGACAAAATCATTTATCTATGATAACTGTGCTTGTCAGGACGGAAGAGGAACAGAGTTCGCAAGGAAAAGGCTGATCTGCCACTTGCAGAAATATTACAGGAAACACGGTACGGAAGGATGGGTACTCAAAGCAGACTTAAAGAATTTCTTCGGTAGCACCTCTCATGAACTGGCTTACTCAGCGGTAACAAAGAGGGTCAATGATGAATGGGTGAACGGAGAAATCAAGCGGATTATTGACAGCTTCAATCAAGGTGATGATCCAGAGGTAGGCATGGGTCTTGGTTCAGAAACGACACAGCTTATACAGTTAGCAGTCTTAGATGACTTCGACCATTTTATAAAAGAGCAACTTCATATTAAGCACTACGTCCGGTACAACGATGATTTCATTATCATCCATGAGGACAAGGTTTATTTACAGGAGTGTTTGATGAAGATAGATACATGGATGACAACAAGAGGTTTGAGATTGAGTCCGAAGAAAACACAGCTTTTCAAAGTGACTCAGGGTATCAAGTTTCTGGGTTTCCGCTTCCGGTTGACAAAGACCGGAAAGGTAGTCATGACATTACTGCCTGAGAAGCTATCACACGAACGGCGAAAGCTGCGGAAGTTGGTAGAAAGGGCAAAGCAAGGGTACATGACGAAGGAAGAGGTTGACAGGTGCTATGAGAGTTGGAAAGCCCATGTAGGCAATGAGAGTAGCAAGAAAAGGAAATCTCCGGGTAGGAGGGCAAGGAGAAATTGCCACAACCTCATTATCTGTATGGATCAATATTATAAGAATTTATGGAGGGAAAGTAAATGTTTGGATTTATCAGTGCAAGAGAACAGCTTGTAAAAGAGCGTCAGAAGAACGCTGCAATGCAGGCACAGATCGCAAAGGCGAACAGTGACATTGAATATCTGGCTATGATGGCAGATATTGAGATGGAGCAAGAAGATGACGAACAGGAGGTACAGGATCATGGCGAAGAAGAGTAAGTTTGAGATGGTGAAGAATTTCTATGACAACGGACTCTGGAAGGAGAAGAGAGTCAGGGACGCAGTAGTAAAGGGATGGATCAGCCCGGAGAATTTCAAAGAAATTACCGGGGAGGATTATGATGAACAGGAGGACTAAAGAGATGATGAAGGATGGAATTTGTACAGCTATCGGAGTGGTTGGAAGCGTGATTGCTTCTCTGTTTGGCGGTTGGGATGCCGCACTGGTAACACTGGTAATTTTCATGGCTATTGATTATGTGACAGGTCTGCTTGTGGCAGGTGTGTTCCATAACTCCGGTAAAACGGAAAACGGTGCTTTGGAGTCAAGAGCAGGATGGAAGGGGCTGTGCCGTAAGTGCATTACTCTTCTGATGGTTCTGGTAGCCACACGCCTTGATCTTGTGACCGGGACGAACTTTATCAGAGATGCAGTGGTGATTGCTTTTATTGCGAATGAGACTATTTCTATTGTGGAAAATGCAGGTCTTATGGGGATTAACATTCCCCCGGCAATTACATCTGCGATTGAGGTACTTAAAAAGAAATCTGACTCTGTGGATAACACAGATCAGTAAGCACAGGGGAGAGCCATTCTCCCCTCTTCACAAAGGAGTGATACATTATGACGAATCAGGAATTTATTGAACAAGTAGCGAAGTTCGTACAGAAGTATGCAGCACAATATGGGATCAAAGTACATAGCCCGATCATTGCACAGGCAATTCTTGAATCTGGTTGGGGCAATTCCAAACTTGCTGCCAGATATCATAACTACTTCGGACTCAAATGCGGTACGAAGTGGACAGGCAAGAGTGTCAATATGACTACTCAGGAAGAGTACACCGTAGGTACGCTGACTACGATCAAAGACAATTTCCGTGTCTATGATTCTATGGAGGAAGGTATCAGGGGTTACTTTGAGTTCATTCAGCTTGCCAGATATCAGAATCTTAAAGGGATCACTAATCCGAAGAAATATCTGGAAACCATCAAGGCTGACGGATATGCCACAAGTTCTACCTATGTGACAAACAACATGAAACTTATTGACCAGTACAATCTTACGAAGTATGATAAGGGGGTAACTAATATGAGTGATAGACAGAAGCCTGTTAATTGGCTTGCACAATATGTAGGAATCAAAGAAGGAAGTGCTGAACACAAAGCAATCCTGAAAGTGTTCAACGACTCTGGACTCTGCACCAGATACAAGATGACTGTTAACGATGCTTGGTGTGCTACATCTACATCTGCCGCTTTCATTGCAACTGGACTTTCCAACATCTTCCCTTGCGTGGAGTGTTCCTGTGAGAACATGATTAACCTTGCGAAGAAAGCAGGAATCTGGGTTGAGAATGATGCCTATATTCCGTCCACAGGTGACGTGATCCTGTACGACTGGGATGACAACGGTGTAGGTGATTGTACCGGATGGAGCGATCATGTAGGTATTGTAGTGTCTGTCAGCGGTTCTACAATCAAGATCATTGAGGGTAATAAGAATGACTCTGTAGGCTACAGAAACATTGCTGTCAATGGCAAATACATCCGTGGCTTCATTACTCCGAAGTTCTCTAGTGGTACTTCTACCGTAACTCCGTCTACAAAGAAATCTGTAGATGAAGTGGCGAAGGAAGTTCTTGCAGGTGCATGGGGGAATGGTGATGCCAGAAAGAACGCTCTTACTGCCGCAGGATATAACTACTCTGAGGTGCAGGCTGCGGTAAACAGACTTGCAGGCGGTAAAACTACCACACCTACAAAGTCCATTACCGAAGTAGCAAAAGAGGTGCTTGCAGGTAAGTGGGGTAACGGTGATAACCGTAAGAAGAAACTGGAAGCTGCCGGGTACAATTACTCTCAGGTTCAGGCGAAAGTCAATGAACTGGCAAAGGGCAGCACTTCCAGTAAGAAATCTGTGACTCAGATTGCGAAGGAAGTTATCGCAGGTAAGTGGGGTAACGGTACAGACCGTAAGAACAAGTTGACTGCCGCAGGATATGATTATACTGCTGTGCAGAGAGAGGTCAACAGACTTCTGTAATCACACGGTTTTCTTTCCACGTTTCTGAGGGTGTACGGTGACTGTAAAGGTATGAATCATAAGGCTTCCTAAAATCATTGGATTTGCACTCAATGGTGGGGCGGCGTGGGGACAGGAAAAAGCTACCTTGCCGCCTGTATCGCCAACGCCC
>OLOA01002606.1_pt1 | contig 16031 bp, 8 predicted proteins | sample 1672201 | NCBI WGS metagenome assembly OLOA01 (sample SAMEA3136658, study PRJEB25190) | human gut metagenome
ACCTCATTTTGATACAATATTATCATACTTATTTTTAATTTACAATAGAATTTTTTATATTTGCTCAAAAAAAAGAACTATAATTTTACATTTTAATTATAGTTCTTTTTTTATTCGATTTTTTACGCATTTTGTGATGAATTATTTCCATCAAATGGAATAAATTTATTTACAATACTATCTTGTTCAACAGTATCTGCTCTAAATGTCATAAATGATGTATTTATTTTGTTTTCTATTTCATTTTCTTGTTTATTGTTTTGAACTGTAAAATCTATTTGATTATTTTCATTTTTAATATTTATTTTTTTATTACTACTTTGGCTACTACTATCTACTCTAGTTGTATTATTAATATTTTCTATTTGTATACCGCTGTTTTTGGTAACATACTCTTCTACATTATTAGATATATCTGTTGATAAGTTTTGACTTTCTGTTTTTTCATTTACATTTGGTATGTGTATTTTCATTCCATCTTCAAGGACATATGCCAAATTAATTTTTTCAATATAAGCATTATCCTTTAACCCTCCTGCTTTATCTATTGCATCAGCAATTCTACTTTTCTCTTTTAACTCTACAATTCCTTCTTGATTAACAGCTCCTGACACATGTACCATTATTGTACTATCACTATATTGTGATTCTTTGTTTTCTTCGCTTGATGCAAATTCCTTTGCAGCATCAACAGCTTTTTTCAGTTCAGTTTTATCAACCACTGGTTTTTTTACTAATGCGTCCATTGCAGCATTTATAGCTGATGTCTGCGCATCTACAGTCTTCTGTGTTGCGTTTTCATCATCCAATACATCCTGAGCTGCATCAATGGCTGCCTGAAGAGCCTGCAGAGATTCTACGGTATAGGTTTCTGTCTCTTTCACAGTCTCTTTTGCCTGATAAACAAGAGTTTCCAGTCCTGATTTGTTAACCGGTACTTTAATTGCTACTAATTTAGCTTCGGCATCTTTTACAGCGGCTGTCTGAACATCTACCATTTCCTGTGTCGCATTTTCGTCATTCACTACCTCAGCTGCTGCATCTATCACCTGTTTAAGAACTTCTCTGGATTCAGCTGTGTATTTGTCCTCTTGCGTTGTTTTGACACTTGCAAGTTTAATTGCATTGATCAGTGCAGATTTATCTGCTTTCTTTACCAGTGCAGCAATCTTAGCTTCTACATTTGCTTTTGCCGCATTTACTTCATCCTGAGTAACACCTGCTGTATCATGAACTTCCTGAGCTGCATTTACCGCTGTTTCAAGATCTCCCCTGGATACTGGTGTATATGCATTTTCCTCTGCAAGTTTATCTCTTGCAGTTTTAAGTACTGCCTCCAGTTCTGTAAGATCTGCTTCATCTGCAGTTCTTTTCAGCACGATATCCAGTTTGTCCAGCTGTGGCGCTTTGCTTGTATCCGGTGCTGTAAGGATCAGGGTTCCTGCTCCTTCTGTTGTCACTTTGATATCCAGCGTGAATGTCTTCACAGTAAGTGCGTTGCCTTCTTTAGTTGACGGGCAATCAACCTGAGCTGCTTCAATCTTATTGTCCGCTTCAGAAATCGCAAGTTTGTTTAACGCTCCGGCACGGTAAGTACCTGTTACTGTGTAGGTTCCGGGAACTGCTGCTGTGTAAGCATATTTTGCATAATCTTTGTATGCCATACAGTTCAGGAATTTTCCATTACTTGCCCAGTCTTCAGAAGTAATAGTAAGCGGCCAGTCCGGATCCGAATCTGAATCGTTGCTATTGATCAGTTCTGTAGCATGCTCTGCTTCCAGGGTCTTGGTCTCTCCCTTTTCTCCCGGGAATCCAAATGGATTTTCTGCTGTATAGTTCGTAAATGCAAATGTTGCTTCGATTGTATGAGTGCTGTCTACGCGATCGAATGTATAAGTAGTTTTCTTTCCTACCGATGTTCCATCCACTTTTACGTCTGCAATCTCATATCCGGCTTTTGGTGCAATCGTAAATGTTACACTTTCATCTTCTGTAACAGTTACTTTGCCTTCTGCAAGGCCATCTGCTGTGATGGTTCCGCCTTCACCTGCTGTAGCTGTGATGTCAAAAGATCCCAGCGTAACATTCCGCGGGCTGATGATGAAGTAGTCAATTCCAGGACCCTTATTGGTATCCGGGGCTGTAATAGAAATCATTCCATCTCCGGGTGTTACTACTTCAATATCAAACTCTACAGTTCCGAAAACAACGTTTCCATTCTCTTTGGACGGGTTAACTACAACTGTTTTTTCTGCGATCTTTCCAGTTTCTTCTGTTATCTTAATACCATTTTTGGCATTTTCAGGAGAACCGCTGCGATATCTCATGACCACATGGTAGGTGCCGGCTTTGTCTGCGTGATATGCATATTTCAGGACATCCTTGAATGCCATATCTGTGACAAATTTTCCATTGCTTGCATCGTTGTTATCCGCAATCTTCATCGGCCAATCCGGATCAGAATCTGAATCATTGCTATTATTTAACTCTGTCGCAAATTCTGCTTCCAGCTTAGCGCTTGTTCCCGGTTTCCATGGGAATTTGAATCTGTCAGTTTCTGTATACTTTTCACGTGCTACAAGTGCTTTCTTTGCATTTTCCAGTGCTATGTATGCATTTCTGATAGTTGCTTCTGTTGCTTCTTCGTTTTCGACAACTGCTCTTGCTGCTTCCAGTGCTTCTGCATATGCACTCCAGCCTTCTTCCATGTACAGATTTTCCTGCGCTTCGTCAGGAGACTGAGTAATTAAAGTGTTCAGTTTTTCTTTTGTAATACCATCTGCATCTTTGATTGTGATTCTTGCAGAACTGTTGAAACCAATGATTGCATTGTCCGGTGTTTTCTCTGTCAGTTCGATAGAAAATACACGATCGCCGGTCATGTTCGTATTACGTCTTGTCTCTGCTGCTTTAACAGTTACTTCAGCTTCTCCATCATTCAGAGTAACTACCGGAGCTAATTCTGTATTAAAATCATCCTGAATTGCACTTCCCGGGTTGGGCTGAATCTTAGCTGTGATTGTTCCTGTTGTTCCACCTACACGTTTGATTTTCACATCCAGCGAAGATTCTTCATTCATTGTATATGCAGAATCTTCAAGTTCAATCATTCCAACGCCACCGTTGTTGATTACGTAAGCTGCTTCCACACCGATTGCTGCATTTGTTTTTGCTACAAGCTTTAATGTGTGATCGCCATCTTCCAGATCACCGGATACAAAGATCTTTGCTCCTGTAGATCTGCTTTCCGCATGTGTATTGATCGTTTCTACCAACTGATCATCGATATAAACATCAGCGGCACCATGACCCGGGTCTGTTGTTCCCATCAGGTATACTTTTGTTCCGTGGAACTTATAAGTAAAGCTTGCGCCAGCTCTATTGGACCAGGTATTCTGTCCGTTGATATACTGGCTTCCTGTCTGTGGATTCCAACCTGTACTGAATGTAAAACTGTTTGCTTCATTGACGCTGGTTGTTACCATACCTTCCGGCGCTGCTCCTGCCAGCTGGAATCCTTCGCTTGCTTTGTATACACCAACTTCACTTAACATCGGAACTTTTCCATCGGTTGTTCCTACTGTGATTTTCACCTGGGTTGCTGATACCGGTGCAGTTCTGACAAGTCTCTTGGATCCAACAGTCTCTCCGCTTTTCAGTGTCTGCCACTGTGCATCGTCAGATGCTTTGTACTCAACTTTATAACTGTTGATGTGCTGTCCTTTCTGAATTGCTTCCTCGATAGAAACCACATCAAACTTTTTCGCTGTGTTCCACTTAATGGTCAGGCTTCCGCTTGTTGTACCATCATTTGTTGTCCAGTATGTGGCATCATTTCCATCTACTACATTTCCCGGTTTGAATGCAGCATCGTTTCCACGAACATCAGATGCTACAATTGTGGTTCCTTCTGCTTTTGCCAGATTGGTTCTGAAAGACTCTTCCACATTCTGACCGAATTCTGTTATTCTGTTCAGGATCGGCTGATCTACTGTACCTTTGTTGTTTGGCGGTACATTCAGAAGCATAGTTGCATTGTGTCCTACAGAATCAAAATACATGTTTGCAAGCTGTGCAACTGTCTTTGGAGTACATTTTTGGGTTCCCCAGAACCATCCGGATGTAATACGTCCGTCACACTCCGGAACTGTCCATTTATTACCATTTTCATATCCTTTGGAATAAGGTGTACTTCCATTGCTATCAATAGTATTATTGTCATAATTGACATTTGACTTTGCCCAGGTATCCTCAAAAGCCACACCGTCTTCATTTCCGATCCAGCGAACGGTTGTATATGCCTGAGCTCCGAACAACATACAGTCAGCATCCTTGCCTGCCTTTTTTCCCTGGTGTTTCTGGATTGTATCAAACCATTTTGTAAACTCATAGTCCTGTGCATTGGCACCGCTTCCTTTGGCTCCATCCATCCATACTTCAACAAAATGTCCGTTATTGCCGTACTTTGGATTTCCAAGAATTTCTTCTAACTGATTGTTATAATATTCATTATAATCTAATACGTCATTTTCCTTGCTTGTCGGTTTTCCATTGGCATCATAATATCCGTAAGATGGCTCATGAATATCCCATGGAGACAGGTAAAGTCCCATGTCCATATTATAGTTTGTACACGCAGTAGATATCTCCTCAAGAATATCTCCTTTATACCCTGCTGCCTCTGCATCATAGTCTGTATATGCACTCGGCCAGATACAGAAACCATCGTGATGTTTTGCTGTTACAATAATTTTCTTAAATCCTGCATTCTTTAATGTGCTTACCAGTGTGTCTGCATCAAAGTTATCTTTCAATGTAAAGATTTCGTTCGGTGCTTTGTTTCCGTAATGTTCTCCCCACTCAATTTCATTAAATGTATTCGGTCCGAAGTGACAGAATGCTGCCAGTTCATCCTTCTGATATTTGTACTGATTCGCATCCGGTACAACTTCGTCCGATGCCGGTTCTGCAGTTCCGGTGGTTGTGCATTCGCTGTCGGTTATTCCATCCGTTCCTGCGGATACCGGTACAGGATTTGCACCGATAGAGCCTAATATGGTAGAAGCGCCAAGAACCAATCCCAGAAATGCTGAAAGGGTCTTTTTCCTCATTTTTTTCTCCTTTTTGTTGGATGTTACAGACAGGAATCAGTGTTTTCTGATTCCTGTCTGTTTTAATTACTTATTTTTATCCTTGTATCCTTCAAGAGTGGGACATTCTTAATCCTCTCTTTTACGTTTTACAACAACAGTTCCTGCAACCGCAGATGCTGCCAGGGTAAATAACCAGGCTGCTGCATTGGCTGTATCACCTGTTTTTGCAGCTCTGGCTGTAGATGTGCTGCCTGTGGTTGTTCCACCTGCATTGGTGCTTCCTGTGTTGGTATTACCGGAAGGTGCTGCAGGTTTTGCGCCTGACTGTGGTGTAGTACTCGTGGTTGGGGTTGGTGTTGTAGTTGGGGTTGGTGTTACAGGTCCCGGAGTAGGAGTCGGATCTTTCTTTGGATCTTCCTTCTTTCCATCGTCCTGTTTTCCATCATCCTGTTTTCCGTCGTCTTTTTTGCCGTCATCCTTCTTGCCATCGTCTTTTGCTTTCAGTTCATCGAAAGCTTTTTTGATTTCGGCATTTGCTTTTTCTACCTCTTCCTGAGTTACATTGTCACCATTCAGTACTTCCTGATACTTTTTGTAGACTTCCTCCAGATTTTTCAGAGATTCCTCTGTGTATTTATCTTTGTTCTCCAGAGCTTTGTCTGCATCTTTTGCAGTTTCCTGCAGTTTTTCTTTATCTGCCTTTGTTATAAATGTATCTTCTACTTCTTCTGTTATGTCAGATTCTATTCCATCTACATCTACTACTGTTACGGCTACATTGTATCTGGTTCCTACCTTAAGGCCAGTCAACTTGTACTCTGTTCCTTCTATAGGCAATTCATTCTGTTTTTTATCATCCAGATATACATTGTATCCAGGTGCCATCGCTCTTTCCGCAGCCGGTTCCCAGGTAACAATTGCTGTGGTATGTGTAATTTCAGATACTTTTACATTCGTAGGAGCGGATGGTTTTTCCGGGGCAGGCTCCTCGTTTTTAAGTGTTGTAAATGTGAAGGCTGCAGATCTTCCTGATTCATTTCCAGCTGCATCCACTGCACTTACGGTTACTGTGTATTCTGTCTCCGGAGCAAGGCCTGTCAGTTCAAGTTCTAAACCTTCCACCAGCTTGTCCGTATTTACTTTTGTTTCATCTACATATACATTATATCCGGCTACTCCTACATTATCTGCAGATGCTGTCCAGGTAATCTTTGCTCCTGTCTGTGTCACGTCTGATGCTGTTACACCTGCCGGTACAGATGGTGCTTCGGTATCCTGTGTTTTTGGTGTTGTAAATGTAGCTGCTTCAGATCTCCCCGATTCATTTTCTGCTGCATCCACCGCAGTTACTTTTACTGAATAATTTGTCTCTTCTGTAAGAGCAGTTAAATCATATTCGGTAGTTGTTATAAGTGTTTCATTTACTTTTGCTTCATTTAAGTATACGTTATATCCAACTACTCCTACATTGTCTGTTGCTTCGCTCCAGGTAACTTTTGCTGTTGTTGTTGTAACATCTGTTACTACTACATTTGTCGGTGCTGATGGTGCTTCTGTATCTGCCGCATTTTTTGTTGTAAATGTATATACAGCTCCTTCTGAAACATTACCGGCTGCATCAACTGCTTTTACAGTTACTTTATATTCTGTTCCTGCTGTAAGACTTTCCAGTGCATATTCTGTTCCTGTTACAAGTGTCTCGCCGTTTACAGGAGTTTCAGAATCATTTACGTATACATTGTATCCTGCCACGCCTACATTATCTGTAGATGCTGTCCAGGTAACTTTTGCTGTTGTTGTTGTAATATCTGTTGCTGTTACCTCTGTTGGTGCTGTCGGTGCTTCTGTATCTGCTGCAGCTTTATCTACGTAAGTAATAATCGGTGTAATATGAGCAGATGGTTTGGTTGGGTTTTCGTTACATTTTGCTACTACACGGATGATGTCACCCTGAGTTACTTCAAGCTCTACCGGTTTTTCCCACTCTCCCACTTTCTCTTTACTATTTACAAGCGTTACACTCTTCTTCTCTGTGCCATTCACAAAGAGACCTAAGGTAACAGTTCCTCTTGTATTTCCAGGTTGACGAAGATATGGCTCGTCATCTTTTTCATTGAACGTAAACGTAACGGTTCCGCTCTTCGGTACTCGATATGCCATTGCAGTAGAGATATCTGTGCTTGGCGGTGCAGAAAGTAAACCGTGAACAGATGGATTTGTTGTTGTAATTGTTCCCTGTGGTGCATCAATACCAGGACCATAATATGTATGAGTAGCCCAGTTTGGCCATCCATCTTTATCGACTGCTGTCATATTCGCCCAGTCACCGGATCCGTCCTTTATCTGGCCGAACCAGACATTTCCCTGCTGTCCATTTATATAATCTAAAGTCCAGTTATATGTATTTTTCTGAGCGATTATATAATCGTTTGTATCTCCGTTTTCAGCAGCGATACGAAGAATCATTCCTGCTGTTACGTTATCTGTATCTGCCAGTTCGTTTGCACCGTTTAATACAGAAACCGTTGCTGTGTCTGCTACTGTGATATTTGCTTTCACTTCTTTTACGGTAGCCGGATTTTTGTCTGTATAAGGAACGCTCATGGTTGTTCCTTTTACTTCATAGTAACAATCTTTTAATTCTTTATCCGAACTTGCAACAACTGTATAAGTTACACTTTTCATTCTTTCGTAAGAAAGGGTGATTGTTGCTCCTCCTTTTACGATATCTGTTGCAGTAAGTTCCTTCTCACCCTCTTTGATCGTAACGGTAACACCTGCATCGATGATAACGTTTTTAAGGAAGTCTTCTACTGTTGTATTTTTCGGAAGGTCACTTACGTTTGTTCCGGAAACAGTATACACATTGGATCTCAGTACAAGTGCTGCTACTGCATCACTTTCCGCTGCTCCGATCTCCGGTACTGCTGTGATCTTGTGACCGAAGAAGTCGTGATCAATGGTATAACCGTTTCTGTCGACTACGACTTTACCAGCGTTGATTGCCGGAGAGTTTGCTGCAAGTTTGTATCCATCAAATACTGTTGTAGCGGTTGGATCTTCATGTCTTCTTGCACTATTGTCTTCTGCTACTGCACTCGGACCGGAACCTGGATCAACAAGTACTTTTGTGTTTGTGTTTGCGTCTACTTTTACAGCAGCTGCATCGTTCGGAAGGTTCGTTATATTGTAATATAAATTATTGCTGTAAGTCTTATTCCCTGCATTTTCAGGATTCCAATCTCTTACTTTAACTGGTGTTTTACTTGCAAAATAGAAAATATTATTTTCCATATCTACCGGACCATTATTCCGGTGAACTGTACTCCAGATTGTATCAAGACCTTCTTTGATAAAGAATGTATTGTTATAAACCTGGCAGTTTCCAGTGTTTCCGGCCGGATCCAGAGGTCCCATATCTTCATACTGACTGATATTGTAGCGGAATGTATTGTTGATGGACTCCGGACCACAGAACATGATGGTACTTGCTGTATTGCCATGACTGTAATTGTACTGATAGTTTGTTCCATCACCATAGTCAGCATCCCAAGGCTGTCCGTCGCCATTACCATTGGAAGCATTTAATGTTCTGAAGCACTCATTGTACTGGAAGATTGCATTTTTACATTTCCATGGCCAGATACCTGCTGCCACACGTCCTGCTCCAACGTTCTGTGTACCGTTTACATCACCATTTTCATTCAGACTTGGCTGATTCTTTGAATAGTCTTTGTAATTGATCTGCTCTGCCGCGTTCTCTGACACATTATACTGAACCAGTGGTCTGTCCAGATACATGGTTGTGATGGCATCTCCACCTACATGATTCAGATAGTTGTTCTCGATCACAACATTAGATGAAGCATATTTTGCCATTGTTGCATCTGATAATGCACCTGTTGTGAACTGTCTCCACTGATATGTATATCCGACTGCAATTCCCCAACGGTTTACAGTATCCAGAGAACAGTTTCTAATCTGGATATCATTGTATCTTGCGATTCCGGTTTCGCCTTCATTCGTTGGTTTTGCAACGATGAAATAGATACCACCATTTGTCATGTGTTTGTTATAAACGTTACCTGTTACGTTATGAATATAAAGATCATTTAATACGATATGATCTACAGTTCCATTGTCTTTTGCAACTCCGGCAACACCGGTTCGATCCATTGCGTATGCATCATTATACGCTTTATCTTTTTCGGTATCGGTTGCACTGTTTCTGTTGTTTGTCAGCTCAAGACCTTCGATTTCAAGGTATTCAGCATCTTCAATTAAAATACTGGAAGATACAGTACCTTTCCATTTATGGTTCTGGTTATCCAGCGGAGTACCATAATTCAGATCCCACTTTCCATGACCGTTTGTATTGATCTGCGGTCTGCTTCCCTCGCCATAAGTAGATATTTTTACCGGTGCTTCTGCAGTACCGCTGTCCTCTTTTGTAAACTTAAGAGCCTGATCCTCAAACACAGATTCCTTTTTCAGAAGAACTGTATCTCCCGGCTCAAGGTCAAGTGTATTTACTTTGTCAAGTGTCCGGAACGCCTTGCCTTCTGATGTTCCTTCATTGCTATCATTTCCCCTCTTGGAATCAACATAATATGTTGTTCTATTTGCGGTATTTCCCTCAGCCTTAACAGATACTGCAGGCATCATTGATGCGACTGTTGTTCCTGCAAGCAGAAGTGCTAACGTACCGCTCATCCATCTTTTCTTCATACCTTTTCTCCTTCCGTTATTGTATATTCTTCAAGGTGTATCGGTTCACATCTTTCATATTTCCTTCCACCTGAGAACCGTTTTCACGCTGCGTGATCATATCGTCGTATTTTTGTTCACGCAGTTCTCTTTCGACTGCTATTCTTGCTGTCTCCAGGTCAGCATTTTCTTCGCTGTCTCCAAATATCCAGTCGCGACTCTGGTAGTGCTGAAGAACCTCGTCTTCCGTCAGTTGCATTCCCTCCCGGGATGTATCGTTACAGTATTTTTCTTTCAGAGTACTGAGCTCATAGTCCAGATACAGCTGAAAGGTATACTCTTTCAGTCCGTAGATCACTTCGCCTTTTTTTACTTTCTCGCCTCTCTCCGCATTACCATCCTTCCAGCGTTTTTCCAGAGCCTCATAGCTGCTGTCTGCTACATCTCCGTTTTCTTCGGCAAGATCATATACTGCATGGATGTATTTTAACTGTTCTACTGTATTCCGGGTGAGGATCTCATAGCCGTATTGTCCGTCGTATTGCTTTTCCCAGAAATCCGTTCCGTATACGGCATCATAATCCTGTTGGATCTGCATCTTTGTATCATATTCCACGGAATTCATGCAGTTCACATACTCTTCCTTACTGATCGGATCACCGGCTACAGTCAGATCGAATCGATTGGCACACTTGTATATGACGGCTCCGCCGGCAATTCCTGCAACTGCAATCACCGCTATGACAGCTCCGATCTTCATAAGCTGTTTTTTTCGATTCTTCATTATCTACCTCCTTCCGGCAATGTAGCCTGTTCCGTCTGCATACAGACTGTCTCAGTCTCTTTTGTTCTAATTATAACGATTCGTTTTTTTATCGGCTCGTTCTTTTGTGTTGATTCCATCATTTATTTTGTCAAATTCGGAACTACAATAAAATGCCACGTTAAAGCGGAATAGATTATTGAACAAAAAAAGAGCCATATCTTTTTCAGATATGACTCTCATAATTGTTACTATTGTTCTGATTACAGCACACGACGAACTGCAACGATCGGTCTGTACGCAGCGTTTCCGCTGATCTTAATACCGTCTTTTGCGTTACTTGCATGTACGATCTGTCCACCGCCCATGTAGATCGCTACATGACCTGCGTAGCAGATAATATCTCCAGGCATTGCCTCAGAGTAGGAAACTGCACGACCACAGCCTGCCATTGCTCCAGAGGAATGCGGAAGGGATACACCAAACTTTGCATATATACTCATGATAAATCCGGAACAGTCAGCACCGTTTGTCAGGCTTGTACCACCCCATACATAAGGATTGCCAACAAACTGGCATGCGTAATTAACAACGGACTGTCCTGTCGGGTTATATGATACGCTGCTGCCTGAGCTTCCTGATGAACTGGAAGAAGAACTTCCGTTGTCCTTGGATGTTGCTGCACTTGAGCTGCTGCCTGATGTATTGTTTTTACTGCTTGTGGAAGAACCGGAACTTGCAGCTGTATTACTGCCGGAAGTAGAGGAAGATTTCTTGCTTGCTTCTGCTGCTGCTTTCTTAGCTGCCTCATCTGCTGCTTTTTTGTTTGCTTCTTCCTGTGCTTTCTTTGCAGCTTCTTCTGCTGCTGCCTTCTTAGCTGCTTCCTCGGCCGCTTTTCTTGCTGCCTCTTCCGCTGCTTTTTTCTCTTCTTCTTCAATTTCTGAATCTCAGCATTCTGCTGGCGAATCAGTTCCGTGTACTGTGCAGCCTGGCTCTGAGCCTGTGCGATCTGTGCATCATAATCACTGGAAGTTGCTTTCTTTTCTTGCAGCTGAGTCTGCATACTCGCCTGACGATTCTGATACTCCTGGTTCATCTCTTCCAGTTCTGCTTTCTCACTGTCCAGCTGATCCCCAAGGTCTTTTACCTGCTGTACAGTCTCTTTGAACTCTTCCAGACTGTTTCTGTCACTGTCATACATCTGCTGTACATATTCTGCCTGGTTCAGAAGACTGGTAAAGTCCGATGCCTGGAACAGCATCTGTGCCCATGCATCATCTCCACCCTTTTCATACAGATACTGGATTCTCTTCTTCATGGCTTCATACTGTTTCTGTTTATTTTCTTCTGCCACTGCCAGATCTGCTTTGGTCTGCTCGATCTGCGCTTCTTTATCGGATAACTCACCATCCAGAATCTCAATCTCAACCATAATATTTACCAGATCAGAATCCAACTGATCGATCTCAGCAGAAAGTGTCTGTTTCTGGTCTTCCAGATTATTGATTTTAGACTCCTGTGCTGCAAGCTGACTCTGTGCTGCTGCCTTATCCTGTTTTAACTGATCTTTTCTGGATGCAGCACCGGCAGGTACTGCCTGTGAAATTGTCAGCATTAATCCTAATGTTAAACAAAGGATTCTTTTTTTCATACATTTCTCCTTTTATTGTTTTGCATTGTGTTATATATTCTTGTAATATTTACGAAACATTCTCTTTACATTCCTTAACATATTAACACAAAACCATTTTTCCTGCAACCCCTCTATGCTAAACTCTTTCACCAGATGCAAAGAAAAAACGTTACTGTCCACTCCGTGCCCAGCAACACGCTGCGCGATGCACAGAATTTATACTGCTCGCATAAATTCGCGCGATATATCTCGGGTTTTCTGTGACCTTCGCTCACAAAAAACGCCTCGCGGGATATTACCAGTGAACAGTAATGAAAAAACACCATTTTACAAAATGGTGTTTTTCTTTGCATTTTTCTTATTGCGGTCCAATCAATTTTTCAAGTACCTGTGCTGCCGTCATATTACGCAGTCCATCCGGATCTCTCATACTACTGGAGGACCAATGGAAACGGTCTACGTTATTCACATATGCTTTACTTGCGATACACAGATTATATTTGCCGGCTGCATCTGAATAATATTTCTTCATATATGCCTTTGCCAGTTTTACAGCCTCACTGTTCGTGCTTCCTGCTGTATTGACCGTACCGCTGATCTGAACTACCGGTGGTGTCGCATGAACGATCACCAGACTTCCATCCGAACACATGCCAAGAACAACCCACACATGACCGGTCATACTTACCACATCACCAGGTGTAAATGTTCCACCGGAAACTTTTCCGTGCGATCCAAAACCTTTGTTGGTCAGATAAGCCGGAAATCCGGTAGATGTTGAACTGTATGCCGTTTCTTTCTGGTTTGATTTCGTATTATATGTATTGTAGACAGCCCAGCTGACCAGACCGGAACAGTCCAGACCATTCTGATACTCATATCGATGTTTCGTATAATTATACGAAGCTCCCTGCTGGTTATAGAACTGTTTCCACTTCGGGTTCATACCGATACGCAGTCCGTCTCCGTCTGTCCAGGCGTCATGACCGCCACCCCATACATACAGGGTGTTACCTACCGGCTGAATCATTGTTTTCAAGAACTTGGTCAGAGTCCCAATCGCCTGACTTTCTGTTCTCGATGCTTTTCCATCTGCTCCGATTTCAACACCGCCGATGACTGTACTTACCGCCATGGCTCCACTGCTGTAAAAATAATACTCTGAACCGTCAATATTCTGCCAGTCCGTCAGCATGGCACCGCTGCCGTTCATATAATATTTACTTCCACCAACGCTTGTCCAGCCTGTTGCCATCTTACCGGTCGTCGGATTCAGATAATACCAGGTACTTCCGATTTTCTGCCAGCCTGTCAGCATGGCACCGCTGCCGTTCATATAATACCAGTCACTGCCCAGTTGCAGCCAGCCTACTGCCATGGCTCCACTGCCTGTATTCAGATAATACTTGGATCCGCCGATGTTCTGGAAACCTGTCAGCATCTTTCCGTCACTCGCTAGATAATACCAGGTTGCACCCAGTTTTAACCATCCGGTCGCGATGTTTCCGCTGCCCGGTTTCAGGTAATACCAGGTTCCATTTTGCTGTGACCAGCCTTCTACCATGGCTCCATCCTGATTCATGTAATATCGGGTTCCTCCAATGGTTGTCCAGCCCGTTGCCATATCGCCATTTCCCGGATTCAGATAATACCAGGTACTTCCGATTTTTCTCCAGCCCGTTGCCATGCCACCATTTCCCGGCTCCAGATAATACCAGACATTCCCAATCTTTTTCCAGCCCTGCGCCATATCGCCATTTCCCGGATTCAGATAATACCAGGTTCCGCCGATTTTTCTCCAGCCGGTTACCATGTTACCGTTGCCCGGTTCCAGATAATACCAGCCGCTTGCGCGTTTTAGCCAGCCGGTTACCATCCAGCCACTGCCGTCAAAATAATACCAGGAACCATTGATTACTTTCCAACTGTTTCTCGGATAGGAACCATCGGCTTCCCGATACCACCATCGGCCGCCACCGGACACCCAGCCTGCTGCGGAATCTGTCCGACTGCTTTCTGCTCTGTTCTGGGAAGTCTTTCCTTCCACCCAGACACCATCGCTGTTCACGTAGTAGGCACCATTATCCACCCAGGTATCATGCTGCATCTCACCGGAACCGTTCATGAAATAATATTTCCCATTCAGTTTCACCCATCCGGTAGCCATCGCTCCACTGGATGTAAGATAATACCATTCGCCGCCCAGTTTTTTCCAGCCAGTCGCCATCCATCCATCAGATTCAAAGTAATACCATGAACCGTTGATCAGTTTCCAGGTACTCTTCGGATAACTCCCATCTGCATTTCGATACCACCATCGGCCGCCGCTGGACACCCAGCCTGCTGCTGTCGTTGTGGTTTTCACCCGCTGGTTTGTGCTCTGATTATTCTTCGCCGCATAACCCTCTACAGGTACAAGCAAGATACTGAGGCATAGAACCAGAGCCAGATATCTCCTGATTTTCTTATTCAGTTTTACCATTTGTTTCCCCTTTACTCCTTTTTGTGATCCTCTTCCATCTGACGGATCTGCCTGGCCACTTCACAGCTGCCCCGATGGATGCACCGTCTATATCCACAGTCCACTTCGGTCAGTTCGAGTCCTTCTTCCGTCTCTGTGAACTCACAGGTCACTGTCTGTGCCTGATTATACGTCCTGCAGAATCCGGAAAATATCTCCTCCCTGATTGCCTGTTCCACAAATATCACCGGCTTTCTTCTTTATTAATAGTGATCACGTTTGTTTTTCAAGGTATCTCACCATTACACACTTTGCGATGCACAGAATTCATACTAATCGCATAAATTCGTGAGGTATGTCTCGGGTTTTCTGTGACCTTCGCTCACAAAAAAACACCTCGCAAGATAGTATCAGTGAACAGTAACAATTATGTTACCGTATAAGTATAACTTTCTTCCTCATAAATATCAAGTGAAAATCCACAAAAAGAGATTGTTTTTTCCTCGTAATTCTTGACTTTTTTGCTAATTTATGCTATTCTTTAAAAGAAGTCTGAAAAAGAAGATCCTGGCTACTGACGGATATGTGGAGGAACCACAGGAAACCAGGATTCATATTGGCCGACCGTCTGGGCAGCAATGTAGAACATGATTACATTTGCTGCGTTTTTTTATTTACGGAACAGATACATTCTTCACTTTTTGTTCCGTTTCGGGGGCAGACGTCCGGTCAGAAGAAAGGAGAAATAACTATGGGATACAAAACAGACATTGAGATCGCACAGGAATGCGAAATGAAACCGATCACCGAGATTGCAGCAAAAGCAGGTATTGATGACAAATATCTGGAACAGTACGGAAAGTACAAAGCAAAGATCGACTACAATCTGCTGAAAGAATCTGACAAAAAAGATGGTAAACTGATTCTGGTTACTGCTATCAACCCGACACCGGCCGGTGAAGGAAAGACTACAACAACTGTAGGTCTGGCAGACGGTATGCAGAGAATGGGCAAGAACGTTATGGTTGCTTTAAGAGAGCCATCCTTAGGACCGGTTTTCGGTGTAAAAGGTGGAGCAGCCGGCGGCGGATATGCACAGGTAGTTCCGATGGAAGACATCAACCTTCACTTTACAGGTGACTTCCATGCTATCGGAGCAGCCAACAACCTGCTTGCGGCAATGATCGACAATCATATCTTCCAGGGCAATGCACTGAACATCGACCCACGTAAGATCACATGGAGAAGATGCGTGGATATGAACGACCGTCAGCTTCGTAATGTAGTAGACGGACTCGGCGGAAAGACAAACGGAATGCCTCGTGAAGACGGATATGACATCACAGTTGCATCTGAGATCATGGCAGTTCTCTG
>OLOA01002612.1_pt1 | contig 16004 bp, 23 predicted proteins | sample 1672201 | NCBI WGS metagenome assembly OLOA01 (sample SAMEA3136658, study PRJEB25190) | human gut metagenome
ATTTAATAAATAAATTTATTGAGATATAATATTAATATAGGAAAGAGGATATATGAAGAAAGATTTAGAAAATTATGCTGAAATAATATTGTTTGAATGTTTAAAATTAAAAAAAGAAGAGCCTTTATTTATTCAAGCTCCTCTAGAAAGATATGATTTTGTAAGAATTGTATGCAATAAAGCGTACGAATATGGTATTAAAGATATTCATTTAAGATTAATTGATGAATATATAAAACATGATAAATTGAAGAATTTATCTTATGAAGAACTTATAAAAGACGATTATTTTAGAGCAAATAAATTATCAGAATATGCTTCCAAACATGCTGCTGTTTTAAGCTTAGTTGCGGAGTATCCTGGGCTAATGGATGATGTTGATCCTAAAAAAACAAATGCAATATCTAAATTAATGGCAGAAGATGCTAAAACATATTATGACATGGTAAATAAAAATGAGTTAGCGTGGTGTATTGCTGCTGTTCCTTCTAATGACTGGGCTAATAAAATGTTTAATAATGAAGTTGATGCCTTAGATAAACTTTGGAGAATAATTTTAGATATGTGTTTAATAACTACTAAAGATCCTAAAAAAACTTTAAATGATAAAATAAAAATAAGTCATGAACGAGCTTCAAAAATTAATAATTTAAATTTAGAATATTTAAAATATACAAATTCATTAGGAACGAATTTAACAATAAGATTACCTGAAAACTATCGTTTTCATAATATTGAAATGAAAATAAAAGATAATAGAATTATTTATCCTAATATTCCAAGTGAAGAAATATATTCTTCTCCAAATAAGTATTATACTAATGGAATAGTATATTCTTCTAAACCTCTAATTTATAGAGGAAAGTTTATAGATGACTTTTTCTTGGAATTTAAGGATGGTAAAGTAATTAATTATGACGCTAAAGTAGGTAAAGAAGATTTAAAGAATATTATTACTTTTGATGAATCAGCTTGTTATTTAGGAGAAGTCGCCCTTGTTGCGTATGACTCGCCAATATCAAATACTAATAAATTGTTTTATACCACATTATTTGATGAAAATGCTTCATGCCATTTGGCCTTAGGACAATCATTTAGTGATAGTGTAGCTAATGGAGAGTATAAAGAAATAAAAGAATTAGAAAGTTTAGGTTTAAATCAATCTAAAATTCATGTTGATTTCATGGTAGGAACAAGTGATTTAAATATTGTAGGTATAACTAAGGATAAAAAAGAAATTCCAATATTTACAAACGGTAATTTTAGTATATAAAAAAGGTTTTAATCATCTAAAACCTTTTTATAATACTTTTATTAGGCTATTTTCCTCACGAATATATATACCTAATTTGTTTGCTAATTTAATATTATTTTTTCTTAAACTATTTGCTGAATTAGCTAAATTAATTAAATCATTTTTTTCAAGATCAGCACTCATAGATGAACTACAAATTTTATTTAACAAATCTTTTTCAATATCCCATTGATCATTTAAAATAGATTCTATTGTATAGTCAAATTCATTAGTATTCTTATCAAATTTTAATTTTAAAAGATTTCTAATGCGTCGTTGAAGATAAAATGAAGCATTAATTCTTTCGCTTAAACTAAATTTTTCATCAGTTACTAGTACAAATAATTTATGTGTTTGAATATCCATAAAAAAACCTCCCTTTTTTTGCACCATCTATTATAACACAACAATTTAAAATTGCAAGTATAAATTTAACTTTCATATAATACAGTAAAGAAGTGATGATTTATAAAGACTGTTGGAATTATAATGAGAGATTTTAAGGAGCTAATTGGCTTAAAAAAGGAACTAATAGATTATTTAAATAGGTATGAAATAAATGTTGTATGTATACCAATTTTTAAAAATAGCAAAAAAATTATAAAACAATGTGATGGAGTAATTTTGCCAGGTGGTAATGAAATCAATAATGATGATATTAAAATAATAAAATATTTGTATAAGATAGATAAACCTACATTAGGTATTTGTTTAGGAATGCAAGAAATGGCTTTATCTTTAAACGGACAAGTTTGTAAATTAGAATCTAATATCCATAATCAAAGTAGTAAATATGTTCATGAAATATATTTTAATAAAAATAGTAAATTATTTGAAATTATAAAAAATGATAAAATATTAGTTAATTCAAGGCATAACTATTATGTTATAAAAACAAATTTACTAATAACTGCTATATCTAATGATAATATAATTGAAGCTTTAGAAGATCCAAATAAAAAGTTTTTCATAGGTTTACAATGGCATCCAGAAAGTTTAAAACAAGACTTAAATAGTCAAAAGATATTTGATGCGTTTATAAAAATACTTTAAATTTGAATATTTATAAGTAAAACTCCTCAAAATAAATTTAGGAGGAATTATGAGCAAATATAAAGTTGATATAACAGGAATAAATACTAATGATATTAAAGTTTTAAAGCAGGAAGAACAACTAGTTTTATTTAAAAAATATAAAGAAGGAGATTTACAAGCAAAAGAAGAACTTGTAGAAGGAAATTTAAAATTAGTTTTAAGTATTTTAAGAAAATTTAATAATCAAAAATATAATATGGATGATTTGTTTCAAATAGGTTGTATTGGATTAATCAAGGCTATAGATAATTTTGATTTGAACTACGGAGTTATGTTTTCTACATATGCTGTACCTCTAATTTTAGGAGAAGTTAAAAGATATGTTAGAGATAATAATGCTCTAAGAGTTAGTCGAAGTATTAAAGATTTAGCTTATAAAATATTAAATTACAAAGAAGAATATTTATTAAAGTATGGAAAAGAACCATCAAGCAAAGAAATTGCTAAGTATTTTGATATTAATGAATACGATATTGCTATTTCAATGGATTCACTAAAAGATCCAATGAGCATTTATGAACCAATATATAATGATGGTGGAGATACCATTTATTTATTAGATCAGCTTGCTGATAAAAAAGAATATAATAAAGATAAAGATATGCTGATTTCTTTAAATAAAGCCTTAAAACAAATTAAGGAAAGAGAAAGAAATGTTTTAGTGGATAGATATATAATAGGAAGAACTCAAATGGAAATAGCTGAAAGTTTAGACATATCCCAAGCTCAAGTTTCAAGAATTGAAAAAAATGCAATTAGTAATATAAAAAGATTAATTAAATAATATAATTGTATTATAAGAGGTGTTTCTATGAACTTATCAGATATGCAAGTAAAAGAAATAGTTAGTGTAGTTGATGGCAGAAAATTAGGCAAAATAGTTGATGTAAATGTAGATTCTATAAATGGAAAAATTAATTTTTTTGTATGTGAACAAAGAAGGTTTTTTAAACGTTTATTTGGAAGCAATAGTGAAGTGAAATTTACTTTTGAAGATATAGATAAAATAGGTGAAGATGTAATATTGATTAAATTATGATATAATTGTCAACGAGGAATGGAAAATGAATAAAAAAATATTATTAATATCATGTTTAACATTAATTGTTGACCAAATTAGTAAAGCAATAGTAGATATTATGATGCAAGTTGGACAAAGTATCCCAGTTATAAAAAATTTCTTTTATATAACTTATTATCAAAATAGTGGTGCTGCATGGGGTATTTTTAGTAATAATAATACTTTAATAATAATCCTTAGTTTCATTATTTTATTAATTATTTATAGATATATGTATTCTTTTAAGACTAATACTCGTAATGTAATTGCTTTTGGTTTATTATTTGGTGGCATAATTGGTAACTTGTGTGATAGATTATTGTTTGAACATGTAAAAGATTTTTTAGATTTTTATATTGGAAGTTATAATTTTCCGATATTTAATTTTAGTGATATGGCAATAGTAATAGGAATTTTCTTACTTATAATTGCAATTCTAAAGAAGGAAGAAGTAAATGAAAGAGATAAAAGTAGAAAACGCTCAGAAAAGAATAGATAAATATTTAAGTGAGATATTAGATGAGAGTAGAAGTGTTATTACTAAAATGATTGATGAAGGATTTATTTTAGTTAATAATCAAAAGGTTAAGGCAAGTAAGTCTTTGAAGGAAAATGATTTAATTAGTATACAAGATGGTTTTAAAATTGATTGTGATATTAAACCAGCAGATATCCCATTAAACATAGTTTTTGAAGATGAAAATGTTATACTAATTAATAAACAAAGTGGTTTAACAGTTCATCCAGGAAGCGGAAATTATGATAATACAATGGTAAATGCTTTAATGTACTATACTAATAATTTAAGTGATATTTCAGGTGATGAAAGACCTGGAATTGTTCATCGAATTGATAAAGATACTTCAGGATTAATATTAGTTGCTAAAAATAATAAATCCCATCAAATATTAGCAGAAGATTTTAAAAATAAAAGGATTAAAAGAGAATATATTGCTTTAATTAATGGGGTTTTCCCTCATAATAAAGCTACTATTGATGCACCAATTGGTAGAGATGAAACTGATCGCAAAAAAATGACTGTTACAGATAAAAATTCAAAGAAAGCTATTACTCATTTAACAGTATTAAAAAGGTATAAAGATTATACTTTAGTTTCTTTGATTTTAGATACAGGGAGAACTCATCAAATAAGAGTACATATGAAATATATTGGTTATCCAATATATAATGATCCAGTATATTCAAATAAAAAAGCAACTGAATTTGGCCAGTTTTTACATTCGTATAAAATTAATTTTGAAGAGCCAATTACTAAAGAAAAATTAGAGTTTATTGCTCCTTTGCCTAAAGAATTTCAAGATTTTTTAAACACATTAGAAGAATTATAAAGCCTTTAAATAAGGTTTTTTATTTTGCAATGCAAAATGTATGATTTACAAAACGAAAACGGGGGGGGTAGAATGTTATTGTAAGGAGGTAAAAAATGGCTTTAGGAAGAACTCAAATAAATAGTGTAACATTTGATATCATGGATATTGATAATACAAAAGCTGCTATGGAAGATTGTATAAATACTTTTCAATATGTTGTAAATCATTTACAAAATTGGGCAGATGAAACAACAATCGGTAATGAATTAAGAGCTGATTTACAAGGCTTAGTAGAACAAATCACAAGACTTGATAATGAAACTAGAAAATTAACTTCTACAATAAATGAATTTTTAGCTAGACAAAGAAGAATCAACGGTTAGGAGTAAAACATATGAACGAAAATGGAACATTAGAAGCTTCAGAAATAGAAAGACAAGCAGGAGCATTAGATGCACAAAAAGAAAGATGTTACAGTATTTATAATGCTAATATTAAAAGATTATATAATATATCAAAAATCGTAAGATCTGAAGATAGTAACTTAGCATCAACAGTTGAAAGATATGCTAATTCATACATTCGTATTCAAGCTAATATGAAACAATCATTTACAAGCTTAGCGAATAAAATGAGAGAATATGCTAGACAAACGGTTCAAAATGAAACTCAAACATCTGAAGAAGTAGAAACTTTAAATACAAATGTTAATGCAATTGAAGAAGCATTATCATCTTATGATGGAATGGCTGGAGAATAGTTTTATTAATTAATAAAATATATAGTTCCAAATAATATTGTTGCAAATATTGTCCATAATAAATATGGTAAAAGTAAATAGAAAGATATTTTATTTACTTTTTTTGTTTCTTTAAGAAGATATATTATACTAAAAAGTAACAAAATAATATCATAAAATGTTAATATTAGATTTTTTTGATAAAAAAAGAATAATGAGAAACTTTGATTTAATATATAATTTAAAATATAAGCAAATAAATAATGACGATTAACTTTATCTTTTTTTAATATTATAAAAAAACTTAATGTTAATAAGAAATATAATATTGGCCAAATAATAGCAAATAAAATAGATGGTGGAGTAAATTTTGGTAAATTTAAAGAATAATAAAATAAAGAATCAAAAGGGAAAAGAATGCCTGAAATAAGCCACAAAAATAAAATTACTAAAAAGAAAATATAAGTCATCACGTTCCACGCTCCTTTACTAATCTTATGAAATATATTACAATAGTATGAAGAAAAGAGGTTATTATGGAAAAAGTTATAGTAAGCAAAACTGATGAAATAATAATGAAATTAATGCATTATTTTGTTACTGAAGAGAATTATACTCCTATTATAGTAAATGGCGTAAAAGATGAAATATGGTTAGAAAATACAGAAAATTATTATAAAATAATTAGAATTAATGCAAATTATATACATAATATAGAACAATATAATTATGACTTATATAAAGTGAAAAAGATTGTTGCTCAAGTAAAAAAGAAAACACTATCTTTTAAAATGCGTACATTAAATATTCTTTTAGATGTTAATGACGATGTAGAAATACAAGATACTAAAAATATAACTTCATTAAAAATAAAAAATGTAAAAGATATTAAAACTTCTCAAAAACTTTTAGAATCATTTCCTGATATAAAAAATAATCCTTTAAATAATGAAAAAGGATTTGATTTATTAATTAATGTGACTAAAGAAATAAATGAAAAAACAGAAGAGAAAAATAGAAATTATGAAGATGTTTTTAAACAAAAGAAAATATTAATAACATATATATTAATGGGTATTAATATTGGAATGTTTTTCTTAACATATTTAATATATTTTATTACTAAAGGTAATGTTGATTTATATAATTTACTTTCAGTTAATGCTTCTGCAGTAAAAAGCGGAGAAATATATAGATTACTAACTGGTACATTTATGCACGCCGGACCTCTTTATTTACCAATACATTTATTTTTTAATATGTACGCTTTATATATAATAGGTACTCAAGTAGAAAATTTTATAGGTAGATATAGATATTTAATAATATATTTAGGTAGTGCTATTATGGGAAGCTTACTTTCTTGCGTTATTTTGCACGGAGATTCTATTGGAGCTAGTGGAGCTATATTTGGACTTATGGGAAGCTTAGTTTACTTCGGATATCATTATCGTGTCTATTTTGGAAATATTTTAAAAACTCAAATAATACCTCTTATTATATTTAATCTATTATTAGGATTCTATTTAAGTGGAGTAGATAATTTTGCTCATATTGGTGGTTTAATTGGTGGTGTTCTACTAACTATGGCAGTAGGCCTTAAACATAAAAGTCAAAAAGCAGAACAAATTAATGGTGCAATTGTTTATATCTTATTATTAGGATTTCTATTATTTATGTTGTTTTATAGATAATCAAAGCTTAACTTATCAGTTAAGTTTTTTATTTTTTGTAAAGCAAAGATGTAAAATGTTTACAAAATAGTTTTAATAAATTGACACAATGCATATGGTGGGTGTAAACTGTAATCATAGGAAAGAGGTTTACAGGAATGAAAAAATATCTAATATTTTTATTTTAACAATCTTAGGATTTGTTATATTTATAGGAGGGGTTAAAGCAAGCGACGGTCCTGCTGCTATTACAAGTTTGCCAACTGAATCTGGTGATTATGAATTAGATGCTGATATTAGCACTGAAAATGCATGGGTTATAAATGGAAAGAATATTACTATTTATTCTAATAATCATAGTATAAAATTTACTGGATTAAATGGAATTGTATTACAAAATGGAGCTAGTTTAACTATTAATGGTTCAAATGATACTGATAAACCAGATTTGCTTGGAATATATGATAACAAAAATGATGACTATAATGTTATGAATTTGATTCAGTTAGTAAATAGTGACTCAAAAACTGCAAATACTTTAACATTAAATGATGTGTATACTGGAGCCAATGAAGTAAACGGAATTTTATCTCTTGGTTTTAATAATATAAATGTTACTAATTCAACTTTTAATAAATTATTTCCTAATGATGCAACTATTCTTTTAGATTCAAAAGCTTCTATTAATACAATTAATTCTCCAACATTTAATTCAGGTTATGTTGTTTATTTTGATACTGATTTAGATAAAGGAACAATTGATTATCAAAATGAAGGAAGATTTGGTGGAATTACACTAGGAAGTGTAAAGCATCTGCCATCTAGTAATAACAATGTTAAAAATTCATTTAAGATTACTCCAAAGAATAATAATGAAGTAGAAAGCGTTTCAATTAAAGACAATGATGACAATAATGTCGCTTATACTATTGAAAATGGTGAATATACTTTTACGATGCCTGAATCAGCAGTTACAGTAACTGTTAAATATAAAGAAAATAGTAAAAGTGAAGATAAAGAAAAGTCTGAAGACAAAGTATCAGAAGAAAAACAAGAATCTAAAGATAAAAATAAAAATAAAACAACAAATCCTAAAACAAGTGATACAATTGTAACTTCATTGATAATTATAGTTTTATCATTACTAGGATTAGATTTATTAATGATGATTAAAAAGAAAATTAATAATTAAGCTTATTTTATAAGCTTTTTTTAGAAAGAAATTATTAATTATGAAAAAGAAATGCTTTAATATAAGTTTTTACATATTGTTTGGATTATTATTTATAATTTTAATATACTCAATAACATTAATTTATAAATATTATCATGACAAAAGTGAAACCAAAAAAATAGAAACAAAAATTAAATTGATTGAAAAAAATAATCAAAGTGATAATTCTATTAAAGAAGATGTATTAACTAGTGAAGATTTAAAACAATTAAGTAATGAAAACCAAGATACTATTGCTTACATTAAAGTTAATAATACAAATATAAAATATCCTATAGTTCAGACAAATAATAATGAATATTATCTAAATCATTCTTTTGATAAAACAAAAAATAATGCTGGATGGGTATTTATGGATTATAAAAATAATAAAAATTTTGAAGATGAAAATACCATTTTATATGCGCATAATCGTAAAGATAAAAGTATGTTTGGAACTTTAGATAATTTGCTAAAAATTGATATGACTAATGAATATCCATTAATTTATATTAGTACAATAAATCAAAAAATGCTGTATAAAATATTTTCTGTTTATACTATAGAAACAGAAGACTATTATATTAAAACAACATTTGATAGTAATGAAAAAGCAGAGTGGTTAGATGTTATAAAAAATAGAAATCAAGCTCAAGTTTCTAATGATGTCAATGTTAATGATAAGATATTAACTTTATCTACTTGTTATAATAATGATGAAATGCGCCTTGTGGTACATGCAAAAAGGATAATGTAAAAATTATCCTTTTTTAAATGCTTCTATATAAACCAATTGCTATTCCTAGAATTGTTACGTTACTTAAAATAATAGGAGCCATCGTATCATTTTCTGGTTGTAATCTTATATGATCTTTTTCTTTATAAAAACGTTTTAAAGTAACTTCATTTTCATCTGTCATAGCTACAATTATTTGACCGTTACGTGCTACACGTTGCTTTTTTACAATAACTATATCTCCATCTAAAATTCCAGCGTTAATCATACTTTCGCCACTTACTTTTAAAGTAAATACTTCTTCATTTGCTGGAACTAATGATGCTGGTAAAGAAAAGAAATTATCTGGCATTTCAATTGCTTCTATAGGACTACCTGCGGTTATTTTACCAAGCAAAGGTACTTTAACTATTTCTTCATTTTGTTTTTCAAATTCATTGTCTACTAATATTTCAATTGTTCTAAATTTAGAATTTGTCTTTCTAATGCACCCAGCTTCTTCTAAATGTTTTAAGTGAACATGAACAGTTGCAGGAGAAGATAAGTTTAATCCAGCACAAATTTCTCTAATAGATGGTGGAAAGCCATGATCGACTGTATATTTTTTTACAAACTGTAGAACTTCTTGTTGCTTTTTGGTAATTTTAGTATTCATAATATACCTCCATTGAAATATTAACATAATAAATGTAAAAAGTCAAACAAACGTTCTCATTATTCATTGACACAAACAAATGTATGTGATATTCTATATTCAGAAAGAAGGTAGTAATAATGAAAAATGTTTTAAAAGAATACAAAGGAGCTTGTTTGTTTTATATATTAATAATCCTTATGATTTTTTTAATAAGTGTGAATAATAAAAATATTAATGCCAGATATGATGGAGGAGGAATAAATTCTTATTCATATGTAAATTAATAAGAGTATTTGTCGAATTTAAAAAATGTTATTATCTTTCTGGTATAATTTAATTCAGGTGATTTGATGAAAGATTGGTTTGTTATTAAGAATATAAATGATTTAGCAATAGATATGATTAATATAAATAAGAATGAAAATGAAGAACAAGAAATTACCGAAATTATTCCAGCAATACTATATACATTGTATGTATATCATTTAAATTTTAATGTAAAAGACCCTATGTGGTGTAATAGGGATAGAGTAGTAATGTCTAGTAGTTGTGACTCGGCATTTTTTTATGTTAATTTATTCTTTGCTGGTTTTAATTATGAGATAGGCGAGTTAAAAAAATATGGTCACCTTAATAAAATTTCATCTTCACTTACTTATAACCCTAACTTAGGAATTGATATTTCTAACAATATTTTTTTTACTGAAATAGTTAGTGCTGTAGGTATGGCTCTTGGTGAGAAAATATATGAAAGTAAAATATTAAATAACTCAAATATAATTAATTTTTATACTTATGTTATTTGTCAAGCTACTGATTTATTAAATGGAATTAATTTTGAAGCATGTCACTTTGCTTCATCAAATAAAATTGGAAAGTTAATTATAATATGTTATTCTTTAAAAGAAAATGATGTAATAAGAATATTTAAATCTTTAAAATGGCATTGCACTGTCATTCGAAATAAGAGTGTTAATGAACTTAATAAAGCCTTAAACAAAGCTAAAATAATATTAGATAAACCATCAATAATTGAAATTAAAATAAAGAAACATCCTAAAAATAAATTAAAGCAAAATAATAAACGTTCTTTTAATATTTCTAAAGAAGCAGTTTTATTTTATCGTAAAAAGCTAAATATAAGAACTGTAAAAAACTATTATGATTGGCAAAATAATTTAAAACTTACTTTAAAAAAAGATTATCCTGATTTAATTAAGAATATTATAAAAAATAAATCGAAATTAGAATTAGATAGTAATATTATTCTAAATGATGTTTTTAATAAAAAACTATCAGATATTAATAAAGAAATATTAGATATTCTAAAATCTAAATTTAAACTTTTACATAATCTTTCTGCAACTAAACAGATAATAGGACCATTATTAAATGGATTATCTTTAGTAAATTTAAAAGTATATACGACTTGTAACTTAAAATATTGTGATTATTTATTTCCAGCAATTAAAGCATCTGCGATAATGAACATTTCCCCAATTTATATTTTTTATTATGATTATAAAAATATAGCTAGATTATTTCAAACAATTGATAAACTAAATTATTTAAGAAATACATTTAATTTAAAAATATATCGTCCAGCTGATATTAAAGAGTTAATAGGATCATTAATGTACATTTTCTCATTAAATAAACCTGCTGTTTTAATTGTTAGTAATTATAAAAATACTAAAATATATAATAGCTCATCTAAAAAGATAAAATATGGTGCTTATATTATTAGAAATGAAGTAAAAAAATTAGATGCTTTAATTGTAGCTACCGGAGCAGAAGTATACTTAGCTTTAGAAATAGCTAATAAATTGTATTCTGAAAACATTGATTTAAGAGTAGTAAGTATTCCATGTAAAGAAAATTTTGAAGAACAAGACGATTCATATAAAAATGCTATTTTACCTAAAGCCAGTAAAATATTTGTCATAGAAGATAGTATTGATTTTAGTTGGTTAAAATATACATATAAAACTGAAAATATTATTAGTTGCAATATTTATAAATCATATACAAATCAAAAATATTTAGCTGCAAAAGAAATAATGGAAATAATAAGAAAAAATCTTTAATTTTCATAAAACGACAAAATATATGAAGGTTATTTAGTAATTTATTATTGGTGATAGAATGAGAACTTTTTATATATTTAAAATTAATAATGAATTTACGGCTTTAACTAGAAATTGTCCTTATAATCTTTTTAAAAGTATGGAAAAAATATATTATACAGATAAAAAAAATTTAAATGTCGCATATAACGTTTATGAGCAAATTGTGCTTCCTTTTAAAAAAGATAAAATTAATGTTGACATTTTTGAAAATTATAAAGATAATGATCATTATACTAAATTTAATAATATACATATGATAAATAATTTTTACAATGATGAACAAACTAAGTTGATTGTAAATTCTTCTCATATGATTTTAAAAACTACTGTTATGGCTCCATCTTTTTTTAACATATTAAGAAATTATTCTAATATCTTTGTTTGTGATTTTGAAAATAAAGATTATTTCTGGTTAGAGTCAGTTTTAGTCTAGACTTGTATTGTCTAATTAAATTTAGTAAAATAATTTATAGAAGGAGAGATGAAATATGTTAGGAGATATATTATTAATAGTAATTGGCTTAGTTGTTGGTATTATAATTGGCTTTTTAATTTCAAAACATTTTACAAAGAAATATTTAAAAGAAAATCCCCCAATCAATGAAAAAATGATTGAAGCTTTAATGAGCGGAATGGGTAGAAAGCCATCTCAAAAACAAGTAAAACAAATGATGAATCAAATGAATAGATATATGTAAAAAGCAAATTATTGCTTTTTTATTTTGCTTAAGTTTGTTATACTTTTTATAGGTTGGTGACTAACTATGAAATTGGTTAATGATTTTTTTGAATATAAAATATTAGCAATGAATGATAAAAATAAAATAGAAGATTGGAATGGTATTGTTTTAAAAAGACCAGATCCTCAAATAATTTGGAATGATGAAGAAAATATTAAAAATATTGATGCTATATACACTAGAAGCAATAAAGGTGGAGGATCATGGAATATTTTAAATCGAAAAATTCCTAATGCTTGGCAAATTCATTATCATGAATTAACTTTTAATTTAAAACTAATGGGTTTTAAACATACAGGTCTTTTTCCAGAGCAAGCTTATAACTGGAATTTAATTCAAAATAAAATTAAAAATAGTAACAAAGAAGTAAAAGTATTAAATTTATTTGCTTATACGGGTGCAGCTAGTATGGCTGCAGCATCAGCAGGAGCTAGTGTTGTTCACGTTGATTCATCAAGAGGCATGGTTGATTGGGCCAAAGAAAATATGCATTCCTCTAATTTAGATGATCGAAATATTCGCTTTTTGGTTGACGACGTTGTTAAATTTGTAAAAAGAGAAATTAGAAGAAATAATAAATATGACATTATTTTAATGGATCCTCCATCATTTGGCAGAGGAGCAAATAAAGAAATTTGGAATATCGAAGAAAAACTTTTTGAATTAGTTAATTTATGTACCCAAATTTTAAGCGATGATCCGATATTATTTTTAATAAATTCATATACCACAGGACTATCTAAAACAGTTTTAGAAAATGTTTTATTAAAAACTGTAGAGAAAAAATATAAAGGTTATATTTCTAGTGATGAATTAGGATTAAAAGCCATAAATAATATGATTTTACCTTGTGGAATTTATGCTAGATGGGAAAAAGAGCAAAGTGATATGTAATACTTTGTTCTTTTTTTCATATATTTAAATGTAAATACAAAGGAGGAATTATGGAAATATTAAAAGTATCTACGAAATCAAATCCAAGTAAGGTTGCTGGAGCAGTCGCCAATATTTTTAGAGAAAAAAAGAGTGTAGAAATTCAAACCATTGGTGCTGGTTCTTTAAATCAAGCAATAAAAGCAATATGTATAGCTAGAGGCTTTTTAGCACCTGGTGGAGATGATATTGTAATTATCCCATCATTTAATGATATAGTAATTGATGGAGAACAAAAAACAGCAATGAAATTATTAATAGAAAAAAAATAAGGAGCAATCCTTATTTTATTTTTGATATAAACAAATAAGCTATTCCAATACCAAATAAAATTGTACTAGCTACAACTAAAAATACACTAATAAAACCGTTGGGGTTTCCTAAAACTAATTTAGTACCACCATCTTCATCATTATTTAATGATATAGGAGATAATATATCTAACGACTGTGATTTTAAACTATTAAAGTTTTCTACAATCATTCTTTGTAATCTATTTAATCTTGTTAAATCACTTCTTGCTAAATCACTACATATTTTATAATACTCTTGAAAAATTTTAAATGCTTCATTTGTTAAATATGATTGTTTTTTGAAAACTTTATTCATGAATTCTACATACACGGCAATCGAAAGACTCATCTGACCATTTTCTAAAGCTTCTTTAAATTCTTGATTGCTAATTAGCTCGTTTTCCATAATTTTCTCCTTTGTTTGCGTTTATTAAATCAGCATTTAATTTAATTATTTCAAATAGATCATCTGCACTCATATTATTTAAATCTAACTTTAATTGATAGCTTTCGAATAAATCATTTAAATTAAAATTTGCTAGGTTAACACTCTCATTATTATATTTTAAAATATTATTATTTATTTCAATGCCATTAAAAAGAGGATTGAAATTTTTTATAGCTTCTAAAACTGTATCATTGATTCTTTCAATCATTTTATCATTTCCTATTCTATCTATATTTTATCAAAAAAATATCGAAAATTAAATGAAAAATGGTTAATTAGTTGTTTTACATATTAAAAAAAGGGTAGTATAATCTAATAGTGATGTTATATGAGCCAAAAAATTTCTAAAGAATTTATTATAGAATTATCAAAAAGTAAAAATGAACCACAATGGATGTTAGACTTCAGATTAAAATCATTTGAAGAGTTTTTAAAATTAGACAATCCATCTTTTGGGCCTAAATTAGATATAGATTTTTCTAAGATAGTGTATTATAAAAAAGAAGATCAAAAATCAACAGATAATTGGGAAAATGTAAAAAAAGATATTAAAGATGTATTTGATGATTTGGGTGTTATAAAAGCAGAGAAAGAATATCTTGGTGGTGTTAGTAATCAAATTGAAAGTGAAGTTTTTTATCATCGCCATGAAAATAGTGATGTTATATTTGAAAGTACTGATGAAGCTTTAAAAAATCATCCAGAGTTATTTAAAAAATATTTTAATAGTTTAGTTGATTATAAAGAAAATAAATATACAGCTTTAAATGGTGCCGTTTGGAGTGGAGGATCATTTATATATATTCCTAAAGGAGTTAAATTAGATAGACCACTACAAAGTTACTTTAGAATTAATTCTAAAGCATTAGGTCAATTTGAAAGAACAATTATTATTGTGGATGACGATGCTGAGTTATCTTATATAGAAGGTTGTACTGCTCCAACATATTCAACTAATTCTTTACACGCTGGAGTAGTAGAAATTTTTGTAAATAAAAATGCTAAAATGAGATATTCAACTATTCAAAATTGGTCTACTGATATTTATAACTTAGTTACTAAAAGAGCAATTGTTTTAGATAATGGCGTAATGGAATGGGTTGATGGTAATATAGGAAGTAAAGTTACTATGAAATATCCGTCTTGTATTTTAAAAGGTGATAATTCAGTAGGTAACTCAATAAGCATAGCCTACGCTAAAGAAAATCAAGTTTTAGATGCTGGAGCCAAGATGATACATTTAGGGAAAAATACTAAAAGTAATATTGTTAGTAAATCAATTGCTGAAAATAAGGGAATAGCTAATTATCGAGGAACTACTAGAATTACTAAAGATGCTATTAATAGTAGAGCAACAATTAAGTGTGATACCATTTTAATAGATTCAATATCTAAAAGTGATACATTTCCTAATAATATTGTAGCTAATTCAAGCAGTATTTTGGAACATGAAGCTACTGTTTCTAAAGTTAGTGAAGAAGAATTATTTTATTTAACTAGCAAAGGCTTAACTATGGATCAAGCCAAAGAACTAATAATTATGGGATTTGTTCAAGAATTCAAAAAAGAACTTCCAATGGAATATGCTGTAGAACTTAATAGATTATTAAAAGGTTAAAATACTACTATAATTTAAATTTTATAATAGTATTTTTTTAATTTATTAAATTTTAATATTTAATT
>OLOA01002615.1_pt1 | contig 15996 bp, 35 predicted proteins | sample 1672201 | NCBI WGS metagenome assembly OLOA01 (sample SAMEA3136658, study PRJEB25190) | human gut metagenome
AGCTGTTATCCCATGCCACGACGGAGCTGTTCCCCCGCGCCACGACGGAGCTGTTCCCCCATGCCACGACGGAGCTGTTATCCAATGCCACGACGGAGCTGTTATCCCATGCCACGACGGAGCTGTTCCCCCGCGCCATGATGGAGCTGTTCCCCCATGCCTCGACGGAAGCAAAATCATATTTCCGCCTTACGATAGCCTTATCATACGGCGTACCGAATTTGATGTAGATTCTTCCGTGGTAGTCACGTGGAAGATTGTCAAGTTGTTGTTGCGTCGTTACTGTGATTTCGCTCATGTTATTTCCTCCTCTATATCATGTTTCGGTTAAATTGGTATCGGCGACGGGACTTGAACCCGCATGGTTTCCCGATGGATTTTAAGTCCATTGTGTCTTCCATTCCACCACGCCGACAAGATTCGCTTGCCTGTGTTATGCATTTTGGATAACTTGTTCTTTTGAAAATGGGCTGTCCAATATTCTGGACAGCCCGCCCAAATGAGGAAATGTCACTTAGCGAAAAGGCATTTCGGTTAACTGCATACGTATATTACACCATGTCTCGGCCTGTGTCAACAAAAAATATGCATTTCGGATAACTTGCGCGTTTTGTTATGGGGCTGGATGCTACCAGCCCCAATTTGATTATTTAGCCGTTGCCGCCAGCTCCTTAAATGCGCGGAATGATGCCTGCAACACGCATCGTGACTCAGCGCTTTCGTTAATATTGATACCCAAAATACAAATAAGTTTTTCAATTGGCATTTTTAAGAAGTTAATTGTGCCATGCTGTTGCTCATACTCATATGCTCTACGAAACGCGCCAGACATATATATCTTCTTGTAAGTCAATCCATACTTGCGTTGGTTCAAAGCATTGAAGCGCGTGAACATATTCTTGATATCAGATCTGTCAAGTTTCGCCTTTTGCCTAGTACGGAAAAGGTATTCGGACTTTTTGTATTGGGATACAGACGCATATATAGTGCCGTAGCCCACACTATCAATATATGCCTCAATCGCGCGCATTACAGCTCTGTTAAGTTGGACTGCCTTGCCATCTATAATAACAGAAAGGAATGACACATCAGATTTCCTAATTTCGCACATCTGGTCAATTGTGACACCGCACCATGCAAGATAAATTGCTGCAACAGAAGGAAGATACACATTCCTATCAGCAGCATCAGACGAAAGAAACGTTTCTTCAACAGCCACCCTTAGCGTATCGAAATCCGGAAAATAAGTTTCGTTATTACCATCGGGGACTGGAACATCCTTGTATTTTACATTATCCAGCAATTTTAGTTGCGCATTCGTCATTTCTCCACGACTGATCGCAAATTCGATGTATTTCAGAATCACATTCTTGTAACGGCAAAAAACTTTTATATTTCTTGAGTAGAATGATTGACATACTTTAATGCAGTCTTCTTCCGTATGCATATTCTCAAAATTTGCATCCAGTTTGCCCATCAAAATTTTGACGCGACTTGTTGGTAGCTCTATCTGAAATGCATTATTTTCTACACATTCAACAAATGCATCACGCAGCGCATTTTCACTCATGACGCCTGTCCTCCTATTGATGTTGCCATGTTTTGATTGTCTCAATTATAGCACCACCTAAAATTCTAGTCAAGAGGAAAAATCCAAAATGCACAATTTTGCTTGAGCTTATCCGAGCAACGAATGCGCAATTTCTTTATTCATTTCAAACGCCGCCTCATTCATTCCGGCCTGTTCATACGTCTGATTAAAAAACTCAGACACGAAATGCCTCAGTTCAGCCTCATCCAAAAGCAACACACATGAAAAGTTGTCGCTATATCCATACGAGGCCAGATCGTAAAGCACCATAAGACCGGCATGATACGTGGTGTACTTACCAGTCGTCTCATCAACATCAGAGAAAAGCCGCATATGTTTCATGTCCATAACGATAGAGATTTCTGCGCTATTACGTACACGACGCTTGATTTCCGTCAGCTCATCATCTGCGAGGTCGTTTCCAATATCTATCGCAATCTCTTCGCAAATATACGACAGAAGTTCATCCCATACTCCGCCGTTATATTTTACGATAGGGGAATTACTATTCGCTGATCGCAACTCGTAGTTTTCAAATGGCACATCCGCAACGCCGGTTTTGGTCATGTATTTCTTTCCTTCAGCAAACACTTTTCTAATTTTCATTGTCCGAATCCCCTCCATATTGAAATATGTATTGACAATCGCCATTCTTAGCGGTATATTTACCTAAGATATGAAAATATTCTATTGTGTTTGTGTGGACAATGGTATAGAAAATTTTCTAACATGGTCATAATATATCACGCCCACTATGTTATGTCAATATAAAATTAGATAAATTTCTAAAACGGTGTGTTTTAATGAAGAAAAACATTTTTGATCGCGTGCAAGCGCTATGTCAAAACAATGGAATTGCTATCTCGGAATTAGAAAAGCGTCTAAATCTGAGCAATGGAGCAATCGGTAAATGGCGCAAGTCCTCGCCGACAGCAGAGAAGGTAGCGGCCGTTGCATCCTACTTTGATGTGTCTACGGACTACCTGCTCGGCCTTACGGACGTGGAGAAGAACGTTTTTAAGGACAATATGCTGCTGTCACTCGAAAAAGCCATGTCTCGCATGACCGACGATGATAAAGACAGAATGATGCGCATCCTGAAGGCCGGATTCGATGAGGCGTTCCAAGATGATGATGCATCTGCAAAATAATCTACAATCGCTTTCTTCAATTTAATACTACCATTTTCAAGATAAAAAATCAAGTGGAAATTATGCACAAACATAATTCGTTCGATTTGGCGATCATGTGCGTGATCTGAAATCAACTGTTAGTGTGTATGTTTTTAGCTCTGTATCGGCTTGCAAAATAAGCAGTATAGTTTGACCAGTAGATGCCTAAAAGCCGAAATTGACACATAAACCTCTATGTAAATGCAAAGATTCTGACAACACAGCTCCGCTAATCCCCGCACATTTTGTGTGGGGATTTTTTCTACGTATTTTTGCTTACTTTACGGCAACTCTACAAATGAAATCTTTCCAAATGAAGAAAAATGTCATCATAGTGACATCCTATTTACTGGAACGCGAAATGAGGGTATCATTTGTACAACAGAGTAAAAGAAGCCCGTGAAGATAGACAAATGAAACAGGAGGTGCTTGCCTATGAGGCTGGTATAGCCAGATCAACGCTCAGCATGATTGAGACTGGTGCACATATTCCAAGGGTAGATACGGCAATCCGAATCGCAAGAGCGTTGGGTATGATAGTGGAGAATTTATGGGTTATTCAGTAGGGGAGAAGCATGGGAAATTTGACATACGACCAAGTGACGCGACTAGCGGAACTTGTAGAGGAAGAAAAGGGGATAGCGGACGTGATATATTCCCTAGATTTATCCGGCAAGAGCTGCGGAATTGACATCCGCTGCTTATCACATATCGCAACATGGATTTATCGGCATCAAAAAGACCTTGCAGAAATATCGAATCAACTTGAATGAAGAAACGCCGTGGATCATTCCACGGCGTTTTTATTATGCATTTTATTTTTATGCTTGCGCCACTCGCGCAAATATAGGGCTTTTTCTTTAACTGACCAGTCCGCACGCGGATACTGCCTTTGATACGGCATATTTGCAACGACGGCGCTTTGACACAACCCAGTTCGGCACATAATATCTGAAACTGACATTCCGTCAACTTTCATGCGCGCAATTTCATCCGTTCTATCTGTTGAATATATGCCTGCTGTGATGATGCACCGACGTACCACTTGTTCGTTCACGCCCATGATTTCAGCCGTCTTGCTGATAGATTGTGTCGCAGAATACATGTACAAGATTGTATCATATCGTGACATGATTTTTATCCTCCAAGTTCTGTTACCGAAATATTATCCCTTTTTTGACACTCCCAATGACCAAATTCAGGGGATTCTCGCTTCAACGACCATTGCCTATTACTAGGTCTTGCATGATCTCCACGAGCGTAAATTCGGGCGTGTCCAGCCCTACTATATGGTTACGCCAGCAGGCGCAATCCTTCATTCAAAATATTCTGTGCGGCGTTCACGTCTCTATCGTGACGTGCGCCGCAGACGGGGCACGTCCAGTTTCTCACAGACAAATCTTTTGTTCCTGCCCACTGCGTTCCGCAGCAGGAACAAAGCTGACTAGACGGATAAAAGCGATCGATTGCAACGACTTTCTTTCCATACCAGTCCGCCTTGTACTGCAACTGTCTACGAAATTCTCCCCAACCTGCATCTGAAATGGATTTCGCAAGCCTATGATTACGCACCATGTTTTTAGGTGCTAAATCCTCGATGCAGATCACGTCATTTTCCCGGACAAGTTGAGTAGACAGCTTTTGCATTGTGTCACGTCTCTGATTTGCTACGTGTTCGTGCGCTCTTGCGACATGGATTCTAGCTTTATTCCAGCGATTGCTCCCCTTTGTTTTTCGGGAGAGACTTCGTTGTAATTTGGCTAGTTTCTTCTCAGATTTCGTAAGATACTTGTGATTCAGATACTCAACGCCATCCGACGTGACCGCAAATGACTTGATTCCCATATCCAACCCGATAGTCGCGCCGGTCTTTGGCAGCCGCTCCATTTCTACATCTGTGCAACAAATAGCTACGAAGTATTTTCCGCTAGGGTTCTGACTGACCGTCGCAGAAAGAATCCGACCTTTAATTTGTTTCGAGACACGACATTTGACTTTTCCTAGTTTCGGAAGTTGAATATATTTATCAAAGACTTTAATGTTCCCGTTGCTACACTGGCTTCGATAGCTCTGCCGGTGATTGTGTTTGCTCTTAAACTTTGGGAATCCCGTTACTTCTCCGCTTTTCACTCTACGGAAGAAATACTGGTAAGCCGCGTCTAAGTCTCTAAGAGAGTTTCTTAATGCAGTTACATCCACTTCACGAAGCCATTTCAACGCTTTCTTTAACTGCGTCATATCAGCAGAACATTTATTGTAATTCAGTGTTTGACCGTCAGTTTCGTATAACTCTTTCCTTTTTGCAAGATAGTAGTTCCAAACGAACCGGCAACAACCAAATGTCTTCTGAATCTGCTGACTTTGTGACGCAGTTGGATATATTCTGAATTTTTGACAGTATTCCATCATATCTCACCGCCTTTGACATTTTTACGCCAACCGGTGCCTATATATTCTTGAGTAACGTAGCATTCGTAATGCTTAGGGTAGTCAATCAGGGCTTATGATTTCTCACAAGCCACCGGCTTTTGCCGTAGGGACGATTGACGAGAAAATGTGCTCTGCAACCAATTCTTCCATTTCAGCGATCACGGCCTGATAGTCCTCGCCATTCACGATTTTTACAACAGCGTCGCGTCCGGCTTGCGCTTTCATCCGATTCGCCGAACGTTCATATTCTCTCGATTTCAGATAGGCAAATGCTCTCGGATATTTCATCTGCATTGATTGCAAATCGTACTCAGGAGGTGTTTCGTCCCTCCTTATATACGACCATGTAGCCACATCTTCTAGCGCTGATTCGACCTCTTTCAAGCCTGGAATAGCATCAATTTTGTCCTGAAATTCCGAAGCAGATGCCTGTTCAGCTTTTTGACGTGCTTTGAGTGCATCCATGATTTCCTTTTTGTATTCTTCAATCAAGAGTATATCTTTTGCGGAGACGCCTGTCTCTATGGCAAGCGTATTTTCGTCCCAAAGCTGAATTCTGTATTTTTTAATCAGTCTTACTGGAATTTTTCCATTGCAATTATTCATTTTTGGCATTTGCTTGCATCTGAATGCCAATCCACTTTAAGCTCATTCTCCTTACTCCTCCACTTGTTCTATAATATTGATTTGGTTGAAGATACTATCCAAATCTGCCTTTGGATATATATATTTATACCAACTTATAGCACCTCGCTGCAAGTAGTAAGTTAAGGCACAGTTGATTAGCTGCGCCTCGTCTTTGTTAAGGTTGAGTTCCATTTTGCTTATTCCTCTGGATAAAGTTCTTCATCGAACAAAATGTAACCCAAAGCCTGAAGAACAACTGGAGCTTCATCGGGTTCAATTCCGTTGTCAATCAAACACTGTTCTGCCTTGGAACGGTTGTTAATTGACATAACAATTTTAGCTAAGGCTTCTTCATATGACAATCCACATGCTGGGCAACTTTTGTTGCAACTTACGTATGGTTCATGTGTGCATTTTTCACACCATCTACTCATTTGCCTTACCTCCTTAATTCCAAAATATGAATGCAAAAATGGAAAACAGTACAAAAAGTATGATAGATTGGATTAGGTCTTTTATGTTCTTGTCCATTTGTTTTACTCATTGTTCTCCAAAATCACATACAGAGCATGAGTTCTTTTTGGAAAGATGAACTTCTCAACTTTCGCTTTCCTATGTTCTGGACGGATATATCTTGTGTCGCCAACGGCTTTGCTGCCAAGACATTTTCCATTTTGCCAAAGCACGATCCTGTCGATGTCTGTGCCAAATTCGTAGAACATATTGAGAAATTCGATTAGGTTCATTTTGCCTTACTTCACTCTCACACAAAGTTCGTTGTCATAGAAGCCAAAGGCAACAACCTCCTTTTCATAGACATTCCCATGAGACAAAGCAACTTCAACTTTGTCTTTAACAATCGGTTTAAGATTGTCGTCATTGACAACCAGAATTCCATTCCAATTGTCATAGAGATTCACAAAGTCACGCAGTTTCATTTATCTTCCTCCTTGTCTGGAATTAAATATCCTTCAAAACAACTTCTCATTCTCCTTACATTCTTAATAAATTTCCCTCATCTTCACCATTTTCTCGTCCGTAAAGATACGGCAAAGCCCTGCATATTCCTCCCCGGAATATCTCTTGGCCGGCTGTTATTGTATATGTGACTATCCTAATCTTGGATCAAAACACCCTGTATACAAGTATCTAAATTGCCGGTATCGATCCACGCGGCGAGGTTGTCCATATCCGGAAAATACCAATAAATTTCTGCGCCCTCCGGGCTTTTGACCTGCGCGCGTGGTTCGATCGGCGCCCAACCTTTAACGTTATAATAGATATCTTCCGCCAATACGTAAGTGATACCGCCAAAAGTAACATTTCGTAAGGCTGTGCCCTTAATCCTCTGTATCACGATATATACCCCCCCCCAAAAAAAACTACGTTTAACGTTTGTATTCTTCAATCAATAGCATATCTTTTGATTTTGGCATTGTAATATTTTCCGTTGCTGTTCACCATCCTTTTACATCAGAATCGGATTTCCATCAAATTTCACATACTTCAGTACCACCGTCCATCCTTGCTCCGCAATCCTCGCAGTATTTTTTAGTAGGCTTATCCCAACTACCTTCAGTGGTGATGACAAAGCCACACGCAGAGCAGCACCACTCGTCTCCGCCAAGATGTATCCACTTCCCATTCACCACCGGCGCAACGTCAACAGCGTCCTCTTCGAGTTCCTCCATCCAATCACATTTTTTTGAGCAGCATTCGTCCGGATATAAACAATCACATAGATCGCATATGAGTGCCCGCGCTGTTTCGATGTTCGTGTATTTAGCCATCGCATTTCTCACCATCCTTAATCGTCACTCTCAGTTCTCTGAATGTCCAAATCGTTGGCCGTCCAAATTCGCAGGTTTTTTTGGCATTTACTCCGCCTCTTTGTAGACCGTGCGCTCATCCAAATAGCAAATTCGCCCATCTTCGCTACGCAGGCACACACATTCTGCGCTCTTCACGTGCAGGCTTCCGAGCCGATCAAGCGTGTCGTTGATACGGTTAGCGCGACCCAACTGCGGACAACGCATCCAAGCAACCGCATGAAAAAGGCTATCACCGTAGCACCGTCTGGTGATATAATGGCTATCATCTTCAGCTTCCACATCAAATCCGAATGTCACACGCAGCGGCTGTCCATCATCTCCCTTAACAAAAAGCCCAAAGAAGTTCCCATTGGAATTGTTCTGCCGAGCGTACACGGATCGTCCGAAAAATTCAATGTTCTCATACAGACAAGTCCATGTTCCCTTTGGAGAAACAACAGGGAAGGCAGGCATATCGTCCTCGCTGGATTCATCCGCCCAGCCCCATCCATCTTCCGCATACCATTCATCCGGACAGTACAGTGCGTATTCAGAAATACGATTATAGTCCTCGTCAGTATAGTGTTTCGCATATACAAAGCACGGCGCAATAGCATCCTTGTCCGTGTTTGCGATATCGTCCAGTTCTGCGATCGGAGTATTCGATTTGATATCAAGATGAAGGATTTTGTTTGTATCTGCAATGTGTGAAAAGATCATCCCATATTTTTTCTGCAAGGCTTTTGCTTCTTCGATCGTCATAATATGTTCTCCTTTTATTTAAACATCTGTATAGTATAATAATGTATATCCTTGATTTTTACAAGTTCGAATTTATCGCGTGATCGGCAGCACGACTGCGCGAATTCCGCTGTTCGTCCACATGGTTTTCTCCGGTGCGACAAACAGGAAGGGGAATTTGCACGGGTGCTCATCCGATTTCACAAGCCAACAACGCGCATTCTTTCCGACTGCCTCAATGGCATCTTTTACAAACTTTACGTTAAATAGTCCGCTGACGCTTCCAAATTCACCGTTATATGCTTTCAAATCAATAACCGGGGTAACATCCGACGGGCGTCTGTAATAGCAATGCTCCCGCAACCATTCGGGAATAGCCGTCATTAGCTCCGGTATATCGGAGACAAGGTATCCGCTGACCGAATCCGAAACGATACTCATTTCCTGAATGATATCGAATCCGGCATCAAATGGAACATCGCTGTTCTGGATTTCTTCTCCATCCACAATGGATGTGTCGTACTGGACAACAACGCAACCATCCGTAACAAGAAACGACGTGTGTCCCTCTATATCTGTTCTGGCATATTCGACCGAACCTTTTCTGTTTCGTTTTGCAATCCGCTTGAGCGCGGCGATCTGTTTTTTGGTCATTTTCTGTTCATCCTTCCTGCTAATTAACACACGCTGTTCAGCTTCTCCGTCTGTCTACGCAGAGACTCAAAAAATCCAACATCCAAAAACATCGCCGCTCCTGTTGCAATCATGTTTCCGGCCGTGATCCGCGCCATGTCATCCGCAGACAGAGTAGAGATATACGAACCGATATTATCCTTTGGTACTGTCTCCGGGCTGTTACAAATCACAACGCTATCCTGACGCAGGCCGGAGGCCGTCGCTTTAATCGGCACATTCGTCGGCAGGTATCTGTTCTTGACTTTCGACGTGACCGGCAAGGCAATGATCGTTGACCCATAATTGTTGCCCTTGTTGTTTGAAAAAATCACTCCTGGGCGAAGGCCGCGCTGTGCGCTGCCTTCGCCGTCAAATCTAATCCAATAAATTTCTCCGATTTTCGGGTTCATGTGCATTCCTATGTATCCTCCAATTCTGTTCAGTGTTCTGTTCTGTTTTACTTACCAAAGCCCATCCGGCTTGTACGTTCCGTTCCGCTTACTTTCCGCTACCCATCTGCATTTGTCACAGTAGTATTCCGCAGCAACAAATTCCAAATAGCTTTCGCGCAGAAGGGAAACGACCACATAAATGATGTAGAGAAAAATCAGCATTCAATCACTCCTTATTATATTTACTTTTTCTGTTCTGCTCTACGGTGATTCTTTTCTCGTTCTGCACGTTGTTCATCCTCTAGGCGCTCAAGCAAAGCATTGAGCGCCGCCGCTTCGGCCTTATCTCCGCTCCGTATCAAACACCCAAGGACTTGATACAACAGGCCAATATCATTCGCTTTAATTCTCATAGTTTATTCCTCCGTTTTATTGACGCGTCGAACAAGATCGTTCATGCAATCGAAAAATTTCTGCGAGACAGCAGCGTTCTTGTATCTTCTATATGACAGACTATCGCAGCGCTCGTTCACAATGGTGACAGACACAAGTTTTTCATTGATCCATCCTTGCGTCCGAATCGGAACGCTGACACCATAACGACGCATGAGCATGAGTACAATGGACGTTTCCACGCAGTCTCCGTTCGGCTTATAGGACGTTACTGCATCGTTTGACAGCTTTCCGCCGTTTTTAATAATCTGGATTGCCTGATACACGGCCTGTTCTGCTTTCTGATTTGTCTCTTCACGCATCCGGCGCTCTTCTGCTTCCTGTTCTGCTCTCATCGCAGCGCGCTTTTCTTCCTGCGTCCGCTTATAGATTTCGGACAGACGGACACATTCATCCAATTCATCCATGACACAAGCGCCGCGAAAATCCGGGAAACACTGTCCGTTCGTGTTCTTGCTTTTCAGATAACAATCAGTGTGCACATCCAAAATCTTCTGAATGCGATCAGCCCATCGCGCCGGTTCGTGACCAATACGCTCCACCATTTCGTCCTCGCGCGCGATTGCATGATCGACAGCGCTGTTCGCAGCTTCTCCATAAATGCCTCCGTTCTCGCTATTGTCTGCTCGCAGGCCGTCAAAATACTTGCTACGGCCTACCATTCCGCCGTATAGTTTATCCATCGCCGCATTGAATCCGCAATCACTTACCATTTGATACTCCGTGCATTGCAGCGAAACCAGATAACCGTTCTGTTCCACATACAGCAGGTATTTATCCGTTTCTGTTCGCGGATATTCGACGTCTTGTTTTCCGTCTTTCCGATAGAGACGGAAAGTTTTTTCGCCGTTCGAGACTTCGCGGTCAAAGACAGCGCGCATCCTGCGTCCGTCACGGTTAAACATTCCATTATAGAAAAGAGGCTTCATCAGCGCGCAGCAGGTATTATTCATTTCAGTCATTATGTATATCCTCCTTAAATTTTATCGAAAGTATTTTCACATCAATCCAAATATTTAATAATATTTTTGGCCTTTTTCAAATCTCTTGATAGCAATAATAATATCGTCCGCATTACTGAATAATGTTTCGACATGGATATTTTTATGCTCATCGTTCCAAATAACGATTTTCCTATTCGGATTTGTTTTTTGAACCTGATATAAAGTAGGCAGGCCGTTTTCAAACGACACAGACTTTCCGTCTCTTGACATTGCCATAGCCTTTTCATTGATAAAATACATATGTATATCCTCCTTAATCTCTTGCGGCGCGCAGCATAAAGCGCTTGATAGTGGCAACAATTTCCTCATCCGACGCAGGTGTTTCCCATTCAATATTCTGGTCAAAAAATCCTCTATCGCTGATCGTGTCCATCGTAACTTCCAATTCATCCGTATCACTGTTCAGGAATACAGAGATAAGATATTTGTAGATTACGATACTGTAGCATCCCGTCACATCAATATAAAAACCGGGAAGCATATGTTTATCAATAAAAGTTTGCAGTTTCGGATTGGTCATTTTTATTTATCCTCCTGTTCATTATTCCTGTTCGGGAGTGGAAGCCTCCAAAACACTCCGCAAGGCTTCCGCTCCATTTTCGTTTCTTACAACACAAGTTATCCCATGCCGTTCCAGCAATACGGCGATTTCATCCAAATTCAGGCCGTTCATGTTTCGCCCTTTCTTCCCAATACGGCATATACTGAAATGCAATGCTGTACATTGGCCTTCCTGTGATATTGTCTTTGAACGTCTCAAGAAACACTTCTTTGTTAATACCTTCAGCAACACACCAATCATTGATAACGCGCGTCGTAACCGGCGTAACGAATACATACAGATCAGAATTATGATTGAACATCCGTTCGCGTGGATAACCTGCATTTTCAAGCGCTTCCATTAGTGTAATACCCATCGTTTATTCCTCCGCCGCTGTTTCATCCTGTCTATTGTCGTTATACCATTCACGAATATAGGCCGAATCTGAACAATCTACTTCCCACGATCCATCAAGAAATGTTCCATTGTCAGGAATAGGAATGACACCTGCATCATCCTTTGCAATTTCGATTGCTTCATCAAGCGTTTCCGCACTTACGTTAATAACACCCATCATTGTCCATGCGACTGGAATCTTCCAAGTTTTCATATTCAAATCCTCCTATAAAATCACTCTTTATTCTTTACTTCAGCACCAACACCATTTGCCGATACTTCCTTAAAACATCTTCCGTTCATCCAGTCTACACACAATAGATATTTTACATTTGGTACTTTTTCAAGTAGTTCTTTTGTGTCCTTACAAAAAACTTGTGTTATAGGTTTAAAGTTTTCATCATAGCAATCATAGAAATATGTTTTCATACACTTACCTCATAAAATATCCTTTAAAGTTCCTTACCTGTTTCTGTATGTTTAAATTCATCATTTACTGTAAACCAAGGTGTATAATTTGTTGGATATATTTCACATTCAAATACTATTTTCACTTTCATATAACCACCTCTTTAAAATTATCCTTTTATATGTACCTCCTTATTTAATCCTCTACGTCGTGCCACTTCAGGCCGCGCGCCCTATACAGGGGAATGAAGTGAGCAAGATAAAAATCGTACCCGCATCCGTCAATACCAAAGAAATAGCCAAACTGTTCCGAATAGTAAACGCGGAATCCACACTGCGAAAGGGCTTCAACACCATTCCGTTCTTCAATCCAATATGTGTCGCATGGATCGTGAAACTGCCACATTGTTGACCACATCGGCAAAAGGCTATCGCGGTCAACTTCAAAGCAATCATCGCTAACAGTCACGCGCGTTCCGTCGTCTAATTCAATATCATATGTAACATTATCCTGTTCGTCTTCATCCGTTTCAATGCCGACAATCTCACCATATCTTTCATCCGTTTCAATGCCAACAGGCATATCATACACATAGACGCGATCCGACAGGGAAGGAAGCGTAACTTCTTCCCAATCATCCATTTCAAATTCCATCAATTTTTCAATCATTCCGCTGTCGATTGCATCAAATCCATCCACCCAAAGACGCGTACATTCACCGACCGTTTTGTATTCTCTAGTCATTTTTTAATCCTCCATTGCAATTCTCAATTCGTGGATCAAGTTTCTCAGATCATCCAGTTTGTATTCCTGTGTTTTTGTCAAGTTCTTACTATGAAACTTGAAATAATCGAAAATATCATCAATATTTTTGATAATATCGCTATATTTCACGTTGCGTTCCTCCATTCAAACAACTTCATAAACCGGCATCTGCGTCCAACGTGAAAAGACATACAATTTAACTTTATCCGCAGAAACGCCGCATTCATCCGCGATTTCTTCCTTGATACCATCCAAATTCCATGCGCAGCAGTAAACACTCATGCCGTCGATTTCTTCCGCGCTGTTCGGCTCTTCGTCCAGATCATCCGACACCATCCATTCCGTGCCTTCGTTGAAGTAAAGCGTTTCAAACCGTTCAATGTTTTTATCCGTGAATGCGGCCACAGGATAAAAGACATTATTCCAATCGACTTGTGCGCTTCCGCGAATCACGTTCCACGTCCATTTTTCGCCGTAGACAATAGACAACACTTCACAAAGGAAATTTTCTTTTGTGTTCAGATATCCGTATGGAATGTTATTATCATGGTGTTCAAACTCCCATCCATGCGAATCTGTAAACAGAAGGTTAAGATCGTAAATATCTCTATCCGTGTAGCGTTCTTTCATCGGCGGCAGGTAATACATGATAGCGTCAGCGGCATTTGCATATCCGTAACTGCTCAAATTCTCCAACACATAAGCAAGTTCCCACGAATTAACGATTTCCTTCACGCGGTCAAAATCTTCGCTTGTGTAGTCTGCGAAACGTTCATTTCCGCATACGTTAATCCGCTGTTCTCCTTCCGTATATGCTTCCATAAAATAACCCGCGTCTTGGTATTCCGGCGCAATCTGTCGTGCGTAAATCATTATGTGTTCCTCCTGTTATGTATTTGTGTTCAATAGTCTTGTCCGGCCGTGCAGCAAAAATCATCCGGCACAAAACAAACACCATCATAGTGTTCAAAAATGATATCATCCGGAATTTGTTCCGGGAATGTGATATCATCCGGAAGAATATCCTGCGTTTCATCCTGTTTATTCAGTTCTTCGGCAGTGCACAAAAATACGTACCTTAAAAATCATTCACGCCTGCCGGTTTTCTGTTCGCTGTTCAGGAATTTTCATAATCTCCGCGCCCTTTTTTAGCTTCCGCCATGATAATGTCAATGTTACGCATCAGCAATTCGCGCATATCGTCCAAGCGCATACTGACAAGATCATTGACTTCACGGATCACTGTTTCCTGCGTGATATTTCTGCAATTACAATGTACTGTCAGAATGATTTCGTCAAAAGTGATTCCATCCAGCAGATTATCTTCTGGACGCAGATCGTCACCGAGAGTCCAGCTTCTTACATCCATTTTCTTTCCCTCCTTATTTAGGTGAGCCGTTCCGCCTGTTCGGCAACAAATGCAGCCACTTTTCGCAGTGTGTCCGCCGTCATGCTTTCCGGCACAGTCTCGCGGCCTGCAAGCATATGCGCCACAAAATCAAGCGCGCAATTGTCCTGTTCGTCGATCTCGCCCAAAAGCGCAGCCCAATCAAGCCCCAAATGTGCATCGCACCATGCACGGAATGCTTCAGGGCTTTCAAACCAGCGATCCAAATAATCCCCGCGGCACGATCCGCTGTTACATGCCTCCAGAACCACAAGCCCACAGGCAGGATTATAAAACAGGCTATACCATTGCCAATTCTGCCCGTCGTATCTGTCCCAACCGTTATTGTCAATCCGTTTCGCCGCTCCATAATCCGCAGCATAAAATTTTTTTCCGTTCACAATTTTCATTTGTATGTACCTCCGTTTATTTATTTATCTTTACCAACCCATTTTTCAGCCATTTCAAGCACTTTCTCGCGCGCGATTTCAAGAAAATAAATTGTGTCCGTGTATCCGTTGCGCGTATCTTCATCAGAAAAAATTTTCCCTGAATCATAATCGGATTGCACAAAATCTCGCGCCTGTTCAAGAATATCTGCCATCTTACAATATTTATAAATTGATTCGATGTAATTCATTGCACGCACTCCGTTCATCTGTCCGGCGCGCTGAAAGCGCGCCGGTTATATCCGTTACAAGCTAATCTGTTTACGCGTAAACAGTAAATACAGGCCAATTCCAAAAAGGATAAGCGCGCCTCCTCCGTCACGCTCTTGCAATGTTTCGCCGTCTGCTACCAACACGAAACAGGCAACAGCGGCCGCAATCAAAAGCAGGCCGAAAACCTTTTGCGCGATCCATGCAAGCACGTTATTTCTTTTAGTGTTCATCTATTTGTCCCTCCGTTTCCGTGTCCGGCAGGCGCGCCGCGCCTGCCGGTTATGTCCGTTATACCTGCGCAACCGTAACGACAGCGCCGTCTAGCATGGACACATACCAGATAGCGCCGTTACAATCGATCAGGCGGACGCGGACGGAATGCCCGTCCGCGTCAAAAGTTTCATCTGTGATATAGTGGCCGTAGCGCAGCAGACCGCGAACGACTTCATTTATTTTCGCCATTTTCGCCTCCGTGCGCCGCGTCGAATTCATCCTCCATATCTTCGAGCGCTTCAGAAATGCAGCTTGAAAGCAGATAGCAGCGGATTGTCACATCGCACGCCTCCGCGCCGTTTTCGGCGAGATAAGACGGTTCGCACCCGAATTCTGTAAGCGCTTCGCCCAACAAATCGAGATTATGACAAACGTTTTCCTCCGCCTGCCATGCGTTGCAAGTGTAACTGCCGGAAGCATTCCCGGTCACACTATCGTGTGCCCATAACTCATCGTTAAGATGATCGGCAAGATCTTCGATCGTGTCATAATCCGAAAAATCGATATTTTCGCGGATATAATCGCAAACATCATCGTAAACAGCTTCGTGATAATCGTATCTTTCCATTATGTAATATCCCTTCCGGCCGTAGCCTATCGTGCGCATTTCTAGTCCGGCAGGCGCGCCGCGCCTGCCGGTTATGTCCGTTATACCTGCGCAACCGTA
>OLOA01002616.1_pt1 | contig 15985 bp, 9 predicted proteins | sample 1672201 | NCBI WGS metagenome assembly OLOA01 (sample SAMEA3136658, study PRJEB25190) | human gut metagenome
CAAGATCGGCAACAAGTATTACAAGTGGGTGGTCCTCATCACCGGCTTTATCGCTCCCATCTTCTTTATCGTAGGCTATCGTTCCTACAACTTCACCACCCTGTGCATCTGCCTGGGCATCGCCGGCATCTTCTATGGCGGCATCGTCCCCGGCACCAAGACCCTCATGCTCCAGCGTCCCAGCGTCTCCGGCATCCGCGCCGGCACCGCATTCGGTCTGATGATGACCGTGGAACGCATCGGCGTCACCATCGCCGTCCACGTCCTGGGCAGCATCATCTTCAACAGCGCCGACACCATGGGCCTGACCCTGTCCAGCTTCTACGCTCTGCAGCTCATCGCCCCCGTCTTCGTCCTCATCGCCCTGCTCTATGACCGGGCACAGAAGAAGAAGGCCGCTCAGAACGCCTGATCCTTATTTCACGCTAGAAACCCTGAACGGGTTTTGATAAAAAATCGCTGTGTGGTCTGTATGTCGCCTTGACATACAGACCGTGCAGCCGCTATATTCCCAAGGAGGTATCTCAATACCATGAGTCAGATCAGCATTGGCAAACTGTTTGCAAAAGCCCTGAAAAAAGAGGGCATCGACGCAATCTTCACCCTTTCCGGTGGCCATATCATGCCCATCCTGTACGCCTGCCGTGATGAAGGCATCCGCGTCATCGACGTCCGTCATGAATGCTCCGGCGCTTACGCCGCTATCGCTTACGCTAAGATCACCGGCAAGCCCGGCGTGATCGTCACCACCGCCGGCCCTGGTGTCACCAACGTCCAGACCGCGATGGCAGAAGCCGCTGAGACCAGCGTCCCCCTGATCCACATCGGCGGTGCTTCTCCCCTGTCCCAGAATGAGATGGGCCCCATGCAGAACATCGACAGCATGAAGAGCATGGAAGCCTTCTGCAAGTGGTCCCGGAAGATCTACCAGGGCAACCGTGCTGCGGAATACGTCTCCATGGCCTTCCGTCAGGCACTGACCGGCACCCCCGGCCCCGTCTATCTGGAGATTGCCGCTGACACCGTAGGCGGCATGTGCGACGAAGACGCTGTCGTCTGGCCGGAACACTATCGTCCCACCCAGAGCGCCTATGGCAACGCCGCTCTGATCGAAGAAGCTGCCGATGCCCTGATCGCTGCCAAGAAGCCCGTCCTGGTCCTGGGTCAGGTTGCCCCCTACTGCTCCGAAGAACCGGAGGTCATCAAGGAGCTGGCAGAATACCTGAACATCCCCGTCTTTGCCCAGATGGAATCCAGAGGCATGTTCGGCGACGAGCTGAAGGACAAGCTGTTCACCATCGGTGAAGGCGCCATCGGCATCGCAGACGTCATCGTCGAGCTGGGCGTAGACCGCAACTACAAGATCGGCATGGGCAAGCCCCCCAGAATGAACGCAGACGCAAAGCGCATCGTGGTCCATCCTGACGGCGCAAAGATTGGCTGGAACTGGAGTGCTGACATCGCCATCGTCGCCGGCGTCACCAACGCAGCAAAGCAGATCCTGGAAGTCGTCAAGACCAAGACCGCTCCCGTCACCTCCACTGCATGGACCGAAGAGGCAGAAGCCGCTACCGCTGCCTTCCGTGCCAGCTACACCGAAGCAGAGACCGCAGAGATGGTCCCCTGCCATCCCGGCAGATGCGCAGCAGAAGTGGCTAAGTTCATCGCAGAAGAAGCTCCCGATTGGCACATCATCGCCGACGGCGGCGACTCCTCCTGCTGGATGGACGCCCTGGCACACGCCTCCTATCGCGGCCAGATCCTCCGTTACGGCCCTCTGGGCACCATCGGCACCGGCCAGGGCCAGGCCATCGGCGCTTGGGCAGCTGACGGCAAGCCCGTCCTGTACTTCACCGGTGACGGCAGCTTCGGCTTCTACATGGGCGAATGGGACACCTATCTCCGCCACGGCATTCCCGTCATCTGCGTCATCTGCAACGACTCCTCTTGGGGCATGATCAAGCTGTCCGAGGGCGTCAAGCGCGCAGATTACATCGAGGAACACGGCCACCTGGCTACCACCCTGGCTCCCATGCGTGCCTATGAAAAGATGGCTGACATCTGGGGCGGCATGGGCCTGCGAGTCAGCAAGGCCGAGGATATCATCCCCGCTCTGCGCAAGATCCGCGAAAGCGGCAAGCCCGGCATCCTGAACGTGGAAGTCGATCAGCACGTCATGAGCCCTGCTACCAGAAGCTTTGCTGGTTCCCTGAAGAAGAAATAATCCCCTCCCCTACGGCACATGGTGTGCCCCTATTATAGAAAGAAGGATGAATCTATATGATGAAGGCCTGTGTGCTGAAAGACGTATCCACCTTTGAAGTAAAGGAAGTCGAACGCCCCACCTTGGTGGAAGACGATGAAGTGTTGCTGAAGGTGACTGCCTGCAGTATCTGCGGCAGCGACCTGGAGATGCGCAAGAACCCTGCCTACATCGGGCGCATCTTCGGCCACGAGCTGTGCGGTGTGGTAGAAGACCCCGGCAAAAGCACCCGACTGAAGAAGGGGGACCGGATCATCATGAACACCGGCGCCAAGCGCCGTGGCTGTCCCGGTGTCCGCACCGACGGTGGTTATGCGGAATACGTGCTGGTGGAAGAAGACGATTGCCTGCCCATGCCGGAGAACATCTCCGATCACGTCGGTTCCCTCCTGGAGCCTCTGGCCATCGGTTACGGCATTGCCGAGATGGCAGACATCCAGCCCGGCGATAAGGTGCTCATCACCGGCTGCGGCATCATCGCCTCCATGGTCGCCCGCTGGGCCAAGTACCGTGGCGCCAGCTACATCGCCATGACCGAGATCAGCGAGGTCAAGATCGCCAAGGCGGAAGAGATCGGCACCCCCGCTCAGTTCTTCCATGCCGCCGCCCTGTTTGCGGGTGAGCGCCCGCAGACAGGCCAGCAGCTCTTCATCCATATAAATCCGCATGGGGTACACTGCCGGCGATCTCGTTGCTATTCTGATGAGATCGAGATGCTTCATCCTTGAAAGAACATCAAGATAGTGCTTGATTATACATGTGGGAAGGGTAAACGCATCGCCGCCGCTGAGGATAACGTTGGTCAGCTCGGTGTGCTCGCGGATATAATTTACAACGGATTCAAGATTTCCGGCTATCTCCTCATCCGAACGCCCTACAAGCCGCTTGCGGAAGCAATGCCGACAGTACATGAAGCAACGATTTGTTGTCAGTATAAGGGCACTCTCTGTGTATTTGTGCTGGACACCCTGACACACAGTGTTAGACTCCTCATCGCTCGTATCAAACTCTCCGCTCATGTCCGTTTCAAGGAACGTGGGGATGCTCATTCTGCGGATCGGGTCGTCCGTGTCGCTCCAGTCAATAAGTGACAAATAGTATCTTGTGACGGACATCGGGAATTTTTCACACAGTTCCCGCATCTGCTGTGTCAGTCTGCGATCAAACCGGAGCTTCGCTTCAAGCTCTCCTATGTCGGTAATGTTTTCGATTAAATCTTTGCTCCATGTCATAATCTTGATTCTCCTTTCTTTGTTTTTCGTTATCTGAACAGCCGAGCAACGGTCAATTCGGCAAGAACCGATCACCATTGCCCGGCTGAGTATGGGAGAAGCGAAATCACTTTTTGTTTTCCCGGAAGCCGCCTTTGAATAAACGCACCGTGTTTTTCACGATTCAAAGGCAGCTTTTACGAGGCAAGGGGTTTTACGGTTCATACAGTCCCATTGCAATGCGCATTATGAGAACTGCGTCTGCGATCGTTATTTCTCCGTTCATGTCCACGTCTGCGAGAATGAGGCTTTCCCCTTCAAGCAAATATACACCCAACGCATGACGGGCGGCAAGGATCGCATCCGCGATCTGTACAATTCCGTTGCCGTCAACATCTCCGAGGATGCCGGTTACGGGGGGCTGACCGCTGTCGTAGGGGATGAACATTCCCGTCCATTGACTGCCGTGACCTATCGTTCCCTTGGATTCTGCCTGCATCGTCTGCAAATCAATCTTGAAAAGCAGGTTGGACGGATTCCATGTTTCCGAAAATGTTGCGTACTGTGCCCAGTATATATGTCCGGTGGAATGATCCATAGTCATGGACTGATAGTCGTAGCTCTTTGCCGGAACGGTCATGATTGTCTCGTACGTTCCCGTGTCGAGATCAAGACTGCAAAGTTCCGATACGGAGAAGCCCATCGCCATGCAGTAAGCGTTGCCTTGCAGGTCTATTGCAAGTGTCTGCATTGTGTATGGGATGCCCTCCGCGTTGTTCATGTAAGGAAGCGGGATCCCTCCGCTCTCAAGATTCAGCATATTGCCGGTTTCAAGATCGACTTCGCATATGCACTGCGTCCCATCGCTGCTGTTTTGCAGGAGGGCGAACATTTTGTTCCGACTGTAGTCATATTCCATATCGAGAACATTGAATCCACCGTTCTGTGCGAAATTGGTATCGAGAAAGTACTGCTGCGTTGTTTCCCCGGCGACCATATCGTCAAATCGCACCCTGAAGAAGTTATTATGCCCCGTATACCCGTAAATGTATCCGTCATGATAGGCAGCAGCAGCGACGAGGCTTGAATATCCGCTCCCCGTTTCGGCGGGCATACCGCAGTGCATAGTGACTTCTTCCGGAGAATCGGCGTTAAAGCTCGACCAGGTATACCACTTCGTATGGAACTCCGGATCGTTCGGTATGCGCTCCGAAACCCAGAAGCCGTATATGGTAGGCTCGTCCTCCTGTGCAGGGGGCGGCGTGGGCGTGGGCGGTTCGGGAGAAACCGGCGGCGTAGGCGTGGGCGGAATGGGAGTTGTACCGTCAAACTTAGCCGTAAGCATGGTAGCGGGGATATCGATGTCCGCGCCGAGGGGGAGCCGCAGACTCGAAGAAACAAGGGATTCACCCATATACCAGCCTCTGAACGTTCCGTTGGGGGTGGCCACGGCGGTTATCCTGTTTTCCCAATAGTTGTCGCTCACATATACACGCTCCCAGTCCACGCCCACATAGCCGTCGCCTTCTGAAAGGAGGGTTATGTCAAGGGAGAGCCCCGGTATAATGCACTTCCATTCGAGCGACATCAGTTTCGCATCATAACAGCGAAGCTTGTCTATGTTCGTGTTCTGTGAAAGATCCAATACGCTTATGTCGGTATTGTTGCAGAACAACCTTGCCAATGCAGGGTTGTTGGAAATATCCAGTTCGCTTATGTCGGTATTGTTGCAGAACAGATCCGTAAGGTTCTCGCATTTGCTTACGTCAATTGAAGTCAGATGCGTGTTTTCACAGCGAAGTTCCCGCAGCTGCGGATTTCGGCTGACATCAATCTGCGATATCCCGGTATTTCCGCAGAAAAGATACCAGAGATTTTCAAAGGGTGAAACGTCCAGTTCAGCAATGGGGTTTTGATAACAGTGGAACTGGCGCAGTTTCGGGAGATTAGACATTGAAACACTTGGCAGCATGTTTTCTTCACACCAGACAAGACGCAGCTCTGCACAGTTGCTTACGCTGAAATTTGTCAGCAGATTCTGCGCGACATTCAACTCATCGAGCAGCGGACAGTCACTTATGCTGACGGCTGTGATGGAGTTTCCCGCGCAGCCAAACGCACGCAGCTTTGAGAAGCCGGAAAGATTCAAGGTTCCGACAAGATTTCTGTTGGGGAAATCATAAGTGCTGAAGAAGATGTATTCGGCATGTATGAATCCCGTCGGTGCTATGTACCAAAAGATGCCTCCCCATGTTTCCGGGTCGTTGGGATCGTATGCGGAGCTCAGCTGCGTGCCGTTCTTTACGCCGGCTGAGTTGGTCTGCTCCATAAAAGCAAGGAGCTGCTCGTATTCGTGCTCCACATATCCGTAGGGGGCACGGCTTTCCGCACGTTTGCCGTGTGCGGCGGTTGGGGCGATCATGAGCAGCATCATCGCTGCCAAAATCACTGAGATAATTCTTTTCATCGGTTGTCCTCCTGGGGTATTCTTTTTTATCCTAATGCTTCAAAGTCCCGACATATCGGTGACTTCTCCGCTTAATTTAACGAGGGCGTTTGATTCAACGGATTCTTCTCAAAGGGTTCCCGCTTCTCGCCTGACGGGAAAGCGGCAGTCGTTCTTCCTTCATATTACACATATTGCAGTCAAAACCTCTTCGCATTTTGAAAAGAAGGGGATTCATTTACCGGAATGCAGCTGCGTATTTCAAAGCGTTATCCGTCCCTCGTTCCGACAAATATGCTCTTCAACCGGTCGAAAGAGTTCTTTGTCGAAACGGACGTTAGGGACGGACAGCGTAACGGTATCAGAGCTATGGATATTGGAGGAGGGTGCGATTCCAAGAACAGCGTGCTCCTCTCCCGCAGACACTACGCATTGAAAAAATACTGACGAACCGTAGATATTACCTAAACCCTACACTTCTTTATCCTGTGCACTTTCTTCTCTGCTGCAAGCTCTCGCTGTCCGCAGATGTAAGAAATCCGGTGTTTTTGTAAAATCGGCTGTTTTCAAGCAACGAACTTCTTCTTTTCTCTTGTAAGAACCACCGGCAGGCTCATATGCGGCCGCAGAGCGTATATTATTTCGCTCGGCTGCATGAGGCGTTCGTGCAATAAGGATAGTCTGCACACAGCTCATGTTATAAGCATAATACAAGATATTCAGATAAATCTTCCCGCTGCTTGTATACACTATACACGATTTGGGTGACCAAAGTCAATACACGCGAATTAATAGTTATGCAGTTTTAATTATATATTATTCACTTGCAAGTGAGACTTTCGTTAATTTTTCGTTGTAAGGGGAAGTCTTATTCGTTCAACAGTACGGGCAGTGACAGGAGGCAAATCAATCGTCATCGAAAATATATTTTCTTTTCCGCATTTTTCCGAAAGATTCCGCCTTTTCCGCAGTCTAATAGGTAAACAGGGGGGAAAATCCCTAAATACCGGGGGTGATTTGTATGGCATACTTCGGGCTTTGTCGGATGAGCCGATCAACCGACAACGGCAAAAAAGGAGTTTTCGGCTTATTTACTGTCTTAGTATACAGCATATAAGGCGTGTTGAACAAAGATCTGCATACCGCTGCTTGCACTCCGTGCTGCGCGCCCGGACTGTTTTCGCTCCCCGGCCGGGCAAAACGCTCCACAGGACCGTTTTGTTCCCCCGGCTTCGAGTCCCGTTCGACTTAACCAAACACAGAGGCACCCAACGGGTGCCTCTGTGTTTGGTGCCGGTGGTGGGACTCGAACCCACACGGTATTGCTACCAACGGATTTTGAGTCCGTCACGTCTGCCAATTCCATCACACCGGCGAATATGTTGAAATTTTGTACATATATCAGTTTAACACATTTTTTAAACGGATTCAAGAGGGAGAATCACATTATATTAAAAATTTGATTCACTGTTTTCCTGCGGCGGCTGTGCGTTCGTTAAATTGATGCAGGGGTAAAAAAACATTGCCGCAACCGGTCAACGATTGCGGCAATGCAGGCTCTATGCCCTGCACCGATTTTCCGAACGACTTTGCAAAAATGGAGTCAGGATGCAAAGGACAGAAAGGATGATGACAGTCTTTTGTTCGGAAATCGATGCAGGGTTGCTGAAAGGCTGTTACCGTTCGTGCCATGATAACGGCCGTCAGCAGCAAATCAGATAACAGCGCGGAGGATAAGCAGCGCGTCGATAAGCTCAACAACGCCGTTGCCGTTAAAATCGGCAGCCTCAAGCTGTTCGGGGGTCAGCTCCGCAAGGTCGCTGCAATAACGCATAACGAGCAGAGCATCTGCGGCGGTCACAATGCCGTCGCCGTCAACATCACCCGCAAGGATTCCGCTTGCGGGTTCATATTGTGCAACAAGGACGGTGTTTGCCGTGATTCCGGTTAAGCTTCCGCTCCAGCCGATGAAATCATAGCCTTCACGCACGGGGTCGGCAGGTGCTTCCGCATCCATGCCGCAGCCGACTGTCTGAACACTGATCGTTGTGCCGTCCCAGTCAACGAAATAAACATTAAAGTAGTTATCGCTTGCGAACACAGCTTCAATCGTGTGGTTTGCAATCACGCAGTCGAAGGTGTATTCATTTGCGGCACCGACTGATTCGCCGTCAACAATGATATCCGCAACATGCCAGCCCTCATTCGGAGTAATCGTGTACGATGCAGAACCGAGAGAATCAACAGTGGTTGTTCCGTCGGGCGATATTGTTCCGCCGAGTCCTGCCGAAGCGGAGATGTCGTAGTTTTCGGCAACAACGTTAATCGTGCAGGTCATCTCCTTAAGGAAGCCGTTCGTAAGCTTCAGTGTGGTGCTGCCGATTTCGTTTGCGGTTATCGTTGCGGAGAAAACATCACCATCATTCGGGGCAACCGATGCGACTGATTCATCCTCAACACTCCATGTAAAGTCGAAATCCGTGAACAAATCCCAGATATCGGAATGTGCGCTGACGGTGTAAGTCTCGCCGGGGCGGAGATTTACAACACTGTCGGAAAGCTCGCCGGAGTTGTAGATTCCGGGGCGATCATCGCGCTCGATGCGAATAAACAAGCCGTTGCCCGCATAGTCGCTTATCATGCATTCAAGGAAGAGGAAACTGTTGATGTCGCTCAGATCGTCCGGACCGAGACCGAGCCTTGTCGTTCCGTTCACGGTACCGGGTTCAACGGAATTGTGGAACACTTTGCTTGTGCTGGCACCGCTAACATATGCAGCCCTGCCGCAGTTCCAGTCCATGTACTGATTCTCGCTGTAGTCAATGACGATAGTGGGAACGTGGTAGTATTCACCCGTGCCGACATAGTCGTCTTCCTCATCGCTCCATTCTTCATATTCCCATTCATAGCTGACCATGGAAACATTCTTGATTGGGCTTTCGGTGTCAATCGTGAGCGGCATCTCCCACTTTTCGGTGCGCTCCCTGCCATTATAAGCCAGTTCCGCACAAAATGCAACAGTAAGTTTTGTGTTGTTGGGCAGGGGGTTGCCTTCAAGGTCGGTATAATCCCAGTCAAACTCCTCGTTATCATAGGCTCCGACGTAAAGTGCCTGACCCGCATTGTCATTATAATACGTCTTCGGCACAAAACCGAGATCCTTGCGGTAGTATTCAACGCCCGTTTCTGCATTTGCAACGCTGTAATAAAAATTCTCAACATTGCGGTTCAATCCGATTGCGATCGCATCGATCGCATCGCGGATGCTGTCCCCGTTGGGAGAGATCGCGTTGCGGTTTGCAACATAGCGCATCGTGCCGAGTTCCTCCGTGGGGTAAACGCTGTTGTTCGGCCAAGCCATGCTTGTTCCGAGGCCGATATACTCATCGTAATTTGCATCATAGGTGTATACGCCGTTGACAACATGGGTTGCATCGCATTCACCGGTTTCAATTTCGGTGAAATCATAGTAGCTGCTCTGCTCAATTGCGGGCAGGGCAAGCCAGTCGCCGTAAAATGCAAGGAACGGGGCGGAAAGATCAACGCCGTTCTCCTCACCTGCGGTGAGAGTCACGAAACCTTCGACATATATGCCGTTCGGGAAGTACTTTTCGATATAAGCGATATCTTCCTCGGTGAGCGTAATCGTTACGGAAACTTCGGTTGAACCGCCCGCGGGAACCGTAATCGCGCCGTTGCCCGCAATTTCGGAATTCAGCATGTGCGGGGTCTGGGTCATGAGATAACGGCGGGTGCCGTCCGCATTGATTCGGCCCGTCTCCGCACTTTCCGTCTGAACGGAAGCATCAACAGTATAGGTCTTGTCCGCATCGGTCATGTTCACAACGGTGAAATTAAGGTTATAAACACCTGTTTTCTGCGGGTCATCGCCGAGTTCAAGCTTTGCCCTGCCGCATTCGGTGGTGATGTAGGCACCGGCGGTCATTGCTGCACGGATGTTCTCAAAGCCCGCGCCCTGATAACGGGGGGAATAGGTAAGTCCGTCGGGATTGAGCACCGGAGTTGCGGCACTCATGAGCAGGTTGTTCACAATTTCCGGAAGTTCCGCCGCAGGAATATCGAAATTGTTCATCAGATACTGACGAACAAGCAGTGCGCTGCCCGCCGTCATCGGAGCGGACATTGACGTACCGCTTGAAAGTGCGTATGCACCGCTGCCGTTATATGCGGAGAAAACATTGCCGCCGATGGCCGTTATCTCGGGCTTGATGGTCAGTCCGCCGGTTGTGCCCCAGCTTGAGAATGAGGACATGTAACCGCCCTGATCGTCAATATCCCAATAGGGGTTGATATGAATCGTCGCCGGGTGGGACGGTTCAAGAGCCTTGGTCAGCGAATCATATTTGTATGCCGCAACGGGATAGGTCCAATCCTCTCTCGTTGTGTCAACAAAGGTGGTTTCTCTTGAAGAGTCAAAGATAAACAGTGCAGCCGCACCCGCCTCGCGTGCAAACGCCGCATGTTCATCGATCGTCAGTTCGGAGTTATAATCAACAAACAGAAGCTTGCCGGAAACATCGGAAAGATCCGCATTGTCGATGGTGGTATGAAAAATGCTGTACTCGTAGCTGTGTCCGCCGATGCGGGTTGCAACTTTGTACTCATAATCCGCCTTGTCGTCATAGCGGGATTTCCATGATCCGCCGTATTCGGGATATGCATCATCGAACAGCAGCGCATCCTGAGTCTGAATCGCAACGAAGTATTCGGGGTTGTTAAGACTTGCAACCGTCAGAACGGAATTGAAGCTTCCGGGCATGCCGACCATGCCGATATCGGGATTGTCCGTAAGGCCGAGATCCGCTTCCCAAAGGCTGTGGTAAGTGGAAGAGGCGGAGTTGCCCGCAGAAGCAACAACATTGATGCCGTTGGCAAGTGCCGCATCAAAAACTTCTGTATAGTCCTCGTAATACACGGGACCGCCGACAGCACCGAGACTGAGGTTTATTGCATCCGCACCGAGAACGATCGCATCCTCCATTGCGGCCGCAACGCTGCCGAGAGTTGCGGAAGCATCGCGATTGCTGAACACCTTGAGCGGCAGGATCTGCGCCTTGGGTGCAACGCCGAGTGAGGTCAGTCCGAAGCTTGTACCCGCGCTTTCGACCGCCTGCCCCGCTGCGATGCCGGCAACATGCGTGCCGTGTGCGGAAGCCTGTCCGCCGTGGTTAACATCGCAGTCCTTATCCGCATAGTCAAATGCGAACGGGATCTTATCGTTGATATAAACCTGTTCCGCAGTCGTTCCGGGACGGAGCGCAAGCATGTTCATATCCGGATTTTCGGCGATTATGCGGCTGATGTCCTCCTGCGTCAGTTTGACTGTTTCAAGCCCGGGAGCAAAGCATTCGTTATCGGTATCGATGCCTGTATCGATAATTGCAATAACCATGCCGCTGCCGTCAATGCCGAGATCCCATGCGTAGCGGGATTCAATAACATCGTTCGCAATCGTCATTTTTGTGTCGCCGGGACGAACGATTTCATAGCTTTCCGTGGGAATTTCGAACACGGGCATGTATTCAACGCTTTCAACGCCCGCAACCGCCGCAATGCGCGAAACCTCGTTGAAAGGTACGCTTGCCGCAAAGCCGTTGCAGAGCAGGGTGAAATCATATTCAAAAGAGATTGCCGAAGCGGCGCACTCAATGCGCTTTTTAATGATTTCGTGTTCCGCTGCAAGCTTTTCGCGTGCGGCGGACTGCTGTTTGGTAAGTCCTTCGCCGAGAACCGCGCCGCCGTTTCCGAGCACGGCATCGCCGGAAAGTTTGATAATGACGTCAATCATGCCTTCATCATCAATTTTGTACCTTTCAACAAGGGTTCGTTCGGGTTTTTTCGTTTCTTTGCCGAGCATGCGGTTGAGTGCTGCAACAACCGTTGCCTGGGAATACATTGAAACGGTGTAGGTCTCGCCGTTTTCATCGGTCAATGTCTGAACATTGTCGGGCGTGATGCCGTCGAAAACAGCTTCGTCAATCGTGTTCCCGCTCTTCTGACGCATAATCCAGCTTTCGCTTTCAAAGCAATAGCTTGAGTCGTCATCAAAACGCAGTTCCTCGCCTGCATCGGCGTGGTACCATGTTGCGCCCGCCGCATCAACAACGGACTTTTCGGGCTTTTGTGTTCCTTCCGCCGCAAGCTTCGAAAGCCCCGTCGCGGAAGCTGCGGCCAATGTCATCATAACCGCGAGCACAAGTGCCGCCAAACGTTTGAGTTTCATGTTTATCCTCCTTCTCCAACCACAGTTATAGGATTGGTATCCTATGCATTGTACAATGCCCAACAATATCTTGTCAACAGGAAATTCTGTACTTGACATATTTTTTTAAATGCATTAGAATAAAAGAGTATAAAACAAAAATACGAAAGGTTGGTCTCCCGTATGATAAACATCAATCCCCTCTTTGAAGCTCTTCAATACTTCCACCGCAGAGCCGAAGGTCGTCTCGTTCGCATCGAACTCGACAGATTGTGCACAAGATTTCCTTCAAAAACAAACGAATTTTTAAGGCTCCTCTCTCCGGTTGCAGACCTTCAGGATCGCCTTGACTACCTTGTCCGTGTGGGTAAGCGCGAGCTCAGTCAGCTGTTGACTCCTGTTTGCAGCAGTCCCACACCCTTCGCATGCAGCAACAGCATTATGTACATGATGGTCTTCCCCGCAATTCGCGACGGTATTGATCCGGAGAATTTCACCGAATATATTTATTCAAAAACCGATGAAGACATCATGGTTGACATTCTGAGCGTTCTTGAATCCCCCGGCACCGCAACCGTGACCGAGGAGATCACTTCCGATGTCTTCTATGAGCGGCTTGAAAACACCGGCCTTGATGAGCAGGCCCGACTCGGCGTAATGAAGCTCCTGTTCAAATACAAGAGCTATTCCGAACGCGTATCCCTGCTTGTTGACGGGTTCCTCAATGCAATGCGCCGCGAACGCGAAAACGTTGCATCAATCTGCTCCGCATTTTCCAAACGCTATCCCGAAGGCAGCGGCGTCCTCAAAAAGGTTAACGACTGCTACGGAATGGGACTTCCCGACGATATCGAAATGACTCCCTACTGCTCCATCTTCATGTATGACCATATTGCTGCTTTCGTAAAGCAGTATCAGGACGATACCGGAAAGGACAGCGGCATGGTTCTCATGGGCATCGGTTATGACCTTGTTTCAAGCGTTCGCGACATTATCTCTTCCCCCGAGGAACTCGCAATGCTGTTCAAAGCCCTTTCCGAGCCGAGCCGTTTGGACATTATCAATCTGCTTCGCGAAAGCCCCGCCTACGGACAGGAGCTTTCCGAAAAGACCGCGCTGCACCCCACCACCATTTCCCATCATATGGCGCGCCTTGTTGCGGCAAACCTTGTGGAATGCGATCTGCGCACCGCAAAAACCTATTACACGCTCAACAAAGAATATATAATCGATATTCTTGACAGGCTCAGGGCCGTGTTCTCCGAGTGCGGCGATTCAAAGGACGAAAAATAACGGTTCCTTCAGCCGTCGGTTGAGTTAACGTTTCGTGTTTTGTGAAAAGGCTGTTAAACAAACCGTTTTCGCAAAAGCGACTTTCCGAGACTCTTCCCGCAAGAACAACAAAAAGCAGAGCTCGCCGCAGCGGCTCTGCTTTTTTGTCGTTATAAACGGATTTGTATTCCATTTTAGCTGCCTGCATCTTCCGCAGCAGTTTTTTCCTTATTGTTCACAGCTTCGTGTTGTTCACAGCTTCTGCACAGCTTCATACCGGTGAAAAGCGCACACGCCGCGGCGGCAAATGCCGGCGGATTGAACGCATTGATGATTCCGCTTTTGTAAACGGACGGATGCCGCTGCCCCATTGCCACAATCGCCGTAAGCAGAACAACCGCGCACGCCGCCGAAGCAAGCCCGAGACCGAACAGCAGATATTCCGCCCGCTGCAGCCGTATTTCCGCCCTGCCGCCGTTCGGCTCCGCAGAAAGCTGACTTCGAACATTTCCGAACATGCGGAACAAAAAGCATTCAAGTGTGCACAGCGCAGCATCTATCCCGCCCGCAGTAATTATTATCGCCGCAATGCGCATCGGAGTAAACACGGGCGGAGGCGTTGCAATGATGTTAAGTACGGTTTTGCGAAAAACGATTATATCTTGCTCCAGTTCCGCCGCACAGACGACAAGCAGGCACAGCGTCACGGCTGCGGCAATTCCGATGACAACCTGCACCGCAAGCGTCATTCGAAGCAGCGGAATTCCCGAACCCTCCGCAAGCTGTCCCCGCCGTGCATCGCAATGCACCGCCGCAAATGCCGCCGCCGCCGCAATCGGCAAAATGCATTCAAGTATGCAGTAAATTCCCGCCGTGACTCTGAAAGTATATATCAAGTCGGAAGTCAGCTCCGCAAATCGCTGCATTTCCTCTCCGGAATAAATCGGAAGCGCATCCCGAACGCGCTTAAGCAAATCGGAATAAACGGCATACATGTTCACTGCATGGAACACCGCCCAGGCACAGCAGCACAGCACAATTGCAAGAAAACGTTTTGAGCCTATCGCCTGCGCAATGCGCTCGACCGTCGCCGTTTTCTTTCTTTTCGGTGCTGTTTGTCCTTTCCCGATTTTTTCGGTTCGTTCGGTTTTCTTTTCTTTCACGTTTACCATATCGGTTTTCGCCTCGATATTTTTTGAGTTTCCCGCCCTTCATGCGTAAACTCCCGCATTCTTTAATTATACAATATACGCGCTTTTCCGACAATCATCTCCGGCAGATATATTGTTTTTGTTCCGCCGTTGCATTTCTCCGCGGTCTCATGTATAATTATTTCAAACGCAGTCGGCATTCCGACAGACTAAAGCACGGCCGAATCACCCGCACGGGCTTCGCCGCGTACACGGAGGAAAACACAATGTATGATTTACACACACACTCCCGCTGTTCCGACGGAAGCGAATCCCCGGAACATGTTGCCGAGCTTGCAAAAGCCGCCGGAATTGAGCTGCTTGCGTTGACTGACCACGATTGTGTGCGCGGAGTTCCCGCCGCGCTGTCCCGTGCCGCACAGCTTGGGCTTCGGATGCTTCCCGGAGTTGAGGCCGAAGCGGACTATGCCGACACGCTTCACATTCTCGGCATCGGGCAGGATATCGACGCGCCGTGTTTTCAAAAACTGCTTGCGGAACAAACCGCTCTTCGCGAGGAGCGCAACCGTCTGCTTGAAATCAAGCTGCGCAAAATGGGCATGGATGTTTCGGATTATCTTATCCGCAGCGAATCCACGACCCGCGCAAACTATGCTGCCGCGCTCACCGCAGCAGGCCACGCCGAAAACACAGCCGATGCCTTCCGCCGCATACTGAACAGAGACGCTCTTGCGGATATAAAGCAAAAACACCCCTCTCCGCAGGCTGTCATCGATGCCGTTACGGGCGCGGGCGGAGCTGCAATACTTGCCCACCCGATGCTGATGAAAAAATGCGATCCGCATGAGCTTGTCCGCGACCTTGCCGACAAGGGAATATGGGGTATTGAAGCTTTTTACGGTGCCGCAACGGAAGGTGAAACGCGGCTTTTCTCTTCCCTTTCCCGTGAATTCGGACTGTTTGCAACCTGCGGAAGCGATTTTCACGGAAAAAGCCGTCCGAACGCACCTATCGGAAGCGGCTGGCGCAGCTGTGCGCAGCTCGAGGCCGCGCTTTCGGAGCTTTGCAGGCGGTTCTTCCGAACCTGAGCCTCCGTACTTTCGAACATCGGTCGATGCACCGTGCATTCTGCATTATAATTCAATATTAACAACCGAATTCAAAACTCCCGCCTGTTTTGCGGATTCGATTCCGTTTGCAAAATCACCGACACGGGAGCTGACATGAGCGTCACTGCCGATGATAAGCCCCGCGCCGTGTTCGTGTATCGTTTTTATCTCCTCCGGGGTCAGGCTTACATGCGAGGAGTTTATTTCCAGCAAAATGCCAAGCTGCCTTGCACAGTCCGCAAGATACGGAATGTCCAGAGTCAAATAAAGGTTCGGGTGCGAAATAATATCTGCATGACCCTTTTCTGCC
>OLOA01002626.1_pt1 | contig 15947 bp, 8 predicted proteins | sample 1672201 | NCBI WGS metagenome assembly OLOA01 (sample SAMEA3136658, study PRJEB25190) | human gut metagenome
GTTATGTTATGTTTGGTCGGAATCGGATTGATTGTATGTTTGCAGCCAATGCATAATTATTTAAAACAAAATCCAGAGGCGTTAGATCAATCTTATGCAGCTAGTCAGTTTGCACAAAGTCAGACGTTGAATCTGTCATTGAAGAAGAATGAAGCAATAAAACAAAGTTTTCTTACAAAAATCAGGTTTCAGAATATTACATTCAATTTATTAAATAATGAGAATGATTTTACTGTGCGTCTGCTTGATGAAACAGGAAAAGTAATGGAAAGCGCACGACAAGATCAATTATCTTATGCGCAAAATCAATATGAGTGGAAGTTAAACAAAGTTAAGAATTCTGGGACATATGCAATAGAGATTGTAAATCAGAAAAAAGATCAAAAATACAAACTTCCGGTATACTGGACTGGAAATTATGATGCATACCCAAATGGATGTATGTATAGGAGTAACAAGAAGATTGGGAAAGCAGATCTGGTATTTCGTGTATATCAATAAAAATTTAGAAAGAAAAATGCAGATGTATAATTTGAAATACATCTGCATTTTTTATACCATATTGTATTATTGCCAATCCGTAGCTTTTACCCAATTTTCATAATCATTAAAATATTCATACATTCGAATCGCACCACGGTCAAAATAGTTTTTAAAGATCAGAGTATGCTTCTTCTGAGCGACATCAGAAGGGAGTTTTGCAAGACCTTCTGGAATAGCATCCTGTGTGTAGAATTTTTCAAAGTAATATAATTTATCGTAATGCTCAGCATTTTCATGACTTACAGCAGTGACTAATTCATCTGTTTTTTTATGATGCTGATGTCCGTATTCGCCATCAGGATTGTGTGTTACGATCTTGCTCCAGTTACGATAATTCATGACACGCCGGATATCCTGTGTGATATAGTTAGTATAAGGATCCCATGCAACCTGATGTCTGCGATAGAGGTCAGGATAGCGGAGAATCACATGTTTTGCCCCGATATCATTCATCGCAGAGTCAAAATCCCTAGCTCGACTATCATAAGAGCCATTGGTTAGGCAAACAACAAAATAGTTATTTCCAGTTTCTTTTAATTCTTTAATTTCCTGAATCATATTTCCACCACCCCATAAGAGGTCATCATCTGGATGGGCAATGATCATCAGACGGTCTCCATCTTTTAAGTCAAAATAATCCAAAGCTTCAGTAGATAATAAACCATTTTCAGCAGTGACAGTGATCGTGATATTGCACTTTCTGCTTGGATTTTTTATAGAAGTTGCGGTGATCACAGCAACACCAACTCCACGGGTAGTTACATGACCATTCTCATCGACAACGGCAACGGTATCATTGTTTGTGCTCCATGTAAGTTTTTTGTCAGATGCATTCCATGGTTTGAAATTCACAGATAAAGTCCTGAAAGTTCCGTAAGGCATACTAATCTTTTGATGCCTTGTTGTTAATTTCTTTAATGGAATCGTTACATGAAAACGTCGTTTCAAGATAACTTTTTTATATTTTGCAGTCATTGTTATGTTGCCTTCTTTTAAAGGTGTGATAACACCAGATTTACTGATCGTGGCAATGGATTTATTGCTGCTTCGAAAAGTAACGGAAGCAAGAGATGCATTCGCAGGCTTGAGAGAAACATTCCAACGATATTTGTTCGGATATTTGATCAGTGTTTCAGAAGCAGCATCTTCTTCACAGGAAATTGCTTTGATGGCAATTTCAGGTGTTACTTTTACTTTAATAGATTTTTTTGCAATGACCTTACCAGATTTTGTTCTGACCACATGACGGATCACTGACTTACCGGTTTTCTTTGGTGTCAGGATACCTTTTTTTGATACTTTTACAACTCTAGGATTAGAAGATTCCCATTTGATTTTGTAGGAAGCTTTTTTCTTCTTAGAGTATCGAACAGATAGTGTCTGGCTGGATTTTAAAGGTAACTTGATAGATTTTTCTGCATTGGTAAAATAGATTTTAAATTTTTTACCTTTGGCATATGTCTGGTGAGGACATAAGATAACAGACATGACAAGAAACAGATTCAGGCATGCCAGTTGTAAATATTTGCGTTGAACTTTCATTGATCACATCCCCTTTTTGTTTATTTGTAAATTAGCTCAAACAGGATAATTATAGACCGGTTGGCAAAAAAATACAAGGTTTTGCGGTGTATATAAAGTAAAAGTTTTTACAAAAGTATTACGTTGTGATATAATACAGGTCAGTAAAATTAAGAGGAGTAAGATTGAATGAAGTTTACAAAGGAACATACAATGCAGATGAAAGGGATTGCGATTATTATCCTGTTGTTTCATCATTGCTTTTTGAATGCACAGCGTTGGGCTACGGTTCCGTATGAGAAACTTGCGACGACGAAGGGATGGGGGTATTACCCAATTTCGTTTGCACCATTTTCTTCTCATACGATACAATATCTTGCTAGTTTTTCAAAGATATGCGTAGCCATGTTTGTTTTTATGACTGGATACGGAATGTGGGTTTCTTATGAGAGTCAGAAAAAGAAAACAACGATGAGTAATTATATAAAGAAACGAATGGTCACATTAATGACAGGATTTTTGATCATTTTTGTTGTGACAGAGATTCTTGCGATTCCAACTGGACGCTTTATAGAAGTTTATGGACATGATTTTCGTAGTGTGGTCTATATGATCATTGATGCATTAGGATTAGCAAAATTACTTGGAACACCGTTATTTTGTCTGACATGGTGGTATATGAGTCTTGCGATCGTTTTGATCATGATTTTTCCATTTGTACATTCAATTATGGAAAAATATCAATGGGTCGTGGTTGTTGCATCTATTATCGTTCCAAGAGCTTGTGGATTTGGACAATCAACAGATTTGTTCCGATATCTATTAGCATACACACTGGGAATGTATTTTGCACAACATGACTTGCTTGCGAGAATAAAAGAAAAATTTATGGAACAGAATGTGGCAGGAAAACTGTTGTCTCTGATAGTATCATTGATAGGTTTGGCAGTTATCATAAAATGCCGACAAAATGCATGGATTGGATGGAAATATCTAGATTTTTGGGATGGCTTTGCAGCAATGTATGTGATCGTAATTTCATATATTTATATATTAAATGGAAAATGGATCGTAAAAGGATTAGGCTTCCTTGGAAAACATTCTATGAATATTTTCTTGATTCATTCATTTTACAGAGACGTATTTTTCCATGAATTTACATATTCATTTTATTATGCATGGTTGGATTATATAGTACTTATGGCAATTTCATTGGTGACATCGATTGTATTAGAATGGTTTAAGAAATTAATTCGATATGAGAAGTTTATAGATTGGGTCAAAAGATTAGTAACAAAAGAAGGAGTAACAGTACATTGAAAAAAGAAAAGAAATCATCAATATTTTGGATATTGATCATATTTTTTGTATTATTTTCCATTTGGCAGTTATGGGTGCCGGAAGCACTGGATGATTGGCGATGGGGAAGTGAAGTAGGGATCATGAGATTAAAAACGTGGTTTGAAGGATATAATGGACGTTACTTTGGAGATATTTTGGTCATTGTTTTAACAAGATTGCCGATCGTATTGAGAAGTATGGCTATTTCTGGGATAATGACTGCAATGTTATACTTGATATATCAATTAACAGAATATAAGATATTATCATTTTTAATTTGTGTTTTTTTTGTAGTCAATATTCCAACAAGCTTAATGAGTCAGACGTATGGATGGGTATCAGGATTTTCAAATTTCTGTGTTAGTGCAACGATGATTCTTGGATTTTTGCTATATCATATATCTATTTTCAAAGAAAAGAAAGTGTCGAAGTTGAAAACAGGGATTTCAATGATCAATGCATTTCTTGGAAGCTTGGTTCTTGAAAATTCAACGGTATATCTAATTGTACTAAGTATCGCTTTTTTAATTATTTATGGTGTACAATATAAGAAGCTGCATAAAGGAATGTTACTTCATTTGATCATGGTTGGTATTGGTGCATTTTGGATGTTCTCGAATAGCGCATATCGTATGGCTGCGGCACATACATCACAAGGAACAGGAAAAGAGATCGCAGCGTTTGAATTAAGCTTTGAATGGTTTGCCTCTGCATTAAAGGTATACGCAGACACGATCATTAACTATTGGATCATGCCAAATCATTTATTAAATATAGTGACATGTGGAATGATTTTGATATTGCTTCAAAAGAGAAAGAAGAAAGGACAAGGATTGTTCTTGCTTCTGTTCAGTGGTTTTTTAGCATTTTATATATTTAATTTTATGAATCTTGGTATATGGAAAGATTATTTGGCATGGGGAAATGCAGCTCAGGCTGTAATAGCAACGACGTATTGTTTAGCATTGGTGGCTTTTAGTGCATGGTTTATTACAGATTTTAAGGATAAGGTGATCGTTCAGATCATTTTATGGTCACAACTGATTTTAATGGGACCATTGATCGTTGCAAGTCCGATAGCAATTCGTTGTTTTTATGTAACATATATCTTTTTTGTTTTATATCTTGGAGTATTGCTATCGTATAGTATACGAAGTGGACTTTTAAAGATAAGCAAAGGATATTTAAACACAGGGATCATGATGTGTATTTTCTTTGTGATGATCGGAAATATTGGTGTATATTATTTTGTTCATGGACAAGTGAATGACAGACTTCAATATATACAAACACAGATAAAACAAGGAGAGAAGAAGATTGAATTAAAGGAAATACCACTTGGAGATACATACTGTTATGGTTTAGATGTATATAATCCAGCATGGGTATGGCGTTATAAGATGTATTATAATATCCCAGGAGATATTGAATTGAAATTCCCAGAGAGATAGGAGTAAGTGATGAGAGAGATAAAAGTAAGTGTTATCATACCAATTTATAACGTAGAAGAATATTTGGAAGAATGTCTGCAATCAGTTGTAGATCAGACATTAGAGGATCTGCAGGTCATCATGGTTGATGATGGTTCTTTGGATGGAAGTACAGACATTGCCAAGAAATTTGCTAGTCGATATGATCATTTTGAGTATGTAAGACAGGTAAATGGTGGACTTGGAAATGCGAGAAATACAGGAGTGAAGTATGCAAAAGGAAAATACATTATTTTTCTTGATTCAGATGATATTGTTCCAGATGATGCATACGAGAAAATGTATCTTGCAGCAGAGAAAAATCATAGTGAGATGGTAGTTGGAAGTGTTGCGAGATTTGACTCAAAGAAAGACCATGTATCGAATCTGCATGAAATTGCATTTAGAAAATATATCGATAAAACACATATTACAGACAATACGGATCTGATTTATGATACAACCTCATGGAATAAATTAATTTTGAAAGAGTTTTGGGATCGTAATCATTTTGAATTTCCAGAGAGAATTCTCTATGAAGATATTCCAGTAACGATTCCTATGCATTATCTTGCTAATAATGTGACAATGGTGCAGGATGTCTGTTATCGTTGGAGAATTCGTGATGGAGCTAATAAGTCTATTACGCAGAGAGCAGATGACTTTACGAACATGAGAGATCGTATTACCGTTTTACGTATGGTAGATAAGTTCTTTGAGGAGAATGTCAAAGAACAAGAATTATGGGATGCAAAATATTATAAATGGTTATATATTGATCTGATGATCTATGTGAACAACTGTATTTATCTTTCAGATAACAGAACACTCGAGATGATGAAGATCATTAAAGATTATATAGAAGAAACAATTCCTTTAGAAACGATCGATAAGTTACCAGTTTTATATCGTGAAAAATATGTGGCTTTGATGAATCTGGATGAAAAACGATTAGTAAAACTGCGTCAATATGAAGTTGATAATTATAAGAATTTAAAGATCGTGAAAAAGGGCAACAAATATATTGGAAAATTCCCGAAAGCGATCGTAACTGGTGATAAGGCAGATATGACAGAGGCATTAGATCAGTGGAGACTTACTCAATTGATTTATGATGTGGCATGGCAGAAAGAGCAATGTGTGATCGAAGGATATGTATTCTTACGAGGATTATCTGTGCCAAATGTAAATGTACAAAAATTATCAGCACATTTGGTATGCTTAAGTACAGGAGAGAAGATTCCACTGGAAATACAAAGTATTAAGTCACAATATGCACAGAAGAAATTTGGCTTAAAAATTGATAACGAGACAAAACAGATCCATTTAGCAAATTATAAAGGTTGTGGATACCGGATCATACTGGATGCAGCCAAGATCAGAGAATTAAAGCTTGATGGAGAATACCATATATTATTAACTTATGAGAGAGACAGATGGAAGAAAGAGACTATTTTAAGAGGAATCTTAAAATCTCTTGGTAATAAATTGGACAAGAAAACATATTTTAAAGATCATATGCTGATCGAACTTAGCAAGTCTTACAGATATGATTTTAAAGTAAAAATTTCACAAAAGAACATCGAATTAAATGATATGAAATTGGACGGTGATCAGTTAAGATTAAAACTTTCTGAGAAAGTTGATGCATTATATGAAGCGAAAGATGCACATAATGCGGAAATCTTAAAAGCAGCTATAACACAGGAAGATGTTTCTGTGGATATTTCAGATATTCCAGAAAATAAACGATATATTGCAGTTAAAAAAGGTAATTTATTTATTCCTGTATACAAAGAAAAGAAAAAGAGAATCTTTGTAGAAAACCAGAAGAATCAGTTAGTAGAAGAAACATCAGGAGATCATAGATGTTACTTGTTAAATCGAAAGGCAGTACCTGTGATACGAGATGTAAAACAGAATGAGGAACAGTTTTCATTTGAGATCATAAACAAAAATATCGGTAACTGGCAGAGAGCAACATTGTATGTAGAAGATCCATTAGAAGAAGAAAAGATTATTCTTGGAACAGGATCCGTGAATCAACATGGAGAAGAGGAGAAAGTTGTCATTTCTTTAAGTTTAAAGGACGAAAAAATCATCAAGAATCTTTATGCAAGACGTCGTCAGGTGTTTATTTTATATGAAAATAATGAACAGCAGAAGGTATGTGCACTTGGTGGGGAACATAAAGTTTTTGATAAAAAATACTACACGAAAGAAAGAAGATATCGATTTATTATTGATCCAGAAGATGATTTTCTGTATTTTACTACGCTGAGGGTCAAGGAATTCCTGACAAGAAGTGCGAAGAAAAGAGCTTTTGTCAACAGATTCTTATATCCGTTATTAAGACTTCTTCCATTAAAGAAAAAATGGATCGTATTTGAATCTATGTGGGGAAGTAAATTTAGCTGTAACCCTAGATATTTATATGAATATATTGATAAGAATCATCCAGATTATACGTGTATCTGGTCATTAAAAGATGAATGCATTCCGATCACGGGAAATGGTATTAGAGTCAGAAGACTATCTTGGAAGTATTTATATTATATGGCAAGAGCAAAATACTTTGTGAATAATGTAAATTTTGCTGATTCTTATGAGAAGAGAAAAGGGCAGATTGAAGTACAGACGATGCATGGAACACCATTAAAGACAATTGGATTGGATGTACCAGGCGATTTCCCTACAAAGAAATCAGAAAAGAAGTACATTAGAAAGTGCAAACGTTGGGATTATCTGATCGTGCAAAGTAAGTTTGTTGCGGATCTTGCACCATCTGCATTTAAATTTGAAAACACGATCATGGATACTGGATATCCAAGAACAGATATTTTGTATTCTTCTAATAACGAAGAAGAAATGGGCAGATTAAAAGAAAAATTAGGACTTCCAAAAGATAAGAAAGTCATCATGTATGCACCAACATGGAGAGTGCGTGATAAGTTTGAATTAATGCTAGATCTTGAGAAGATGAAGGAAAAATTTTCAGATGAATATGTATTGATCTTAAGACTGCATCACTTTTCAGCAAAAGGTTGGAAAGGAGTTCCAGCAGATGGATTTGTGTATGATCTTACGGATTATGAATCTATTGAAGATTTATATATCATTACAGACATCCTGATCACAGATTATTCTTCTGTAATGTTTGATTATGCAGTTCTCGACAGACCAATGTTATTCTTTACATATGATCTGGATGAATATAGAGATAAGCTTCGTGGATTTAATATTGATATCGAAAAAGAAGCACCAGGACCATTACTATATACGTCTGATGAGGTGTTAGATGCGATTGAGCATCTGGATGAAACGATTGAAAATTCAAAACAGAGAGTCGATGCATTCCATGAAACATACATTCCATATGAATGTGAAAATTCATCTGAAAAAGTATTTAATATGATGCAGGGAAAATAAAAACAAACAATGCCATAAGGCAGAACAATCTTTAAGAAGGTCATTGAAAGGTTTAAGAAGGAAACATGGATAAAATAAGAAAAATTATTCGATTTGTAAAAAGATTATTTCCAAAAACTCCAAAGATGAAATTTATCTATGCCTGGTACTATAAACATGGCAAGATCAATGAAAAACAAGCACTCTTTGAGTCATTTCACGGCAAGGATGTGTCAGATTCATCCTTGGCGATCTTGCAGGAGTTTTTGAAAATGCCGGAATCAAAAGATTTCAAGATCTATTTTGCGACGAATGATAAGAAACGTGATCAGAAATTTATTGATTCTATCGGATTGAAAGTAGAACTTGTAGATATTGCAGATTTTAAATATGTAAAAGTGCTTGCAACATCCAAGTATCTGATCAATAACAGTTCTTTTCCGGCGTATTTCATTCGAAGAGATGAACAGGTGTACCTACAGACATGGCATGGAACACCGTTAAAGACATTAGGAAAACGAATGCGTTTTGGAATTGAATCCATGTATAATGTGCAACATAATTTCTTACATGCCAACTACATCATGTTCCCAAATGAATTTACAAGAAAAGCGATCATGGAAGATTATAATCTGGAAGCTTTGTATACAGGAACTGTTGTGATGAATGGATATCCAAGAAACAGTATTTTTATGGATCATGAGAAAGCTGATCAGGTAACAAAGAAACTTGGAAATGAAGATTATACAACGATGGCATATATGCCGACATGGCGTGGACAGAGTAATCATGATGTGAATACGTCTGAATATAGCAGAGAGATCAATCAGCTGTTACATTATCTTGATGAGAATTTAAAGGATGATCAGAAATTATATGTAAACTTTCATCCAATTGTGCAGAAGTTCGTAAAGCTGGATAATTATGAACATATTTATCCATTTCCAAGTGGTGTTGACAAGTATGAATTTTTAAATAGTGTTGATGCACTGATCACGGATTACTCAAGTGTATTTTTTGATTACTCGATTACAAGAAAACCAATTATTTTGTATATGTATGACTATGAAGAATATATGCATGATAGAGGAATGTATTTCGATATCAAAGAATTGCCATTTAGAAAGATCTATGACAAGGAAGCATTAAGAGATTGTCTGGTCAACGAGACATTCCGCGAGGATTCTTATGAAAATGATATGGAATATACAGAAAAATATATTCAGTATGATTCTATTGATGCTGCAAAGAATATGGCAGAACTTGTTTTTCATGGAAATATGTGCGATATGCCAACGATCGATTACAGTTTTAACAAAGAAAAGAAACGAAGAGTTTTGCACTATCCAAATGTAAAAACAGCACAGACGATCGATACGATCGCGCAGATCGCTAAGAAAGATGAAGATGTAGTGATCTTTGAAAAACGTTTCTTCAATCCAGAATTAAGCAGTCATCTACATGATAATTATCTTGATGATTTTGATTATATTTTTATTACACGAACACTTCCAAGAACCTATGCAGAAGAAGTGTTAAAGAGAAAGAGTGCCAAGGTCAGAAAAGAACTTCATAAGAGGGAGATCAAGAGATGCTTTGCAGATCTTCCAGTATATTCAAAGTTTGAGACAGAATACTATCATGGAGAAGCAGGAGAGACATTTTCTTTCAATAAGAAAAAAATGATCAATGCATCCATGCGAGTAATGGAAGACCATTTGGAGATTAAGTTTGAGGAAGGCAAGAAAGGTCAGCCAAAGAAGCTGTTACTTGTAAATAAGAAAAGTCAGATCATTTATACAAGGGATCTGACAGAAAAAGAATGGAAAGATCATTGTATCAAGGAATATTTTGATGAATTTCTTTCGCTTGAAATTGCAGATATGAACGGAAGATATCAGTTGATGATCGAATTAGAAGATGAAAATGGCAACAAACTGCCATATTTCTTTGTAGATCGTAAAGAATATGCAAAACGAAAAGAAGCGATGGATGAATTAGATAAATCTTCTGTATATATGACAGGAATCAAGAAACATGATATTACTTATCAGAATACATTCGAACCTGCGGATACAAGTGTGATTCCTTATATGAATGAAGTAGATGGAAGATTTTCTGTATTTATGGGAGATCAGGCACAGTTATCCGTTCGTAATATGCGTGGACAAGTACTGAAATTCAAGATCAAGGGTTCAAAAGTTCATGTGAAAATGAAATATAAAAACAAAGAAGCTGGAATCAAAAATGTCATATTATCATATCGAAGTAAAGTGGAGACGATCGATTATCCATTTGAATATAAAGTAACGAGGTCGGGTGATCATTATATCATTGATGCTCAGATTGATATGTCGGTATTATCACTGGAAGAACTGTTTTGGGATGTATTTGCTGTAACAGAGAAGAATGGAGAAGAAGTAAGAGTAAGTGCATATTGGAGCAGATGGCAGAGATTAAAATTATTACTGATGAATTATCAATGTGATGTTGATAAAGAGCATATTATTTTCCCTTATTCGACGATCACATGCAAAATGGCATTTACTTATCGTACAAGATCAAAATATGATGGATTTGATGTAAAGATCAAGGAATTAGCAGCTTTTGGTGTTTATACGTTGTTATTACCATATTGGAAAAAGAAACGAGTATGGTTAGTATTTGAAAAATTCTGCTCTATGGCGCAGGATAATGGATATTATTTCTTCAAATATTGTATGGAGCAGCTTCCAAAAGAAAAGAAGCAGCATATTTATTATATTCTCGATACAGATTCTGCTGATTATGATAAGATGAAGCAATATGGAAAGCATGTGATTCCATTTATGAGTTTTCGACATATTTTATATTCACTTGTTGCTAATTTATATATAGCTTCTGATTCAAAGAAACATTTATATACATGGAGAGCAAAACCAAATGTGATCTCAAATCGTATTTCAAAACATAATATCTTGTTTTTACAGCATGGGGTGACAGCATTAAAACGTGTACATCCGATTTTTGGAATGAAAGGTTCAAGTCCTATGACTCATTTTACAACGACATCAAGATTTGAGCATAAGATCATTGTAGAGAATTTTGGATATGAAGATGGTGATGCACCGATTCTTGGATTTACGAGGTGGGATGTTCTGGAAGATACTTCAAAACCAGAGGAAAAGATCATTCTCGCAATGCCGACATGGAGATCATGGCTGGAAGAAAAGAGTGCAGAAGAGTTTAAGGCAAGTGATTATTATAAAAACTATATGAAACTGTTACAGAGTCAGAAACTTGCAAGAATCTTAAAAGAAAATGATGTTAAATTGATTTTTTACATTCATCCAAAGTTTAAAGATTATTTGAGCGAGTTTAATGTCAGTGGAGATAATATTGAGTTGATTCCATTTGGAACAGAGCCATTAAATGAGATCATGAAGAAATGTTCTATGCTGATCACAGATTATTCTAGTGTATGCTGGGATGTATGTTATCTTGATAAACCCGTATTATTCTATCAGTTTGATTATGATATGTATATGCAGGCGCATGGAAGTTATCTGGATATGGAGCATGAACTATTTGGAGAACGTTATACAGAATATGAGAAATTGATCGATGGAATTGAAGAGTATATTCACAATGGATTTAAAGAAAAAGAAGAATATACAAAATTAAAAGATTATTATTTTGAATATCGTGATAATGATAACAGTAAACGTACGTATGAATATATCATAAGCAAAGGATATTAAAATGGACAAAAAGAGGAGAATAAAATATATAGATTTGTGCAAAGGCTTAGGAATCTTGATGGTAACATGGGGACATATTACCAAGCTTGATAATCCAGTCGATACGTGGGCGGCATCATTCAAGATGGCAATTTTCTTTGTTGCCGCCGGATATCTGATCCGGTATGCAGATTCTTATCGGACACAGACATTAAAGGGATATTCAGTAAAGCTATTGAAATCATTGATGCTGCCATATGTATTGTTTAGTATTTTGTCGATTGGCTTTCGATTTGCAACGATGATCATGAAACACAGAATTGATATTCCGGCGATCAAATCTTATATTTTGGCAACGATCACATTAAGAGGAACATTTGCACTATGGTTTTTGCCGGTGTTATTTATTGCGGAGATCCTGTTTTTCTGTCTTATCAAATATCTTCCGAAATGGGTGAGGATCGTGATATTGATCGTGATACCTGTTTTTGGAATTTGGGAGTCTTATTTTATCAGACACTTGATCGTTTCAGTGGATCCATTAACATTTGAAAGAATATCATTTTTGATCTTACCGATCAGTAAAGCATTGATCGCATTATGGTTCTTGGAGATAGGACATATTGGATGTATGTTATTCAGTAAAGTAACATCCAGAGAAATCCGATTTATGATCGGACTGGTATTTACAATTGGAAATATCTTTTTATCACAGCAAAATAATGGTGTAGATTTAAATAATATGTCTTTAGGTATTCACCCACCACTATTTTTTGTTACAGGAATCATTGGATCTTTTGGAGCACTATTTGTCTTTGAATTTCTTGAAGATTATGTTTCATTTACGATACTGAATTATTTTGGAAAGAATTCTTTGATATTAATGTGTACACAAAGACCGTTTTATATTATTTCTACTGCAACTGCAGGATGGAAGATCATATCAGGAATGCCAGGGATCATGGCATGGAGATATTATATTGACTGCCTTGGGGCAATGATCCTTGTGATGATCATTGAATACTCAATAATAACATTTGTTAATACAAAAGCTAAATTTTTGATCGGAAGATTTTAGATAGTTGAATAATCTGTTAAGGAATAGTATAATAGCAAGGTGTAAATTAAAAATATCAAAATGGAGAAGTACAGTGAAATCTTATATTGAAAATTTTAAAAAGTACAGATTCCTTTTATGGGAACTTGTAAAGAAAGGTGTTAAGTTAAAATACAGAAGATCATATTTAGGTATTTTATGGACACTGTTAGAACCGTTAATGACAATGATCGTACTAAGTGTAGTATTTGGTACATTGTTTGGAAACAAGGATCCACATTTCCCAGTATATATCTTATGTGGACGTTTGATGTATAGTTTCTTTTCATCTGCGACAAATGGTGCGATGAAAGCGATCAGGACGAATGCAGGAATGATCAAGAAAGTATATGTGCCAAAATATATTTATCCATTATCCAGTGTATTGTTTAATTATATTATTTTTGCTATCTCTTTGATCGTGTTGGTAGTAGTATCTATTGTTTTGAAGGTATATCCAACCATTTATCTGGCACAGGCGATCATTCCATTGATCTTATTACTGATCACAGCTTTTGGAGTTGGAATGATCCTATCTACGATGGCAGTGTTCTTTAGAGACTTAGAATATTTATGGTCTGTAGGATTAATGATCATTATGTATGCTTCAGCAATTTTCTACAAACCAGAGAAGTTATTAAAATCAGGTTTTGGATGGATCTTAAAATGTAATCCATTATATCTTTTGATCCATAATTTTAGACAGGCTGTTTTTGGTATGCCGATGAATATGAAGTTTTTAGCTGCATCCATCGTGTTTGCAATCGTAAGTGTTATTGTAGGATTGATTTTCTTCTATAAGAAGCAAGATGAATTCATTCTGCATATTTAGGAGGGTATCATGGCAAAGAAAGAAGTATTGAAAGTTGAACATGTTGGAATGAAGTTTAACTTAAGTCAGGAAAAGGTTGATGATCTGAAAGATTATGTAATCAAGTTATTGAAACATCAGATTTCATATAATGAATTCTGGGCATTAAAAGATATTAATTTTACCCTTAACAAAGGGGATCGACTTGGAATCCTTGGATTGAATGGAGCTGGAAAGAGTACGCTGTTAAAGGTTATTGCAGGGGTATTAAAAGCAACGGAAGGAACTGTGACAGCCAAGGGGAAGATCGCTCCATTGCTTGAATTAGGTGCTGGATTTGACCAACAGTATACAGGACGTGAGAATATTTATCTTTATGGAGCAGTTCTTGGATTCTCAAAGAAGTTCTTAGATGAGAAGTTAGATGAGATCATAGAGTTCTCAGAACTGGGCAAATTTATAGATGTCCCAGTTAAGAACTATTCTTCAGGTATGAAATCAAGACTTGGATTCTCTGTTGCAACATTGGTGGAACCAGATATCTTGATCCTGGATGAAGTATTATCTGTCGGAGATGCGAAATTCCGAAAGAAAAGTGAAGCAAAGATCATGAGTATGTTTGACAAGGGAGTTACAGTATTATTTGTATCTCATTCTTTAGATCAGGTAAAGAGATTATGTAATAAGGCAATCCTACTTGAAAAAGGAAAGATCATTTCTCATGGATCGATTGAAGAAGTAAGTAAAGTATACGAAGAGAAAACAAAGTAAGATAGAAGACACGGAGGTGTGATATGAGAAAAGTAATCACATATGGAACATTTGATTTACTGCATGCGGGACATATCAATTTATTGCGCAGAGCAAAAGAATTAGGTGATTATTTAATTGTAGTTGTATCAACAGATGAGTTTAACTGGAATTCAAAACAGAAGAAATGTTATTTCACATATGAACAAAGAAAGCAGGTTCTTGAAGCAATCAGATATGTAGACCTTGTTATTCCTGAAGAAAACTGGGATCAAAAAATTAATGATATTAAAGAATATCATATTGATACTTTTGTTATTGGAGATGATTGGAAAGGTAAATTTGATTATCTAAAAGATGAGGGTGTAGAAGTTATTTATTTACCAAGAACTCCTGAAATTTCTACAACTCAAATTAAAGAAGATTTACATCATACAGAAGAAAAATAAAGGCTATAGCAATCGCTATAGCTTCTTTTTTATAAAGGATTGTTATGAAAAAATCATAACAATCCTTTTTGATTTAAATAGTTTTCTAAAAATTCAAAGAATCTTTCCATTTGTTGGTCAGTTCCAATCGTAACTCTTAAATACTGATCAATCAATGGTTTATTCCAATGACGCACAATAATGCCTTCTTTTCTAAGTGCTAAAAATAATTCTTTCCCATCAATCTTTGGATGTTTTACAAATACAAAGTTAGCATAACTATCTGGAACCACAAATCCTAATTCTTTTAGTTTCGTTTTTGTATATTCTCTTGTTTTAATTACTTTTTGACATTTTTCTTTCATATCTTGACTATTTAAAACAGAAACAATTCCAATTTGTTGAGTTATATAATCAATAGGATACGAGTTAAAAGAATTTTTCACATCATATAGATGAGAAATAGCTTCTTTATTTCCTAAAGCTACTCCTAATCTAGCTCCAGCAAAAGATCTTGATTTAGAAAACGTTTGGATAACCACTAAATTTTCATATTGATGAATAAGTGGGACACATGATTGTCCTCCAAAATCAATATAAGCTTCATCTACAACAACGATACTTTCTGGATTACTTTTTAAAACTTCTTCAATAAAATCTAATGAAACGAGTAATCCTGTTGGTGCATTTGGATTAGGAAAAATAATTCCTGAATTTGGTTGTTTAAAATCTTCAACATGCATTTTAAAATCTTGATCCAAAATAATTTTTTTATAATTCATTTGGTAAAGATCACAATAAACTGGATAAAATGAATAAGAAATATTTGGAAATAATACTGGATCACTTCCATTGAAAAAT
>OLOA01002630.1_pt1 | contig 15934 bp, 14 predicted proteins | sample 1672201 | NCBI WGS metagenome assembly OLOA01 (sample SAMEA3136658, study PRJEB25190) | human gut metagenome
GGACGTACCGGACGCGGCTGGGCCGGGTGCGCGGAGTGCTGTCCCTCCGAACGTACCGGGCGCGGCTGGGCCGGATGTGCGGGGCGCTGCCCCTCCGGCTGTGCCGGACGGCGGCGGGCCGGCTGCGCGGCTGCCGAACGCTGCGGGCGGGACGAATCCTGCTCGTCGCGGAACAGCTCATCAAAGTTCTTAAAGTGATCAGACATGGTTCGGTCTCCCTGTCAACATGGAATTCGTTCCTGCCGCCCACACGGCGCAGGAACCCCCATGCCCCGAGGGGCATAAGATAAGGCGACGGACGGAAACGGCGCCGTTTCTCCGGTCACGCCGGAAAACATTGCGCCAGATCCATGCACCGCGCGGGGTCTGGCCACGCAAAAATCAGTTGCGCGGAGAAAGGGTTTTGGTTATGTGCTGCGGAAATAATAATAGCTGTCTCTGGATCATCCTCATTCTGATCCTGCTCTTCTGCTGCGGCGGCTGGGGCAACTGCGGCTGCGACAACAACAATAACAACGGCTGCGGCTGCGGCTGCTAACGGCCTGACACCGATCGGGGCTCCTCCGGGAGCCCCGGTTTTTCCTGTGGGCGCAAAACGCCGTCCTCGGTTATGACGGCGGAAACCGGCACATCGTTCCATTCGGCCGGCAGCGCGTCGAGCAGGAACGCCGCACGGATCAGCCCCACGGTGCAGCAGTCCACACGCGCCAGAAAGCGGTCATAGTACCCGCCGCCGCGGCCGAGACGCCGCCCTGCGCGGTCATACGCCAGCGCCGGGACGAGCATCAGGTCGCCGGGCTGCGGCAGCAGCGTCCGCGCGCTGCGCGGCGGTTCGGGAATGCCAAAGCGTCCGGGCACGAGCGCACCGTCAAAGCGCGCGAACCGCATCTGCCCATCCGGCTGTGTGACCGGAAGCGCGACCGTCTTGCCGCGCCGCCGCGCCTGCGCAAGGATGGCGTGCGTGTCCACCTCGGGCACGACGCTGCAATAGGCAAAGATCCGCTCCGCCGCCTGAAACGCCGGCAGCGAGAGCACCTGCAGCGTGATGCGCACATCGCACGCGGCGTTCTCCGCCGGGTCGCTCTGCGAGAGCCGGGCGCGCAGCTGCGCGCGCAGGGCATCCTTTTCCCCGGAAATGCTCACAGCGCGCTGCGGATGATGGAGAAGATCTCCTCGTGCTTTTCTTCCAGCGCGCGCTCAGCGCCGTCTTTCATAAACGGCACGATCGTCCAGCCATAGTGCGCGGCAGCGAGGCGGCCGATGCGCAGGCAGTTTTCCAGATAGGACACGTCCTGCTCATGAATATCGGCCTTGGTATTCTGCTTTTCCTGCCGGTGCTGCATCCGCTTGAGCGAGGTCGGCAAGTCCACGTCCAGATAGAGCACCAGATCCGGGCGCGGCAGGCCCATCTTGCCGTACTCCAGATCGTACAGCCAGTCAAAGAAGGCCGGCAGCTCCGCCTCCGGCAGCTTGGAACCCTGATGGATGGCGTTTGAGGTCGTGTAGCGGTCCGAGAGGATCAGGCCGCCATTTTCATAGATCTCGCCCCAGTCGGTGCGGTAAGACGCATAGCGGTCGACCGCGAAAAACGTGGACGCCGCATAGGCGTTGACATCCGACGGATGCGCGCCGAACGCGCCGTTGAGATACATGCGGATGAGCGCCGACGACTCCTGGTCGTAGCGCGGAAAGACGATGTGATGATAGGCCATGCCCATCTCGTCAAAACGAGCGCACAGGCGGCGGTACTGCGCGGATTTTCCGCTGCCGTCAATGCCCTCCAGTACAATCAGTTTACCCTTCGCCATGGTGTTTCTTCCCCCGAAGTTTGCAGCCGATGGCCGCAAACAGGAATTTCGGCAGCTTCATCATGCGGCCGATGCGCTTCGGCTCTTTGAGGAGCCGGTAAAACCACTCGAGCCCGAGCTTCTGGAAAAACTTCGGCGCACGCTTGACATTGCCGGCGAACACGTCCAGACTGCCGCCGAGGCCGGCCATGAGGCCGACGCGCAGGCGCGGTGCGTTGCGCTGCATCCAGAGCTCCTGCTTCGGCGCGCCGAGGCACACGAGCAGCAGATCCGGCTGCGCAGCGTTGATCTTCTCCACCACAGGGTCGTCGTCCTGAAAATAGCCGTCGTTCGTCCCGGCGATGACGAGGCCGGGAAAGCGAGCGCGCATTTTCTCCGCCGCCGCATCCGCGACGCCGGGCTTGGCGCCCAGCAGGAACACGCTTTTGCCCTCCTGCCCCATCTGCGCCATCAGCGCCGAGGCAAAGTCGATGCCCGGCAGCTTCGCGCGCAGCGGCGTGCCGAGGATCTTCGCGCCGTAGATCACGCCGATGCCGTCCGGCAGCACGAGATCCGCTCCCTGTACGGCCTGCATGGCCGCGGGATCGTCACGGCAGAGCATCACGATCTCCGGATTCGGCGTGACGACATAGGCCGCGCGCCGCTCCGCCATCAGGTCACGCGCACGCGCGACCGCTTCGTCCATCGTCAGGCTGTCAAACCCGACGCCCATTACGTCAATTCGCATGAAAACCTGCTTCCTCCGTTATACCTGGGCAAAGACTTCGCCGATCTTCTCATGGATGATGAGATTTGCCTGATCGTCATACGGCGTGGCGCTGCGGTTGATGAGCACCAGCTTGCTGCCCCGGTAGTAATTCAAAAGTCCGGCCGCGGGGTACACGGCCAGCGACGTGCCGCCGACGATGAGCACCTCCGCCTCGCGGATGTAATGAACCGCCTTGGACACGACATCGTCGTCCAGGCACTCCTCATAAAACACAATGTCCGGCCGGATGATGCCGCCGCAGTCACAGTGCGGCACACCGGTGCCGTGGTTGACGCGCTCCGCCGGATACGGCCGGCCGCAGCGCATGCAGTAGCAGCGGTGGATGCTGCCGTGCAGTTCGAGCACATTCTTGCTCCCGGCCGCCTGATGCAGGCCGTCGATGTTCTGCGTGATGACCGCCTGGAGCTTGCCCTCGCGCTCCAGCTCCGCCAGACGCAGGTGGGCACGATTGGGCTTGGCCCCGTCAACGACGAGCTTATCCCGGTGAAATTTGTAGTACTCCTCCGGGTGCGCCATGAAGAAGGAATGGCTCAGGATCGTCTCGGGCGGATAGTCATACTTCTGGTTATACAGGCCGTCCACGCTGCGAAAATCCGGGATGCCGCTCTCGGTCGAGACGCCGGCGCCGCCGAAAAACACGATCCGGTCGCTGCCGTCGATCCACTGTTTTAGCTGCTGAATGTTGTCCATGGACACTGCCTCCTGTTACACTGCCCCAAAAATGGGGGCAAATCTTATCATACAACGCTTCGCGCGCGGGGTCAACTTTGCGCGAGCAGAAAGCGCTCAATGGCCTCGGCCACGCCATCGTGGTCGCAGTCGGGCATGACATACCGCGCTGCGGCCTTCACGTCCGCAATCGCGTTGCCCATTGCGAGCGGCAGGCCGGCGTCGCGCAGGAGCGGGCGGTCGTTTTCCGAGTCGCCGATGGCGATCGTCGCGCTGATGGGAATGTTCAGGCAGCGGCACAGCGCCTGCAGCCCGCTCCCCTTATCGGCGCCGATGGCGTTGATCTCCACACCCGCACTCTCGCACGGGACGACCCAGGCGCGCACATCCTGCACACGCGCGAGGTACTTGGCGCGCTCGGCGGAATCGACAAAGTAAAAATCCAGCTTCTCCACGGGATAGGGCGCTGCGAGAAAGCGCCGCTCCATGTCCTCGCAGGCCGTGCAGTGGGATTTGAAATTGTCCACATAAGCGTCCATGCCGAAGTGCTGCGGGTCATCGAGCAGCTCCGGGCGGTAGAGCGCCTCGCCGTTGAAGAAGAGGATCGGGAAGCCGTCGAGCCCCTCGAACGCGCGGACAAGCTCTGCCGCGACATCTGCCGGGAGGTTCTGCGCCGAAATGATCCGATCCTGCGCGCAGTCGGCCACGGCAGCGCCGCTGGACGTGATGGCATAGCGCATGGCCGGAAACTGCGCCATATACGGCACGATCTGCCGGTAGCAGCGGCCGGTCGTCATGACGACGTGATACCCGCGCGCAAGCGCTGCCGTAACAGCGGCCTCCGTGCGCGGTGTGATCTCTTTTTGGGAATTGAGCAATGTGCCGTCCATATCGACGGCGATGAGCTGATATGCCATGGGACGTTCCTTTCTGCACAGTTTCACAGCATATATTGTACCCGTTTCAACCCGACCTGTCAACCGGACGTGCGGGACTTGAACCCGCACGCCAAAGCCGCTATAATGGCGGCAGACCGATTTTTAAGGAGTTACCGCTATGTATGTTGACCAGAATTTATATCACGGCCGCCCAGTGAGTGGGCAGCGGCTGGACAAGGAGCTGCGCTGCTACGACCTGCTCGACCGTCTGGGGCTCGCCTACGACCGGGCCGATCACGACGCTGCCGACACGATCGAAGCCTGCGCCGCCGTGGAGCAGGTGCTCGGCGCCGGGATCTGCAAGAATCTTTTCCTCACGAACCGGCAGCAGACGGCATTTTATCTGCTGCTGATGCCGGGGCACAAGCCGTTTCGCACGAAGGATCTCTCGCACCAGATCGGCAGCGCGCGGCTGTCGTTTGCCTCCCCGGAGCATATGCTCGAGCTGCTGGACATCGCGCCCGGCTCTGTGAGCGTGCTGGGGCTGATGAACGACCATGACGGGCGCGTGCGCCTGCTCATCGACCGCGACCTGCTGCAGGATGCGTACCTCTGCTGCCACCCGTGCATCAACACGTCCACGCTCAAGCTGCGCATGGCGGACGCCATCGACGTGCTGATCCCGGCGCTGGCGCACGCACCGACGTATGTGGATCTGCCGGTGTACGAACCGCAGACCTGAAAAAGCAAGAAAAAAATCCTGCATCCGAAGATGCAGGATTTTTTGTTTGCATTAGTAATAACGCTTATTCTTGTTCTTGCGAGCAGCCTCCGACTTTTTGCGGCGACGAACGCTGGGGCTCTGGTAGTACTCCTTGCGGCGCAGATCAGACATGACGCCGGCCTTGGCACAGCTGCGCTTAAATCTCTTGAGCGCGTTGTCCAGAGACTCGTTCTCCTTGACGTAGATTTCAGACATTTTATTCCCTCCCTCCAAATACGCCTTGCGGCGCTTCAAGGGCCATCATGCATGGCTTTAGCGTTAATATTATAATTGCAATTACCGCCGATGTCAAGATGAAGTTATGCCTTCGGCTTCAAAATCAGGTTGACGAGCTTGTTCGGGACGTGGATGACTTTGACGATCTGCATGCCCTCCATCTGACGCTGGACCTTGTCGAGCTGCAGCGCCGCGTCGACGACGGTCTGCTGGTCGCTGTCCTTGGCGACGGTGACGGTGCCCTTGAGCTTGCCGAGCACCTGCACGGCCATGGTAACAGTCGTGTCAACCGTCTTGGTCTCGTCATACGTCGGCCAGTCGCACTGGCAGCACATCTTGCCGTACTTGGCGGCAAAGCCGAGCCGCTCCCAGAGCTCCTCGACGATGTGCGGCGCAAACGGGCTGAGCAGGAGCAGCAGCTGCTCCATGTCGCCCTTCGTGCAGCCGTTGGCGGCAAACTCGTTGACCATGGTCATCATGGACGCGATGGCGGTGTTCATCTTCAGTTCGTCGATATCCTCCGTGACCTTCTTGATGGTCTTGTGGATGATCGCCTCGTTCTTGTCCGAGATGGCCGGATCGTCCGTGCAGCTCTCGACCAGATTCCAGACACGGTCGAGGAAGCGCTTCGAGCCCTTGACGGCCTCGTTGGACCAGGTGACGGCCTTCTCAAAATCGCCGATGAACATGATGTGCAGGCGCATGGTGTCCGCGCCGTACTGATCGACGATGTCGTTGGGGTTGACGACGTTGCCGCGGGACTTGGACATTTTTTCGCCGCCCTCGCCGAGGATCATGCCATGGCTCGTGCGCTTCTGATACGGCTCCTTGGTCGGCACGACGCCGATATCATACAGGAACTTGTGCCAGAAACGGCTGTAGAGCAGGTGGAGCGTGGTGTGCTCCATGCCGCCGTTGTACCAGTCGACGGGACTCCAGTAGTCCAGCGCCTCTTTGGAAGCGAGCGCTTTGTCATTGTGCGGATCCATGTAGCGCAGGAAATACCAGCTCGAGCCGGCCCACTGCGGCATGGTGTCGGTCTCGCGCTTGGCAGGGCCGCCGCACTGCGGGCAGGTGGTGTTGACCCAGTCGGTCATCTTGCTGAGCGGACTCTCGCCGTCGTCGGTGGGCTCATAGCTGTCCACCTGCGGGAGCACGAGCGGGAGCTGATCCTCCGGGATCGGCACCCAGCCGCACTTCGGGCAGTTGACGAGCGGGATCGGCTCGCCCCAGTAACGCTGGCGGCTGAAGACCCAGTCGCGCAGCTTGTAGTTGACCTTTTCCTTGCCGAAGCCCTGCTCCACGACGTATTTCTTCATGGCAGGGATGGCTTCTTTAACGGTCATGCCGTTGAGGAAGCCGGAGTTGACCATGACGGCGCTGTCGTCCTTGGCGACGAAGGCTTCCTTCGTCACGTCGCCGCCGGCGACGACCTCGACGATCGGCAGGCCGAACTTCGTGGCAAACTCCCAGTCGCGCTGGTCGTGGCCCGGAACGCCCATGACGATGCCGGTGCCGTAGCCCATGAGGACGTAGTCCGAGACGAACATGGGCAGCGCCTTGTGCGTCACGGGGTTCATGACCTCGATGCCCTCGAGACGGACGCCGGTCTTTTCCTTGTTGAGCTCGCCGCGCTCAAAATCGGACTTGTGCGCAGCCTCTTCCTGATAGGCGGCCACGGCGTCCCAGTTGGCAATGTGCGGCTGCCACTGCTTGAGCAGCGGATGCTCCGGCGAAATGACCATGTACGTCGTGCCGAAGAGCGTATCGGCACGGGTGGTGTAGACGGTGATATCGTCGCCGACATTGGTCTTGAACGTGATCTCCGCGCCGGTGGAGCGGCCGATCCAGTTGCGCTGCTGGGTCTTGACGCGCTCGATGTAATCCACATCGTCCAGATCGTCGATCAGGCGCTGGGCATACTTCGTGATGGCGAGCATCCACTGGCTCTTCTCCTTGCGCACGACCTCGCTGCCGCAGCGCTCGCAGACACCGTTGACGACCTCTTCATTCGCCAGCACGCACTTGCAGCTCGTGCACCAGTTGACGGGCATGGTGGTCTTATAGGCCAGACCGTGCTTATACATCTGCAGGAAGATCCACTGCGTCCACTTATAGTAGCTCGGATCGGTCGTATCGACCGCACGGTCCCAGTCAAAGCTGTAGCCGAGCATTTTGAGCTGCTTGGTGAAGTTGGCAATGTTGTTTTTCGTCACGACGGCCGGGTGGATATGGTTCTTGATGGCGTAGTTCTCGGTCGGCAGGCCGAAGGCGTCAAAGCCGATCGGGAACAGAACGTTGTAGCCCTGCATCCGGCGCTTGCGGCAGATGATATCCATCGCCGTGAACGGGCGCGGGTGGCCGACGTGCAGGCCCTGGCCGGAGGGATACGGGAACTCGATCAGGCCGTAAAACTTCGGCCGCGGGTCGCCGGTGACGGCCGCGAAGGGCTTTTCTTCCTCCCAGCGCGCCTGCCATTTTTTCTCGATCGCCTGGAAATCGTACTTCATAGCATTCACTTCTCTCTGAAAAATCAAAAAATCATAAGTAGGTCACGGGGCGGAACAAGCATCCGCCCCGGTTGGTTTTGTTTTGGCGCTCAGGCGCGCATATCGGAAATGTCCACGACCTCCGCGTCGCTCCAGAGCCGCTCCAGATCGTAAAACTTGCGGGCCTCGTCCTGGAACACGTGCACGATCACGCAGCCATAGTCGAGCAGGACCCAGCTGCCGCTGCGGTGCCCCTCCCGGCGCAGGACGGGTTCGCCCACGTCGTCCGCCGCCGCTTCCACGGCGTCGGTCAGGGTCTTCACGTGCGTCGAGGAGCTGGCCGTGCAGATGACGAAATAGTCTGCCAGCGTCGTCAGGTCCTGGGTTTTGAGCAGCTGAATGTTCTCACCCTTTTTTGCGTCCAGCACCTTGACGATGACCGCAGCAAGCTCGTTAGCAGGCATCATAATGCTACATCCTTCCTTTTTGTTACCATTTGTTTGGGCCCTGAACCGTGCCGGAAGTGGCCACGACCTGCCCATTGGATTCATAGAGAATGTCCACATCCGCGGACGTGATCTCCTTCGTATAGGGGTTGAGCCAGGTGTTGAGATAATCCAGCCACTCGTCCACGTGGATGAACACATAGGACATACCGTTTTTGGTGCCGCTGTAATTGGCGGGGATCGTCTCAAACGAGATGGCGCTCTCATCGAGCTTCAAAAACTCCTTGACATAGAACATCACATTGCCTGCCGACAGGTTTGTGGTGACGTCCTTTTCATAGATGTCAATGAGTTTGTTGAGATTTGGGATGTTGTGCAGCTTCAAAAACTGGCTCGTCATGGCCTTAAGCAACTGGTGCTGCACGTCGATGCGGCCGATATCGCCGTTGGCATACGTGTTGCGGAAGCGGAACACGCCCATGGTCTGATAGCCGTTGAGGTGCTGATAACCCTTCTGGACATGGATGCTCAGATCCTGACCGGGGTCGTCATAGTCCATATCGACCGGGACGTCAAAATCGATGCCGCCCATGGCGTCAATGAGCTCGACGAACACCTCCACGTCAAAGAGCGCATAACTGTCGACCCGGTAGCCGAGAATCTGCTCCGCGCCGCCGATGAGCGCCTCCACGCCGTCCTTGCCGTTGTTTTCGGCCGCGGCATAGTACTGGTTCATCTTCTTGGGCTTGTAGGACACGTTCACGGCCGTATCGCGCGGGATGCTGACAAACTTCAGAGACTGATTCTCCGTGTCGAGCATACCGACGAGCACCGTATCCGTCAGGCCGGCCGCGCGGTCCTTGCCGGCGATGAGGAACGTGTAGCACCCTTTCTTGCGGCCGTCTGTGCTGACGCCCACATCGTCCGAATCGCCGTCGCTCAGGCTCGGCGGGCTGACCCAGTGGTTCATCAGGATCGCAAACTCGCCGATGAGCAGCGCCAGCACCACGACCACGATGACCGTGATGCGCACTTTTTTCTTTTTCTTGCGCTTTGCCTGCGACTGCTGCGCCTGCATGCGGTGGTTCACCGCCGCAGATGCCTCGGAAAACGGGTCGTCCTGAAAGCCGCTGCCGTCGTCGTAACGGTCGTAACCCTGATCGTCATATCCGCCGTAATCGCCCGGATAGCGATCGTCACTCTGTCGTCTTTTCATATTCTTTTTCCCTGCCCTGATACCAGTTTAATGCCTGCACCGTGTTCTCGTGCGGCGTGATGCCGCCGGCCTCCAGATCCTCGAGACTCATTTTCAGTCCGAGCACCATGGCCGCATCCAGATCGGTGTAAGCGAGCCGCCGCAGTTCGTCCACGCCGTCAAAATCCCGCGACGGCTCGATATAGTCGGCCATATACAGGACCTTTTCGAGCGTGGTCATATCGGGCTTGCCGGTCGTGTGCCAGCGGATGGCATTTTCTATCTCAAGTGGTACGCCGAAACGATCCCTGGCCACGGCAGCGCCGGTTTTGGCGTGCAGGAGCTTGGTGTTGGCCGTTTCGACCGTATCGTTTATGATACCATATTTATCAGACAATAGCAATTGGTCAGATAGCTCTAATTTTTTCGTGCAATCGTGCAAAATTCCGGCCTCTGCGGCAGCATCCGGATCGCAGCCCCAGCGCTCGGCGAGGTGGCGCGCCTCGTGCTCGCAGCCCCAGACATGGGAGATACGCCGCGGCTTGAGCATAGGGTAAGCCTGCTCGCGCAGCCAGTTGAGATCGGGCTTTGCGCCGTAGAGCCGCTGCTGGATGATGTGCGCATACACATTCGGCGCGAGGTACTCGCTGCCCCGCCGTCGCGGCAGCAGCGCACGAACGGCCGTGCTCGTGACCGGGATCGGCTCGGCCGGCAGGGCGATGACGCGCGCGTCATACGTCCTGCGCAGGTAGGCGCTGAAGCGCTCGACCTCCGCATGCTCATCGCCCGTGCGGGCGAGCGCGACGAGCGTCACCTGAGCGAGCAGATACCGAAAATCGTGCCACTGCTCAAACGTCGTGAGCATATCCGTGCCGATGACGAGATACAGCTCCGCGTCCGGATTGCACGCGCTCAGCTCGCGCACGGTGTCGGCCGTGTAGCTCTTGCCGGAGCGGTGCAGCTCCATGTCAGAGACCTCCACGCCCGGCTCGTCTGCGAAGGCCATCATCGTCATGAGCAGGCGCTCCGCCGGCTCCGGGCTGCCCGCCGTGAGCTCCTTGTGCGGCGGGATGCGATCCGGAATGACGAGCGTCAGATCCGGCCGGATGGCCGCGCGCACCGCGCGCAGCGCGGCCGTATGTCCCAGATGCGGCGGGTTGAAGCTGCCGCCATAGATGCAGATCTTCATTTGCGTGCCTTTTTCACGAGCTCGATCTTCGGCTTCTGCTCGTTGCGCTTATAGAGCACAAACTTCGATCCGATGACCTGCACGGGTTCTGCGCGGCAGACCTCGGCGAGCCGGTCGCACGCCTCGCGCGCGGACAGGAGCGAGTTTTCAAGCACGCGGCCCTTGACGAGCTCGCGCGCCTTGAGCGCGTCGCTCATCTGGGTGATGATGTTGTCCGTGATGCCGCCCTTGCCGATGTGGACGATGGTGTCCTCCGTCGCGGCGAGACCGCGCAGCTGGGCGCGCTGTTTACTTGTCAACATAGTAGTTCCTCAATTCTTCTTTCAGGATTTTGAGCGCATTCCCGCGGTGGGAAATGGCGTTTTTCTCTTCCGGGCGCAGATCCGCCATGGAGCAGGCATAGCCGTCCGGCTGAAACACGGGGTCATAGCCGAAGCCGTTTTCCCCGCGCGGCGCGAACAGGATGCTGCCCTCGCACGTGCCGCGGGCGCGCAGGACATCGCCGTTCGGGAACGTGCAGCAGATGCACGACACGAACCGGGCCGTGCGGTCGGTGCGGTCGCCGAGGTTATGGAGCAGGAGCGTGTAGCGCGCGGCGTCCGAATCCTCGTGCCGGCCGGTATAGCGGGCCGAGTGCACGCCGGGCGCGCCGCCGAGCGCATCGACCATAAGGCCGGAATCGTCCGCGACGGCGGGCTGCCCCGTCGCGCGGGTCACGGCGATGGCCTTCAGGTAGGCGTTTTCCTCGAAGGTCTCCCCCGTCTCGTCCACCTCAAAGTGGCAGCCGGCCGCGCTCTGCGGGATGATCTCGATGCCCATGTCCGCAAAGATGGCGCGAAACTCCTCGAGCTTATGTGCGTTGTTGCTTGCAAGGATCATGACAGCAGCGCCTCAACAAATTCCGCGGGCTTGAACTCGAGCAGATCGTCGATCTGCTCGCCAACGCCGACATATTTCACCGGCAGCTGCAGGTCGTTTGCGATGGCAAAGACGATGCCGCCCTTAGCCGTACCGTCGAGCTTTGTGAGCACGATGCCGGTGAGGTCGGCCGTGTCGAGAAACTGCTTGGCCTGGATGAGGCCGTTCTGGCCGGTCGTGGCATCGAGCACCATGAGCGTTTCGATATCGGCCTCCGGCAGCTCGCGGCGGATGACGCGGGTGATCTTATTGAGCTCGTTCATGAGGTTCGTTTTGTTGTGCAGGCGGCCGGCGGTGTCGATGATGACAACGTCCGTGCCGCGGGCCTTCGCCGCCTGAATGGAGTCGAACACCACGGCGGCGGGATCGGATCCCTCCTCGTGTTTGACGATGTCCACGCCCGCGCGCTGCGCCCAGACGGTGAGCTGGTCGGCCGCCGCGGCGCGGAACGTGTCCGCCGCCGAGAGCAGAACGCGGTTGCCTTCTTTCTTGAGCTGGGCGGCAAGCTTGCCGATCGTCGTCGTCTTGCCGACGCCGTTGACGCCGACGACGAGCACGACCGACGGCTGCGTCGTGAGCAGGAGCATGGTGTCCTGCACTTTGAGGATGCGCGTGAGGATCTGCACGAACTCCTTTTTCACCTCCGCGCCGGTGCGCAGCTTCTTGAGCTCGATGGCCTTGCGCAGCTGCGCGATGGCCTTGGTCGTCGTCTCCACGCCGGTGTCGGCGAGGATGAGCGTCTCCTCAAGGTCCTCGAAAAATTCCTCGTCCCCCGGCTCATAGGCGGCAAAAATGCCGGTCAGCTGGGCGTCCATCTTCGTCTTGGTCTTGGTCAGGCCCTGTTTGATCTTATCAAAAAATCCCATAGAACTATCTTCTCCGTTACGATATGGTTTTAGCCGCTTCATCCAGCGAAAGCTCGATGACGCGGGACACGCCTTTTTCCTGCATGGTCACGCCGAACAGATGGTCGGCCTCCTCCATGGTGCCGCGGCGGTGCGTGATGACGAGAAACTGCGTGTTCTTGGCGAGGCGGCGCATGTACTGCACATAGCGCGTGACATTTGCCTCGTCGAGCGCAGCCTCGATCTCGTCCATGACGCAAAACGGCGTCGGCCGCACCTTCAAAATGGCAAAATAGAGTGCGATGGCCACAAACGCCATCTCGCCGCCGGACATGAGGCTCAGCGTCGAGAGCGCCTTGCCGGGCGGCTGCACCTTGATCTCAATACCGCTGTCGAGCACGTGCTCCGGGTCTTCAAGCACGAGCGCGGCCTTGCCGCCGCCGAACAGCTCCAGAAATGTCTGGCGGAACGCCTGGTCGATCGCCTGAAACTGCGTGGTGAAGATGCCCTCCATCTCCCCCGTCACGTCGGCGATGATGCCGGTCAGCTCGCGCTTGGCCTTGAGGATGTCGTCCCGCTGGCCGGTAAGGAAGGTGTAGCGCGTGTTCACGCGCGTGAATTCGTCGATCGCGCCGAGGTTCGGCGTGCCCAGCGCGCCGATATTGCGCCGCAGCTCGGCGATCTGCCGGTTGGCCTTCGTCATGTTCTCGATCGGCTGGCGCAGCGCCTCGGCCGCCGTGCGGCTGAGCTCATAATTGTCCCAGAGTTTATCGAGGATCTGCTTCTCCTCCATGTCGGCCGAGAGCTTTTTCTGCTCGAAGCGCGACACGAGCCCCTGCATATCCAGCAGGTCGCGGTTGCGCGCCTGCGCGTCGCGGTCGGTGCGGGTGCGCTGGCCCTCGAGCTCCAGCTTGCGGCTGCTGCACGCGGCGAGCTCGCCGCGCAGCGTTTCGGCGCGCTGGCGCAGTTCGGCCAGGCGGCGCTCATGCATCTGCAGGGTCTGCTGCAGCTGCTGCGTACCGGCCTCGGCCTGCTCGATCTGGGCGAGGCGGGCCGTGCGGTCGCCGGTCATTTCCTCAAAGAGGTCGTGGATCTGTTGCGTCGTGCGCGTGATGGTCTCGCGCTCGGCGTCCAGAGACGCCGACTCCGCCCGCAGGCCGGCCAGCTGATCGGCCAGTTCCTGACGGCGGCGGTCAAACGCGCCGCGGCCCAGCTCGCTCCGGTCGCGCTCTGCGCGAAGCGCGGCGAGCGCCTGCTCCGCCGAAAGCGCGTCGGCGCGGGCGGCCGTGATACGGTCCTGATTTGCCTTCTGCTGCGCGCGGCAGGCGTCGATGGACGCATTCTGCCCCGCAATGGTCTCCTGCGCGGCGTTTTTCAGCAGCGCGACCTGCGCGGCTTCGGACTCCGCCTTGTGCAGCGTCTCGACCGCCTGCTCCAGCTGCGCCTGCACGGTGTCGAGCTGCGCATGGGCCGCGTCGAGCGCCGTCTGCGCGTCCTCAAGCTCGGCCTCGCACTGCTTTTTCTCCAGCGTGAGCGTGTCGAGCGCCGCGCGCAGGCGCTTGAGCTCGTTTGCGCGGGAAAGGATGCCGCTACCCTTGGCGGCGCTGCCGCCGGTGAGCGAGCCGCCCGCGTTGACGAGCTGCCCGTCGAGCGTGACGATGCGGTAGCGATGGTCATAGCGCTTGGAGATGGCGATGGCATCTTTCATCGTCTCGGCCACGACGGTGCGGCCGAGGAGATTGCTGACGATATTGCGGTAAGCGGCGGCGCAGGTGACAAGCGTATCGGCCACGCCGACATAGCCCGGCTCCTGATCCGGCACGCTGTTTAAGTGCATCGGACGGATGGTATCAAGCGGCAGGAACGTCGCGCGGCCGGTCTCACGCCGGCGCAGCAGCTCAATGGCCTGCGCGCCGCAGCTTTGCGTATCGACAACGATGTTCTGCGCCGCGGCGCCGAGCGCCGTCTCGATGGCGAGGGCGTAGCGGTCGCCGGTCTTGATGAGGTTTGCGACCGGGCCGCGCACGCCGCGCAGCGTCCCCTTTTCTGCCGCGTGCATGACGGCCTTGACCGCGCGGTTGTAGCCCTCGAAGTCCTTTTCCATCTCCATGAGCATACGGATGCGCGACTCGGTGCTGCGCAGGTCAACCGTCAGGCCGGACAGCCGCTCCTGCTGTCGGGTGAGCGCCTGCTCACAGGCGGAAAGGCGCTGGGCCTTTTCCCTTTGCTCCGCGCGCAGGGCGTCGCACGCGGTGCGCGCCTGCTGGTGCGCGGTCTGCTTTTCCTGCTGCTGCGTCTCAAGCGCCGCCAGATGCTCGGCCGCTTCCGCGGCGGCGGTGGCGACGGCGTTTTCCTGATCGAGCAGCTCCTGCGATTTATCCGCCAGGAGCGTGATGCGCGTGCGGCACTCGGCCAGTGCGCTGCTCTGCGCGCTCTCCCGGGCAAGCAGCTCCGTATACGCGCGCTCGGCCTCGCCGGAGGAGGCCGCGTTGCGGTCGATCTCGGCGAGCACGGATTGTATCTCCTGTGCGTGCTGCGCCTTTTCGGCCTCGATCTCCTGCAGGCGGCGCTGCTGCGCGTCGATCTGTGCCTGCAGAGCGTCCGCACGGTCGGTCTGCTCGGATACCTCCACGCGCAGACGCGCGATGCTGTCGGCGCTGTTTTGCAGGTTCGTGCGCACGACGGCCGCGGCGCTCTCGCACTCGGCAGCGGCGCTCTCGGCCTCGGAGATCTGCTCGCGCGTGCGCTCGGACTCAAGGTCCTTCTCGCGCATCTTCTGCGCGATGTTCTCCGACGCTGCATAGAGCTGCTCGAGCTCACGCTGCGCGCCGGCGAGGTTTTCCTTCGCGGTCTGATAATCGCGGTTCACGGTCTCAGCCTGCGCGTGCAGCCGGTCGAGCGTCTCCATCCAGACGGAGACCTCCGCGCTCTTGAGCTCGTCGCGCAGGCGGAGATACTTCTTCGCCGTCTCGGCCTGCTTGCGCAGGGGCTCGACCTGCAGCTCCAGCTCATCGACCTTGTCGTTGATGCGCAGGAGGTTTTCCTCCGTGCGGGCGAGCTTGCGCTCCGACTCCTCCTTGCGGTAGCGGTAGCGCGAGATGCCGGCCGCTTCCTCAAAGATCTCGCGGCGCTCGTTGCTCTTGCCGGAAACGATCTCGGCGATGCGACCCTGCCCGATGATCGAGTACCCGTCGCGGCCGAGACCGGTGTCCATGAGCAGCTCGTTGATATCGCGCAGGCGGCAGGCCTCGCGGTTGATATAATATTCGCTCTCGCCGCTGCGGTAATAGCGGCGGGTGATCATGACCTCGGTGTTCTCGGTGTCGAAGATGCCGGTGCTGTTGTCAAGGATGAGCGACACCTGCGCAAAGCCCATGGGGCTGCGCTTTTCCGTGCCGCCGAAGATGACGTCCTCCATCTTGCCGCCGCGCAGCGTTTTCGTGCGCTGCTCGCCCATGACCCACAGGATGGCGTCCGATATATTCGACTTGCCGCTCCCGTTCGGGCCGACGATCGCCGTGATCTCCTGGTCAAAATTCAGGCGCGTCTTGTCCGGGAAGGACTTGAAGCCCTGAATCTCCAATGCTTTTAAGTACACAAAATCCCTCGCATATCCGGCGCCTGCGCGTGCAGAGACGCCGCTGATATCTCAAATCAAAGTAATACAAAGTAGAGTATACCGCCAAAAATGCCATTTTGCAACGGCCGGAGCGCATTTTTTCAGATGT
>OLOA01002632.1_pt1 | contig 15930 bp, 8 predicted proteins | sample 1672201 | NCBI WGS metagenome assembly OLOA01 (sample SAMEA3136658, study PRJEB25190) | human gut metagenome
CCTGCACCGCCGCCTCCTCGTAGCCCGAGGAGCCGTTGAACTGTCCCGCGCCGTACAGGCCCGAAATGTGCTTGTATTCAAGCGTCGGATAGAGCGCGGTCGGGTCGATGCAGTCATATTCGATGGCGTAGGCCGGGCGCATCATCTCCGCGTGCTCAAGGCCCTTGACCGAGTGCAGCATTTCAAGCTGCACCTCCTCGGGCATGGAAGAGGAAAAGCCCTGAATGTAGAGCTCCTCGGTATCAAGCCCCATCGGCTCGATGAAGAGCTGGTGGCGGGGCTTATCGGGAAAGCGGACGATCTTCGTCTCGATACTCGGGCAATAGCGCGGGCCGACGCCCTCGATCACACCCGAGTAGATGGGGCTCCGATCCAGGTTTTTGCGGATGACGCGGTGCGTCTCCTCGCTTGTATACGTTAAGTAGCAGACCACCTGATTTTGAGGCGGCGTTTGCGTCGAAAACGAGAACGGCAGCGGCGCTTCATCGCCCGTCTGCACTTCCATTTGCGAAAAATCGACGCTGCGCGCGTTCACGCGCGGCGGCGTGCCGGTCTTGAAGCGGCGCAGGGGAAGGCCGAGCTTCCTGAGGGCTTCCGCCAGCGTCAGCGAGGCGTGCATTCCGTCCGGGCCGCTCTCGCGCACACATTCGCCGACAATCGTGCGCCCGTCCAAAAATGTTCCCGAGCAGAGAATGACGGCCTTGACCGCGTAAACGCCGCCCGTTTCCGTCACGACGGCGGAGACATGCCCGTCCTCCACGCGAAGATCGACGATCTCCGCCTGACGCAGCAAAAGATTTTCCTGCCGCTCGAGCGTGTGCTTCATCACGCTCTGGTAGCGCCGCCGGTCGGCCTGCGCGCGCAGTGACCAGACGGCGGGACCCTTGCCCCGGTTGAGCATGCGGTATTGAATGCAGGCTAAGTCCGCCGCCCTTGCCATCTCGCCGCCGAGGGCGTCGAGCTCGCGCACAAGATGGCCCTTGCCCGTGCCGCCAATGGCGGGGTTGCAGGGCATGTTGCCCACCGCGTCTAAGTTGATGGTAAAGCACACCGTTTTCATGCCGAGGCGCGCACAGGCAAGAGATGCCTCGATGCCCGCGTGTCCCGCGCCGATGACGGCAACGTCGTAGCTTCCGGCGTGAAATTCACGCATGTTCTCAGCCCCTTTCCAGTGTGATGACCGCGACCTGCGGCCGATTCAGAATGCGCGGTACGATCTTCGGCGAATTGCCGAGCCCGCGGCTGACAAAGACGGACGCGCCGTTGTCTGAATAAAAGCCCGCCGTGTGCGTGGGGAAGAGGTTTCTCTGCGTGCCGAACACCCCATCGGTAAACGGAAATCTCCAGATGCCGCCGTGGCCGTGACCGGAAATCGTCAGATCCGCGCCGAGGAGACTGTATTCCCGCGCAAAGCGGTCGTTGCGGTGCGCCAGCAGCAGCCAGAAGGGGTCGCCGCAGGCGGCGTAGATCTCCTGAGCAAGCTCGTACGGCGTCTCCTGATCGGCGTAGCCGTTCGGGTCGTCGATGCCCGCAAGCACGATGGTATCGCCGTTTCGCGTGAGAGGCACAAATTCGTTGGAGAGCACCGTCACGCCGCTCTCGCGCAGCGTGCTCTTGAGCGCGCGCACGGCGGCAGTGCCATGTCCCCACTCGTGGTTGCCCGTAACGTAATATGTCGGTGCGATGGCCGAGAGCGCCGCGCCGACTTCCGCGGCGTAGGCGTTCGGTTCCTCTGTCCCGCGGTCGACGAGATCGCCCGTCACGAAGATATACTCCGGCTGCGCGGCCTTGACCGCGGTGTACAGGCGCTCGTTGCCCTTGCCGAAATATTTTCCGTGCAGGTCGCTTAAGTGCACGATGCGGCAGCCGTCAAAGCCCGCGGGCAGCGTACCCGAGGGGAACGTAACCTCGTCCGTCTCGATGCTGCTGTTGCCCCAGCAGAGGTAAATGCCGAACAGCACGATCAAAATGAGCAGGTTGCGCCAGAAATGATGTTTTTTTCTTTGTCTCACCATGGGAACTCCAATCTATAAGGAGGCTATAAGCCAAAAAACCTCGCAGAGTTGCGTGCCGCGCACGGCACGCAATCAATTCAAATCCGTTTTCTGCCGCGACACGTGCGTGGCAGAAAACACTTTGCGCGGAGCGCGTGTCGCAGCCGCCCTGCGGGTGGCAAGGCACGAAGCGCAGCGAATTCTCCTCGAAAAAGCGGCATGCCGCTTTTTCGACAATAGTAAAGGGCGGCTTTTTGCCGCCCTTTATTGTAGCACAATGCACTGCCGCGAAACAAGAAATTTATTCCGCGCTCTTGAGACTCTCGACCATGTCGATCTTCTTCATCTTGAAATGCGCAAGCACATTGACAAGGACGGAGAAGAGCATCGTCAGGATCGCGGCGTACACGTAGGCCGACGGCGCCGTCTGCCGCCCGAACATCATAAGGTCGATCTCCGTCGAGCGGACAAGGTAAATGTGCAGCCAGTGACCCATGAAGCAGCCCATGAGGATACCGAACACCGTGAGCACGATGTTCTCGCGGTAGACATAGGCCGAAACTTCCTTGTCGTAAAAGCCCAGCAGCTTGATCGTGGCAAGCTCGCGCTGGCGCTCGGTGATGTTGATGTTCGAAAGGTTGAAGAGCACGACCATCGCCAGCGCCGCCGCTGCCAGAATGATAATGACCACAACGAAGTCCACGCGCTCCATGCTGTGCATGTAGGTGTCCTGCGTGTCGCGCATGCGCGAGGTCGTCACAACGCCGTTCATGCTGAGCAGCTTTTCAAAGATCGCGTTGCAGGTGTCGGTATCGTCGCTTGTAAAGTTCATGAGATAGGCGTTCGGCTCGCTATCGGCGTGGAGCGTCTGTTCATAGTACGAGGGCGTCATATAGATGAAATGCCCCGTGTAATGCTCATAAATACCCGCGACCGTCACGTCCCCGCGCGCATCGCCGTCAAGGAAGAACGTGTCGCCCACCGAGACCTTCAAAAGCTCGGAGAGCTTCTGGTCGATGTACACGCCGGTATCCTCCATGGTGATCGGCTCGCCGGTCTTGCAGTCCAGCAGATCAATGACCTTGCCGATCTCGCCTGCTTCCATCACCTCAACATAGGCGGTGGTCGAATAGCTCGATGTGATAACTGTGGCAGAGGACGCTGTGCAGGGAACGTCATTCACAACGCGGGAGTCACCCGCGAGGAAATCCTCCACCGCCTGCCGCTCCTCCGGCAGTACATTGCTCGAAAGCGTCACCTGCGCGGAGTAATGGAACAGATCGTCATACTGGCGCGACATCGTAAAGAGGAGCGACGAGCGCATGCCGAAACCCGCGATGATGAGCGCGGTGCAGCCGCCGATGCCGATGACTGTCATCCAAAAGCGCTTCTGGTAGCGGAAGAGGTTGCGCGCCGTCACCTTATGGGTGAAGGACATCTTTCTCCACAGGGGCTTGATGTACTCAAGGAACACGCGCTTGCCCGCCTTCGGCGTGCGCGGGCGCATCAGGCTCGCAGGCGTTTCGCGCAGCGTGGCAAGGCAGGCCCAGAGCGTGGCGAGCGTGGTGCATGCTACTGCCGCAAGCAGCGAATAGGCGGAGATCCCGCCATAGGCGCGCAGCTCGATGTTCGGCATCTGATACATGATCTGATAGGCCGTAAAGATCATCTTCGGGAAGAGGATATAGCCGATGACAAGGCCGAACACGCCGCCGGTCAGGCTCGGCAGAAGCCCGTAGAGCAGATACTTGCGGGAGATGGCAAGGCCGCTGTAGCCCATCGCCTTCAAAGAGCCGATCTGCACGCGCTGCTCTTCGACCATGCGCGTCATCGTTGTGAGGCACACGAGCGCCGCCACAAGGAAAAAGATCACCGGGAAGACGCTGGCAAGATTCGCCATGCGCTCGGCGTCCTGCCCATAGCCCGTGTAGCCGGGGTTATAGCTGCGGCTGAAGAGATACCACTCGCAGCTTTCAATGTCCGCGACCTTGCGGCGCGCGTCGGCGATCTTTTCCTCCGCGTCGGCGATCTTCTCGTCCGCCTCGGCCTTGCCGTCCTCATACTCGCGCAGTCCTTCGCGGTAGTCCTTTTCGCCGTCCGTCAGCTCGCGGTAGGCGTCGGCCAGTTCCTTTTCGCCGTCGGCGTATTTTTCCTCGCCGTCGTAGTATTCCTTCCAGCCGTCGTCCAGCTCCTTGCGCGCGTCGGCAAGCTCCTTGCGTGCGTCGGCAAGCTTCTGCGGCGCCTCGCCCAGCTCTTTTTTCGCCTTGTCGAGTTCCTTCTTGCCGTCGCGCAGGTCGCGGTAGCCCGCGCTGAGCTGCTGCTTGCCGCTTTCATAGTCCGCACGCCCCTGATCGAGCTGCTGCTTGTTTGCGGCGATGCTGCCGGAGCTGACGGTGCTGAGAGCGGCGAGCTGACTTTGCAGCTCGCTGAGCTGCGCGCTGACCTCGCCGCGCTGCTGCACAAGGGCGCTGCGCTGAGCCGCCGTTTTCGCGCGTTGCTGCTCCAGTGCCGCGCGCTGCGCGGCAACTTCTTCACTATCCGGGAGCTGCTCCAGTGTTGCGTCGATCTTCGCAAGACCCTCATCGCACTGCTCGATCCCCTCGTCGATCTTCGCAAGGCCCTGCTGTGCCTGCGCGATGCCGCCTTCAAGCTGCGCGCGCATTTTGTCGAGCGCCGCGTCGGTGGCTGCGGCAGTATTTTCATCGCCGCGGCCAAGCTCGTCGATGATCGTCCCGCCGGTCACGCCGGCGTAGTTCGGATCGTTTTGCAGCGCACCCGCCACGGTATTGCCCAATGCGTCGAGCTGCTTTTGTCCCTCGTCCAGCTTTTCCTTGCCGGCTTCCAGCTCATCTGCACCATCGGCAAGCTGCTGCGCGCCCTTTTCATAGTCCTTCACGCCGTCGGCATAGTCCTTCTGACCCTTTTCATAGTCGCGCACAGCCTGATCGTATTTCTTCACGCCGTCGGCGTATTCCTGCTCGCCGTCCTCCAGCTCGGCCTTGGCATCGTCGAGCTTCACACGCGAATCGGCAAGCTCCTGCTTGCCGTCATCGTATTCCTTCCAGCCGTCGTCGAGCTTCCTGCGCGCGTCGGCAAGCTCCTTGCGCGCGTCGCCGAGCTCTTTGTCGGCGTCCGCCTTGGCGTCGTCCAGTTCCTTCTGCGCATCGTCAAGCTTTTCCGTCGCTTCGTCCACAAGCTCGTCGTGGCGCAGGATCGCGCGCTGCTCGCTGAAGTCCTCGAGCGAGTCGATCACATCGTCAATGTAATCATCGTATTCATCGTAAAACGCGGTCATCTCCGCTGCGTCCGAAACGCGCACGTAGGCCGCCGTATAGTAGTCGAGCGTGAATGCCTCGCGCGGCAGGTAGAGATACGCCTTCACCGTGCCGCTGCCGAGCGTCGACGTGCCGCGCTCCACCGCAAGGTACACCGGTGAGCGCACCGTGCCGACCACCGTGTAGGTGTCCTGCGCGAGCGCATCGGAAAGGTCGTCCCCCGGCGTGAGCGTGATCGTATCACCGACGGAAATGCTCATCAGCGAGAGCATATTTTCCTCCACCACGCACTCGTCCGCACGCTCGGGCATGCGCCCCTCGCGCAGCAGCACATCGCTGATGCCGCGATCCGTGAGGGAGAGGACCTTCACCACCGCATCGAGCGAATCGGACGAGGCAAATGCGTCGATGACGTATTCGCCCTCGGTGTCCTCGATCTTATCCTGCGCGCGCAGCGCGGCAATATCCTCATCGGTCAGGCCAAGGGTCGAAAGCACCTGAATGTCGGCTAAGTGCAGGGAATCAAGATAGTCGTCGCCCGTGTGCTTCATATCCGGTGCCGTTGCCTTGAGTCCCGAAAGGAACGCGACCGACAGCGCAACCAAGATCATGATGGAGAAGAAGCGGCTGCGCGTATGGCCGATCTCGCGCCAGAAGTCCTTCTGCATTGCATTTTTCATTGCGCCGCCCCCTTTCTTGCTTGCTTTGCTGTTACCATTCGATGCTCTCCACGCTTGCAGGATTCTCATTGAGCTGCATGCTCTCCACCGTGCCGTTTTTGATGTGGATCACGCGGTCGGCCATCGGCGTGATGGCGCTGTTGTGCGTGATGACCACGACCGTCACACCCTTTTCCCGGCAGGTATCCTGCAAGAGCTTTAAGATCTGCTTGCCCGTCACATAGTCGAGCGCACCCGTCGGCTCGTCGCACAAAAGGAGCTTAGGGTTCTTCGCCAGCGCGCGGGCAATGGCCACGCGCTGCTGCTCGCCGCCGGAGAGCTGGCCGGGGAAGTTGTTTGCGCGCTTGGCAAGGCCGACCTCGTCCAAAACCGTCGCCGCGTCGAGCGGATCCTTGCAGATCTGCGCGGCAAGCTCCACGTTTTCAAGCGCCGTGAGGTTGCCCACCAGATTGTAGAACTGGAAGACAAAGCCGATGTCGTGGCGGCGATAGGTCGTGAGCTGGCGGGCGTTGAAGCCGCTCACGCGCGTGCCGTCGACCGTGATGGTGCCGCCTGAGCAGGCGTCCATACCGCCGAGCATGTTCAAAACCGTCGTCTTGCCCGCGCCGGACGGGCCGACGATGACGCAGAACTCTCCCTTTTCGATCGTAAAGCTGATATGATCCACCGCGCGGATCTCCACCTCGCCGCTGCGGTAAACCTTGGAAACATCTTCAAATGTAACAAAAGCCGCCATCCTGCGCGTCCTCCGTTTCAAAAATAAGCTTTTAGCCTATTATAAAGTGTCGGTCTCGAAAATGCAAGTCCTCATTCAGCAACTTGCATGAAATATCTGTTAACTTTTTGGTTAAAACCATGAATACTGACGATTGAAATTTGCTTTTTTCGCGGCTATCATATAAACTGAAATTGAAGAGAGAAAGGAGCGTGAAACACAATATGTTCGACAAGTTCATCAAGCAGGATGTTGACGACATGATCTTCGGCAACACCAAGCAGATCGTCAGCGAGCGCTGAGATTCCTTTTGTACGACCACGCGAGAGCGTGGCTTTTTTGTTTTTATGGCCGGAAAAGCGCAAAAAGGCCGTTCCCACGGGATTTTTTGTCCCGGAGAGCGGATTTTTTCTTGCCTTTGTCCGGCGTGTGTGATATACTTTTTCGGTTAATGAAGGAACAACGAAAAGGAGAGAGAACGCCATGGCTGTGATCGAATACGATTCCTACAAGCAGAAACTGCTCGCAATGGACGAAACGTTTGAAAACCTCTTCAAAGCATTGGAGATCGAGCAGGCCCGCCAGGAGCTCAAGCGCCTCGAGCTGGAGGCCCACGAGGACGGCTTCTGGAACGATCTGGAACGCTCGCAGAAAAACCAGATGCGCTCCAAGCAGCTCCAGAATAAGATCCACCGCTACGAAAAGCTCGTTTCCACGCGCGACGATCTGCTTGCGCTGATCGACATGGGCACGGAGATGGACGACGCGAGCCTGCTGCCCGAGCTCGAAGAGGGCTACAAAAAGCTCGAAGCCGATGTGGAGCAGGCGCGACTCACGACGCTCCTCTCCGGCGAATACGACAACTGCAACGCCATTTTGACGTTCCACGCCGGCGCGGGCGGCACCGAGGCGCAGGACTGGGCGCAGATGCTCTACCGCATGTACATGCAGTGGGCGAACAAGCACGGCTTTGAATTCGAGATGCTCGACTATCTCGACGGCGACGAGGCCGGTCTCAAGAGCGCGACGGTCATGGTCAAGGGTGAGAACGCCTACGGCTACTTAAAGGGCGAGAACGGTGTGCATCGTCTGGTGCGCGTTTCCCCGTTCGACGCCAACGCCCGCCGCCAGACGAGCTTCGCAGCCCTCGAGGTCATGCCCGAGCTGCCCGAGGACATTGAGGTCGAGATCCGTCCCGAGGATATTGAGATGCAGGTCTACCGCGCGTCCGGCGCAGGCGGCCAGCACGTCAACAAGACGTCCTCCGCCGTTCGACTGATCCACAAGCCCACGGGCATCGTCACCGCCTGCCAGACGCAGCGCTCGCAGTTCCAGAACCGCGACTACGCCATGCAGATGCTCAAATCCCGACTGATGGAGCTCAAGATCCAGCAGCACGCGGAGAAGATCTCCGACATCAAGGGCGTGCAGCTCAAGATCGAATGGGGCAGCCAGATCCGCTCCTACGTCTTCATGCCCTATCAGCTCGTCAAGGACACGCGCACCGACTACGAGACCGGCAATATTCAGTCCGTCATGGACGGCGATCTCGACGGCTTCATCAACGCGTATCTCACCAAGTCCGCCAACGGGGAGCTGAAAAAGTAATTCAAAAATGCACTGCGGTGCATTTTTGATTTGGGTTTTGCCGAGCGCTGCGTCGCACTCACTCCGTTCGCACGCTTGCGCTCTAAGGGGTATTTTTTCCAACGCACATGTCGTTGGAAAAAATGATTAGATTTTGATTCCGGCGCTGCAAGCGCCGGAATTTTATTGCCGAAACACTGATTCAAAGGGGAAAAACCATGGAGGAAAACGTCAGAGAAAACAAGATGGGCACGATGCCCATCGGCAAGCTGCTCGCCAATATGGCAGGGCCTGTGATGGTATCCATGCTCTTTCAGGCACTCTACAACATTGTCGACAGCGTGTTTGTCGCGCGCCTCAGCCAGGACGCGATGAATGCCGTCTCGCTCGCCTTCCCGCTGCAAATGCTGTGCATCGCCTTTTCCGTCGGCACCGGTGTCGGCATGAATGCGCTGCTCGCGCGCTCGCTGGGCGAGAAGAACCAGACGGCGGTGAACCGCGCCGCGGGCACGGGTCTTTTCCTGACACTCTGCACCGCCGCGGTCTTTATGCTGCTCGGTTTTTCGCTCGCCACGCCCTTTTTCCGCTTCCAGACGGCAAATGAGCAGATCATCGCCTACGGGCAGGCCTATGTCAGGATCTGCATCGGCTGCTCGCTCGGCATCTTTGTGCAGGTCTACGGCGAGCGGCTCTTGCAGGCCACGGGACGCACGAACCTTTCGATGATCTCGCAGATCGTGGGCGCCGTGTGCAACATCGTGCTCGACCCCATTCTGATCTTCGGCCTTCTGGGCTTTCCCCGCATGGAGGTCGCGGGCGCGGCTGTCGCCACGATCACGGGTCAGTTCATCGGCGCCGCCCTCGGCCTTGTGCTCAACCACACGAAAAACCCCGATGTGCAGCTGCGCTTGTCGGGCATTCGTCCCCACCGCGCAACGGTGGCGGACATTTACGCCGTCGGCATTCCCTCGATCATCATGCAGTCCATCGGCTCGGTGATGATGTTCGGCATGAATAAGATCCTCATCTCGTTCACCGAGGCCGCCACCGCCGTGTTCGGCGCGTACTTCAAGCTCCAGAGCTTCATCTTCATGCCCTGCTTCGGCCTGAACAACGCGATGGTACCCATCGTGTCCTTCAACTACGGCGCGCAGAAATTTGACCGCGTGCGCAGGGCCGTGCGCCTGACGTCCTACGCCGCCATCGGCATCATGTGCGTCGGCTTCGCGCTCCTCGAGTTCATTCCCGAAACGCTGCTGGGTCTCTTCTCCCCGACGGAGGAGATGCTCTCCATCGGCCGGGCCGCGCTGCGCATCATCGGTATTCACTTTCCGCTCGCCGGCTTCAGCATCATCGCGGGCAGCGCCTGTCAGGCGCTCGGCAAGCCCACCTACGCGCTCGTCAGCTCCGTCTGCCGCCAGATCGTCGTGCTGCTGCCCGCCGCCTACCTGCTCTCCCTCACGGGACGGCTTGAGCTGGTGTGGCTCTCTTTCCCGATCGCAGAAATCGTCAGCGTGATCATGAACGCCGCGTTTTTGAAACGAACCTACCGGGCGTCGCTCGGAGAATAAGGCCGCTTTCCGCAAAAAAGTGCAAAAAGGAGCGATCCTCTTGAAAGAGGATCGCTCCTTTGATTTGCTGCGTTGTTCCTGCCGGCAGGAAAGGCGGATTTACTCCGCTTCCTGCATGGCCTTTGCCGCTGCGATGGCCTTGGCCTGCGCATCGGCGGAGCACTGCTCGTAGCGCACGAAGTGCATCACAAACGAGCCGCGGGACTGGGTCATGGAGCGCAGGTCAATGGCGTAGCTCATCAGCTCTGCCTCGGGGCACTCGGCCTCGATGACCTGCTCGCCGTTGCCGGTCGGGTTCATACCCATGACGCGGCCGCGGCGCTTGTTGAGATCGCCAAGAATATCGCCCATGTACTGGTCGGGCACCGTGACCTTGAGCTCGCACACCGGCTCAAGCAGCACCGGGGACGCCTCGGGCATTGCTGCCTTGTAGGCGAGGTTCGCCGCGGTCTTGAACGCGATTTCGGACGAGTCGACCGGGTGGTAGGAGCCATCGTAAAGGACGGCCTTGAGGTTCACGACCGGGTAGCCGGCAAGCGGGCCATGGACGCAGGCCTCGCGCAGGCCCTTTTCAACGGCGGGGAAGAAGTTCTTGGGCACGCTGCCGCCGAACACTTCCTCGGCGAAGACCATCTCTTCGCTCTCCTCGTTGGGCTCGAAGCGGATCCAAACATCACCGAACTGGCCGCTGCCGCCGGTCTGCTTCTTATGACGGCCCTGCTTCTGCACGGTCTTGCGGATCTTCTCGCGGTAGGGGACGCGCGGCGTGTCGAGCACGACCTCAACGCCGAAGCGGCTCTTGAGCTTGCTCACCAGCACGTCGATCTGGATATCGCCCGCGCCGCAGACGACCATCTGGTGCGTTTCGGCGTTGTTGATGACGCGGAAGGAAGGATCTTCCTCGTTCAGGCGGTTGAGACCCTGCGCCATCTTGTCTTCCTGGCCGCGGGTCTTGGGCGCGATGGCCACGCTGTAGCACGGCTCATCGAAGGGAATGGGCGCGATCTTGACCACCTTACGCGGCTCGCAGAGCGTGTCGCCGGTCTTGACCTTGTCCATCTTGGCGATGGCGCCGATATCGCCGCAGGTGAGCTCCTTGACCTCGGTGTACTTCTTGCCCTTGGCAATGTACAGGCGGCCGAGCTTCTCGGTCTCGCCCGTGCGGGCGTTGACCATGGGCATATCGGGCTTGATGGAGCCGGAGAGCACCTTGACGTAGGAATACTTGCCGTACTGGTCGGAAATGGTCTTGAAGACGAACGCGGTCGGCAGTGCGCCGGGCGCGACGACGAACTCGGAGGACTCGCCGTCCTCATTCTCAGCCATGAGGGCGCGGGCGTCCTGCGGCTTGGGAAGAAGCTCGACGATGGTATCCATCAGGATACGGGTGCCCATGCCCTGAAGGGCGGAGCCGCACACGACGGGGAAGAGGGAGAGATCCTTCACGCCCTGGCGCAGGCCCTGGATCATCTCGGCATAGGTGAAATCCTCGCCGGCGAAGAACTTCTCCATGAACTCCTCGCTCGTCTCGGCGACGGACTCCTTGAGCGCGTCGTAGAGCTCATCGAGCACGGGCTTTTTGTTCTCAGGCACTTCGATCTCGACGCGGCCGCCGGTGGAGTTGAACTCGAACGCGCGCTTATGCAGCACGTCGATGATGCCGATGACCTTCTTGTTCTCGTCCCAGATGGGGGCGACGACGGGGGCGATATTCTTGCCGAAGCGCTCGCGCAGCGCGGCGAACGCGGCGTTATAGTCGGAGTTCTCCTCATCGATCTTGGAGATGTAGATCAGACGGGGGAGAGCATTCTTTTCGCAATATTTCCACGCCTTCTCCGCGCCGACGCTGATGCCGGCCTTGGCCGAGCAGACGATGACGGCGGCATCGGCAGCCTGAACGGCCTCCGCAGCCTCGCCGGCAAAGTCGAAACCGCCGGGCACGTCGAGCACGTTGATCTTGCAGCTGTCATATTCCACGGGAGCCACTGCCAGAGAAATGGAGATCTGGCGGCGGATCTCTTCGGGATCGTAGTCGCAAACGGTGTTGCCGTCGGCAATCTTACCCAGACGGTCCGTGCCGCCGGTCAGAAACAGCATTCTTTCAGCGAGGGTGGTCTTGCCGCTGCCGCTGTGGCCAAGCAGCACGATATTGCGAATGTCTTTTGCACTCATAATGGGTTAGTCTCCTTCCGAAAGTCGTAAATCCCGTCATGGTGTCCGCCACCGGGCGGGATAATACTCAATGCAAAAACTATATCATGTTTTTCTCGCCATTTCAACCATATTTTTCCGCCGATTTCCGTTTTCTTCGTTCGAAGTGTCAATAACGGTCGCTGAGCATGCCGTCAACGAGCACGCTGAGAGACCATAAAAGTAGGTAAACGAGCAGAGAAAGCGGCGTGAGCTCGCTGTATGCACCGACAAAAGTTAAATAAAATGCGAGAAGCGTAGACGCCGTAGCGGCTAAAAATGCAAGCACCGTTCCTCTTCTGGCGGACAGGCAGAGGCGCTTGCTGCCAAGCACGACTTCGGCATAGGGCATGAGCCCCTCGCGCATCAAAAGGGCATACGGCCGTCCGCCGCCGCGCTCGGAAAGGGCGAGGCGTGTCCCGAGCTTGGGATAGACCGCGCGCGCATCGGTGCCGAACTTGCGCTTCAAGAGCGCGGGGGTGATGTTGCCGTCGCGCACGGCGAGCACCGGCGTGATGCGGCTGTGGTGCAGGGCGTGGAGCGCCCAGTCGACATTTTCCGCGGGCATATACTTTACGGCAAAGACCGCAACGAGCGTACCGTCCACAGAGAGGTACATGCCCGTCTTGAGCCCCAAATTGCGCGGCAGGTTCACGCCGCGCTTGCGCATGAAGCTCGCCGTGCCGAAAAGCACCGTTTCGCCGTGGATGCGCCCGCCGACGCCGCCCTCTTCATAAAAGTCGACGTCCTCGACCTGCTCGCGGAAGCCGCCGTCGCTGGCGAGAAGATTGTCAAAAAGGCGGCTCAGGCCGCTTTCGGACGCGTGGGCCATCGTCGCGGCGTACGAGATGACCTTGCCGCTCTCCTCGCCGAAAACTTTGAGCCCGCCGAGCGTGACCGTTCCGGGCGGGAACAGGTCGCCATCGGTCAGAATGACGCAGTTGCTCCGGCGGATGGCGTCCGCGCCGGAAAAGCCCGCCACGGCGCTGCCGCTTTTGGCAAGCCGCGCGGCGATGCGCTTGAGCGGCAGCGCGCACACCATCGGAAACGCGAGCAGGTTCGCGCTCGCGAGCATCACCGAGAGGTTCCACGCAAGCAGCGCGTTCTGCTTCGTCTCAAGCGTCGAGAGCACGCCGAACACGACCGACGCCGCGAGGAAGACCGGCAGCAGCACGCTCTGCCAGCGGGAATACGGGTCGTTTGCGCGCGCGGAATTCGAAAATCCGCCCGGCAGGCCCACGCGCTTGGCCGCGCCCCCTGCCGTCACGGTGACGATATACGGCGCATTGCCGATGGCCGCGATGCGGAACGTGTCATACATGCCGTGCAGACGCAGACTTTCGCCCAGCAGCGCGCAGTAGACCGACATCGCCCCCAGCACCGGCAGCGGCAGCGACAGCGCCGCGCGCGCGGGAAGAAAAGCATAGAGTGCCGTATCGAGCAGCGTGACAAGGCATAGAAGCATCGTCAAAAAGCCCGATGTGACTTTTCCCCGTTTGAGCGAGCGCAGCGCGCCCGCAAAAATGCGCCAGCCGATGGCGCAGACGATCGCCTCGACGGCCAGCGGCGGCAGCGCGCGGATCATCGGATCAGCGGTGTACGCCTCCGGCAGGATGGAAAAATGCTCCAGCAGCGCCATCACGCACAGCGCAAGCGTGAAAATGCCCGCGCCGCGCCGCGCCTTCACCGCGCCTGAGAGCTGCGCGCGGTAATCCGCAAGCGTTTCCTGAAGCGGCGGCTCGGGAAGATCCAGCTCCGCTTCGTCAAACGCGTCCTCTTCCTCTTCTTCCTCCGCGTCGTCATAGAGCTGCTCGGTATCGCGCATCTTGCGGCGGGAGAAGAGCCCCCGGCGCGGCGGTTCTTCTTCGATGATCGTATCCTCGCGCTCGGCGAGCGCCTCCTGCACCGTCTGGGCGAGAATATCCTGCAAGCTCATGGCCTTGGGCGCGTCGTCCTGCGCTTCTCCCCCGTCCTGCGGTGCGGGATCTTCCGGCGCGGGCGCTTCCGCCGTTTTCATTCCGGGGAAGGGGATCACGGCGCTGCGGACGGCGCTGTCCGCATGACGTTCCGCCGCCTCCGCCTTTTTTTGCGGCGGGGCGGCTTCTGCCGCCGGCGCTTTCTTCACCGGCTGCGGCTCGGGCGCTTCCGCCTCTTCCGGCGCAGGCGTGCCGCTGCCGTACTCAGCCAGAATGCTCTCGAGCGAGAACTCCGCGTCCTCGTCCATGCTGCGGGCGGTGTTTTTCAGCAGCAGCTCCGAGTCGGCCAAGGTCTCTTCAAATTCAAGGTCTTTCGGATCCATATCGTTCCTTCTTTGTTGTGTTTACTGCCCCAGGCGCTGGCGCACCGCCTCGTAAAGGAGGATGGCCGCCGCCGCGGAGGCGTTGAGCGAGGAAATACTGCCCTTCATCGGAATGCTGACGAGGAAATCGCACTTTTCACGCACGAGTCTCGTCATACCGTCGCCCTCGCTGCCGATGACGATGGCAGCGGGGCCCTTGAGGTCGGCGGAATAGAGGTCGCACGCGCCCTCGGCCGCCGTGCCGAAGACCCACACGCCCTCTTTTTGCAGCTGCTCCAAAAGCGCGGGAATGTTCGGCACGCGCGCAACGGGCACATAGCTCACCGCACCCGCGCTCGTCTTGGCGACGACGCTCGTAAGGCCTGCGCTGCGGCGCTTGGGGATCACGACGCCGTGCGCGCCCGCGCACTCCGCCGTGCGAATGATCGCGCCCAGGTTGTGCGGGTCGGAGATCTCGTCGCAGACGACGATCAGGGGCTTTTCACCCTTTTCGCGCGCGATGTTCAGAATGTCCTCCACGCTGACGTATTCGCGCACGCTCGTGAGCGCGATGACGCCCTGATGGGCGTGCGTGCGGCTCATAAAGTCGAGCTTGCGCTTGTCCGCGTCCACGACCACCACACCGGCGGCGCGGGCGGTGGAGGCGATGTGGCCGAGCGTTTTGTCGGTCTCGCCCTTCTGAATGAAAATTTTGTCGATGGTCGCGCCCGCGCGCAGCGCCTCGATCACGGCGTTGCGGCCCTCAATGATGCCGTCCGCCTCCGCGTCCTGCGCTCGGACGGTCTTTTCCCTGCGTTCCTTATCCATAAAAGAATTTCTCCTTGTCATAAATTTTGTGCGACAGATTTTGATAGAATACTCCATTACAACTATAACACAGAACAAGGGCAAGATAAAGAGGGCGCAAAGCAAAAGTTCATTGAAAATTCACCGCTGAAAACTTGTGCCTTTTTTTTTTCTATGGTATAGTGATGCACATTACGTAAAGAATGTGCGCATATCACATTTTTGATCCCCTGACGGGAGGAACATCATGGATCAGAACAACAGAAACAACCGCAACCGCGGCGACAAGAACCGCCGGCGCGGCGGAGGGATGTGGTCGATCGTCCTGTGGGCATTGCTGCTGACGATCGGCGTCAACTATGTCTCCGTCATGCTCGAACAGGCCAGAGCCGCGGAAAGCTCCTGCGAGATCGCCCACAGCGAGCTTGTCGACTTGGTGGAGTCGGGCAAGGTCAAGTCCATCGAGATCGACGACGACGTGTACACCATCACGCCGGTGGACGGCTTTGTCTACACCGACGATGACGGCAAGAGCTACGATCAGGACTACACACTCTTCACCACCATCATTCCCGCGATGTCGGAAAGCCTGCTCTCGCTCTGCGATGAAGAGGGCGTGACCTACACCAAGCCCTATCAGGCGCCCATCTCGCCGGTGCTCGCCTTTATGGTGACCTATATCCTGCCCACGGTGCTGATGGTCGGCGCGTTCATGCTGCTGATGAACATCTTGGCGAAAAAGTCCGGCGGCATGGGCGGGATCGGCGGCATCGGCAACGTCGGCAAGGCCAACGCCAAGGTCTACATGGAAAAGTCCACAGGCGTGACGTTCG
>OLOA01002637.1_pt1 | contig 15889 bp, 13 predicted proteins | sample 1672201 | NCBI WGS metagenome assembly OLOA01 (sample SAMEA3136658, study PRJEB25190) | human gut metagenome
AACAGGTAATGATCTGTCCGATGGTAATGCATCCCGCCATGATAAAGGAATTCAAAATGAAACGGAGAAGCGGAACGGTACGGAATGCATTGATAAAGTTGGAAAAGGTCGGATTTTTGGGAAAGAGATTCAACTCTGTTGTAAACAGTTCATTGGAAGGCATCAGCGCAATACTGATCGCATAAAGCAAAGGAAGCAGGATCAGAATCGCGAACACCACATTGGCAGCCACACGAAGGGCGGTTCTTGCTCTTCTCTTTGTGAGTGCTTTTGCATTCATGGCTTCTTTCAGCTTCAGAAGTTCTTCTTTTGACAGATTTCCCACAGCGGGAACTGCCACATTTTCCATCTGACTCATCAGTAATTTACTCCCTTCTTTTCAATACGGAACATGATCAGTGTGATGATCATAATGATTATAAACAGGATTACAGACTGGGCTGCCGCACTTCCGAACCGGTAGTTGAAAAATGCGTCCCTGTAAATGGAATAGACAATAACATTGGTGGATTCATTAGGTCCGCCTTCTGTGAGGATCTTGATCTGTCCAAAAGACTGGAAGGCCTGAATAATATTTACTACCAGTGTATAAAACATGATCGGAGAAAGCCCTGGAAGTGTCAGGCTGAAAAACTGCTGCACACTGCTGGCTCCATCTACAGAAGCTCTCTCATAAATGGTCTCGTCAATGTTTCCAAGACCTGCGGAAAAATACAGGAAATTGATTCCGCTGTTCAGCCAGGCTGTAAGAATTGCCACACAGATCAGTGCGGTCTTCGGATCGTTCAGCCAGTTGATATCAAGTCCCAGAAGCTTGTTTACAATACCAACTGCCGGATGAAGCATGATCTGGAAGATCATTGCCGCAGAGCTGGATGCGATGGCCATTGGAAGCGCATAGGAAGTACTGAACACCCGGATTCCCGGAAATGCTTTGTTACAGAGTACTGCAGCGATCAGGCCAAGAAGCATGCCGCCGATCACCACGATCAGAACAAAGATCAGTGTCACTTTCAGACTGTTGATAAAGGATGCGGACTGAAGCAGTTCCTTATAGTTGTCCAGGCCAACGTACAGTTTTGCCTGTCCCATTTTGTTTGTTTTGTAAAGACTTAAATAGATTGTTTTTACAAACGGATAAAACAGGAAAATTCCGAAGATCAGCATACAGGGTACCAGGTATAAGTACGGTGTGATCTTACTTTTGCTGTTGTTTCCCATGATTATTTTTCCTCCCTGTAAAAAAGATTCTCTTCGGTTTCCGGATCAAACACATGGGCTTTATCCATGTCAAAATATAAGGAAACTTTTTCGCCGACCTTGGTCTGGTTCTCCGGATTCAGGCGGACTGCCAGGGTTTTGCCCTGCTCATCAAAATAGAGGATCACTTCCGCTCCAAGCATTTCCCGGTTTACTACAGGTTCGTCCACATCTACGCTGTCATTTTCAATTCCGAGTTTTTTCGCCTCTTCAAGTTCGTAGATATCTTCCGGACGGATTCCCAGGATCACGTGTCTGCCGTTATATCTGTCTGCGATCTGTTTTCCTCTGGTGCCATCCAGATAAACTTTTTTCACAGTTTTTGCGTCATCCAGAAGAAGGGCTGTGCGGTTATTTTCTTCTGCTTTTACGGTACACTGGAAAAAGTTCATGGATGGGGAACCAAGGAAGCCTGCTACAAAAAGATTTACCGGATTGTCATAAATACTCTGTGGTGCACCCACCTGCTGGATCAGACCATCTTTCATGACCACGATCTTAGTCCCAAGAGTCATGGCCTCTGTCTGGTCGTGTGTTACGTAAATAATGGTGGTATCCAGCTGTTTATGTAATTTCACGAGCTCCACACGCATCTGTGCACGGAGTTTCGCATCCAGGTTGGAAAGAGGTTCATCCATCAGGAAAGCTTTCGGCTTCCGGATAATGGCACTTCCGATGGCAACTCTCTGTTTCTGACCACCGGAAAGAGCTGCCGGTTTCCGGTCAAGAAGCTGCTCGATCTCCAGGATCTTTGCCACCTCATGGACTTTTTTATCAATCTCATCTTTTGGCATTTTGCGGATCTTCAGGGCGTATGCCATATTTCCATAAACAGTCATGTTTGGATATAAGGCATAGTTCTGGAACACCATGGACATTCCTCTTTCCTTTGGTTCCAGATAATTGGAAAGTTCTCCGTCAATCCACAGTTCACCGTCTGTGATTTCCTCCAGGCCTGCAATAATCCGCAAAGTTGTGGATTTTCCGCATCCGGACGGACCTACGAAGATCACAAATTCCTTGTCATGTATATCAAGATTAAAATCCTTTACACCGTAATGTTCCGAATCAAATTGCTTACATACATTTCTAAGTGCAATTTCTGACATCACTTATCTCCTTTCTCTTCTCTCCTCGCTCGCATGGTTCTTAGTATAGAAGTTTTCCGGATATTCAGATATCGTAGTTGCGCTAAGGGTTTGTGAATTGTGTGTTAAATTATTTCGGAAATTATATGCAATTCCGTTAAATTCTTTCTCCTGGGTAAAATTTCGACCATATTCTTCAGAATCCTGTTCCTGATCTGTACTGGTTTATTGCATTAATTCGAACAATTCTCGCCAAGCATGTCCGAAACATGGACTCTCGCCTCATTTTTCCATTCCTGGGTCAGAAAATAAATCAGATTTTGTATTCATCACTCATTTCCATACAAAATAAATGGCAATTTTGGGGCTTTCATCGCCGCTTGATTTGTGCAATTTTTCATGTTGTTTTAATTTTTTCTGTAAAATCTCAAATCTCAGCTATGTTTTTGTCTAATTTTACCATTGAAGTTTCGTGTATAAGTCAAACAATACAAAATATTTCTCTTAAATTTTCTAACTTTTTGTTAGCCACTTCGGTCGAGAAGTGCTATAATAATCACAGTCAAAAAAGAAATGCAGAATTCGTGTTACTGCGAACAGCGCGAACAGCAACATTACCGGAATCCATGCATCAGGAGGAGGAATTTGACATGATCACATTGAAAGCAGAGAAAAGAAACCCGAATGTAAAAGCTAAAAAATTAAGACGTGAGGGTTACGTCACAGGAATTCTTAGTGGAAAAGAAATGAAAGAGCCGGTAGCACTTCAGTTTGACGCTGCCGAGGCTGCGAAATTCATTAAAGCAAATAAAGAAGGAACTCAGATTTATCTGGACATCGAAGGCGAAAAAGTAGATGCCCTGGTAAAGAATATCGATTATAATCCAATTGAGAAACAGCTGATGGCTCTGGACTTCCAGGCACTGGTTGCCGGTGAAAAAGTATCCACAACCGTAGCTGTCAAACTGGAGCATACAGAACTGGTTCAGGGTATTGTTGAACAGGAGATGGAGGAAATCCACTATAAAGCAGATCCAGCCAACCTGCTGGATACCATCGTCATCGACTTCAATGGCTATCCTGCTGATGTCCGTGACATCCATGTAAAAGATCTCCCGATTCCGGAAGGCAAACAGGTTCATTTCATCACACCTGAGGATGCGGTTGTTGTTCACATCGGTGAGTACGAAGCTGCTCCTGAAGAAGACGAGGATGCTGAAGGCGCTGAGACAGAAGCGAAATAATTTTCAATATATACGATTTCAGGGGATTGCATTTAAGCAATCCCCTGATTTTTGTCTGTTATTTGTCTTCTACGTTATCTTCATGATTATATACATCCATATTTGATGTGACTACATCTTTATAGAGGGAATCCAGAGAATCATATCCATAATAACTCCAGTTATATCCCTTGCCTTCTACTTCCGTAGTTTCGCCTGGCGTTCTGTAATCCACAAGATCCAGCTGTAAGCCCTCGTCACTTAGCATCACATTGCTGTAGCTGATGTACCAGTAAATATCATCAGTAGTATCTGTATCACCATCTTCTTCGTCAGAATACTGGCTTCTTATCTCTGCCTTATATACCAGATACAAAATATTTCCATCACTGTCATTTTTGTCTGTCAGCAGATAATCTCCAAGATATGTAAGAGATTCCAGAGTAGATGTCTCATCCCAGTTTTGTCCCATATAAGAAGCGTAAACATCTTCTGCCTGCTTCTTTAAAGTTTTCATGGAATCATCGTCAATCTGATTCAGGCTCTTAAGTGGACATACAAGACCGGAAACTGTATATTCTTTCTCTGTCTCCTCCGGCACTTCACCATAATCCCGGGTCAGGCTTGCAACTCCTTCCTCGCTCAGTGTTACGGTAACTTTATCTCCATTACTTAGGCCCTCTGAAGGCTCATACTGAAAATAAGAATCATCCAGTTCATTTCCCTGATAAGTCATGGTAGCCGTGCCTTCCGGTTCCTGTCCTTCAAAATCCACAGATACATCGTCAAAAACATCAACTTTTTTCGCATCTTCAAGTCCGGAAACCTTTATGGTACCATCTTTATATTTGAGCTTATAATTCAGAGCTCCCTGAAGATCATCACTGACATTCCATGTATATGCCACCTTATCTCCGTTGGAAAAATAAGTTCCATCATTCTCGATACTTACACTTACGTTTCCTTCCAGAAAATTCATTGGAGAACGGTCATCCCATAAGAACCTTTCCAGCTTATTCAGGAGGTTTTTCTTTTTGTATGAAATTTTAGAGTCATACTTTTCCTCAAAAGAATCCCAGTCAACCTCTGCCGTGACTGATCCATATCCATTATAACCGCTGGTATTAATGGTCAGATATTTATTCAGATCTATTGTCCTGCCGTGACTGCGAACAGCTCCGATCAGTACGATCAGAACAACAATTCCTGCTACTGCTCCAATCAGAACCTTTCTGGGAAGCTGCATGATTTTATTTATAATGTCCTTTACCTGTTTCGGTATCTTATCATTGGATAATATTTTTTCTACATTTATATCTGAAAAATTTATCTTTGTGTTCTTTTCAGGGGTGTCTAACGGACTTCCACATTTGCAGCAAAATTTTGCGCCATCAACATTTTCTGCACCACACTTTTTGCAATTCATATTTCTCTCCTGTGCCAGTCAGACATATAAACGCATCCATATTCGCTGTCTGACTGATTGATTCGTTCAAAATTATTTTGTAAGATCCAGGTTTCTTCTTTCAAGTGATTTATTCTTTTCGTAATTTTCCGCATCAATGAACGCTTCTTCTTTGAAACCAAACATAGATGCAACGATGGTTCCAGGGAAGTTATTGATTGCTGTATTATATTCACGGATATTTCCGTTTACCAGCTGACGGGCTGCGGTGAGGTTCTTATCCAGCATTTCCGACTTTCTGGCAATCGCGGAATATTCTCCAATACTTTTCAGATCCGGATATTTCTGTCCGAGGAATAACAGTCTGTCAAGTTTGTCTTTTGCTGTCAGCTGTGCAATACCTTCGATTTCTTTCTGATAACCGTTTCTGGCAATATCGATCAGTTTATCCAGAGTTCTGTCCAATGCTTCACTCTGTACTCCAATATCAGATACTCCGTTTTTGATCATCTGCTGAAGCTCATTAAATTTGTTTCTTGTCATGATAACGTATACTGCGATCGCAGCGACAATAATTAAAAAATACATCATAGATCCTCCCTTTTCTTTTATTTATAAAGCAGATATTATTCTTATTCCGCTTTGTATTCATGTATTTACTTCCTGTATCAGGCAGATAAAATCATATGCATTCACTGCATGGCCAAATAACTGCTCCGCAGTTTATTCAGTTAAGCTTTGATAACAGGAGCGTACCAGTTCTTCCTGATGCTGTATCTGGCTGCAGGAATACTCAACTGCTCCAAATGCATTTACAATCGCATTTTCTGCATATACTGCAATATTTACATCCGCACGCCCAAAAGCCTGCATCATCGTTATATGAAGTTTTCCCTGCCAGATATGGATTTCTCTCACTATATTATTTCCTGCTGCCTGCACGATAGCAAGCTGACAGGATGTCGATAAAAATTTCATGCATTCATGTTCTTTTTCCGGTAATGTAAGAACACCCATTTTTTTATTAAACTCTGTTGATGCAATATTCTTTTTCATATCAATGTACACATTATTTCCATTTGGATATTTCTGTGCTTTTTCTGCTTTATATCGCTCACCGGCAACTGCATCACTTAAGCAATAAATATCAATTGGGCCACATTCCACTCCCAGGTCTGCTTCAAAACATCCGTTTTTTATCATCAGACCATCAAATAAAATTTCACCATATTCATTGCCCCATACAATTTCATATTTCTGATATTGTTCCTGACAGAAACTGTTCAGTCTTTCCTGACATTCTTTTGCAATTTCATCCAGCTTTTCTTTATAAGTATCAATGAAATATTTTCCCAGTTTCTGCAGAATATAATGAATCAATGCATATACGATAAGTGCCTTTATGATCCAATACTTTCCACCGATCAGTAACAGACAGGCCAGCAAGATAGCCACATGTATGACCTTTTCAATTGGTCCGCTTAAGTCACTGTCATCCGGATCGTCTATACCGCCTATGATGAATACGTTTTTTCCAAAATACCGTATTCTTTCAAATGTTTTAAATAATGCCAGGTTTTTTGTATGTTCATCCTGTTTTCTCAGGACAAAATCTTTTAATTCACCGTTCATATGTATGTGTCCTTTATTCTGTCTACGGAAATCTTATCTGGCACATGTCGGGGTTTTTGATCAACCCCAGACATGATACCGGATTTTATATTACTTTTTATTGATTACATATACCGCATTGCAGCTCCGATTGTACTTCCCAGGAAAATAATGGAAAGAACAATAACAACGATCGTAAAGCAGAAATAAGAACGGGCAAAATTCTTCAGGTTCTTATTCTTTGTTCCGCCAAACGAAAATACCAGAAGAAGGATAAATCCTACCAGCGGGATAGAAAACAGAAGTTCATATCCAAAATATCCCCACATGGAAATTGGCTGATATTCTTCCGGGATAGAAGCGGTGTTCGGTAACTGTGATCTGTTGAAATTACTGTTCTGATTGTAATTGCCTCCCTGGAATCCTCCGTTATTTCCTGCATAACCTCCGGTGCTTCCATTAAAGCCTGCTGTGTTTCCGCCGTAAGAATTATTTCCTCCGGCGCCATTGCTTCCGGCTGTACCGGAGCCTCCAAGTTTCGCTCCACATCCCTGGCAGAATGTAGAACTGTCCGGGTTCTGAGTTCCACAATGTTTACATACCATAGTTTCTCTCTCCTTTTCTCTTTTTTAATGTATATGATTTTTTTATCATATCCTCTTCTGGCAGCTTTCCCTGTATGCTGCAATTCCCCGCCTGTTTTCCCCCCTTTCTGATTATTAGACGATTCAGGGAAGGGGAAGGTTTTAGGGAGATGAAAAAATTTTTGTTTTTTATGAAGAAAATGTCATGGATTCTACGTTTCCATCGACGACTTTTATTAACAATTGCAAACCATTTACTCTTACACAGGTATTCACAGCATCTTCTTTTGGTCTGGCAACCTGTTCATCTGTTTCATTATATAAATATTTTGTATCCGGAGTCAGCTGGAACGTTCTCTGACCATACGACACCTCTATTGCTTCATCGTATACAAATGAGCTTTTATCCGACTTCCTAAATGTTGCGTAAAAAGTAAGTGTGTCATCATCCGCATTATAATCCACCTGTGTTGTCCATGGCAAAGTGCTTCCCTCACTGTATTTTGGATGTAATACTGTAAAATAATATTCCGTAACCCCAGTTTCTTCCTGCGGTATTTCAATGGTTGGCATCGGGGTAAATGTCGGTGAGACGACTGCAGGCTGTGCGGCGAAACAGTTCTGTAATATTACATTGTCTCGCTGGCTGTATGTCTGTGCATCCAAATCTGCCCCTCTGTTAAAATCCAGCAAATATGGGCCTGTTAATTCCTGACCGCCATTCATCCCGTAAACTTCAAGCTGATTCTCAATCTGCTGCATATCCGAATCTTTATTACCGGTATAAAAATCCCGTTCATTGATCTGGCATGTTCCATAAGTAGCTCCAAAACACCATCTGAGGTTACACTCCTGTACCATGTCGGTTTCTGACATTTTTATAAAAGTGTCCAGATAATCACTTGCCCCATGACTCGGTGACCATCGTCCAGATCTGTATAGATAATAAGAACCTTCTTTTTTTCGCAGTTCAAGCTTCTCTTCAATACTGTCTCCATATGTATTCAGATCTGTATCCGGGATCTCCAGTTCCTTCCTCAAGGTTACTTTTTGATCATCAATCCCATAAAGTTCCATATATAACGGTCGTTCTACATCTGTATAATTACTGCTGTTCTCATCTTTTTCCTTCGCCCTGGTCCGGATCAGAAGCAGTTCTTTATTTCCATTTCCTCCGAAATCTTCCATCGCAGCGCTTAACAGCAGATCATTTGCATAACCTGTATTGAAATCATAATCCGCCACATACCCATCCTGGATCACCTGAAGATTCTCATCTTTTACATATCCGTCATAAAATGTCCGGTAGAGTTCTTCCTCTGAAAGTTTTTTCTCTTCTTTTTCAGAAGATTTCTCCTCTGCCTTATCAGTAGCTTCTGCTACCTGAGTTGCTTTCGGAGTTTCTTCAGGTTTTACCTGTTCTTCTTTCTGCACCTCTGCTGTTTCTTTTTCCTGCGTTTCCGGTTCCTGTTGATGAACAAATGGCAGTTTATCTATATTTCTTACAACTCCATAGGTGATGCCGCCTGCCCCCAGAGAGCCTGCCAGGATCACTGCCGCAATTTTCAGCCCTGCATGTTTCGCAGCAGTTCCTGTTATGGTTCCTGCCGCCTTTGATGAGGTCGAGGCTGCTGTATGTGCCGCATTTGATGCCCATCCGTTTGTATTTGACCCTGCAGCACCCGGGCCAGGACTTCCTGTCCCCGGTGGTCGCCCTGTTGATCCATCATATCCCGTTGGACCTGTTGAACTACTTCCGGTCTGTCCTGAACTTTCAGCACCTCCTGATAATCTGTTATTTGGATTTCTGCTATTATTTCCCCAACTATTTCCTACACCCCCTGCCTGGAATGCAGTACGCCCGGATACCTCCCGGAAATAAGATTGCATAATATCCGGCAAAGCTTTCTGCACCATTGGTTCTGCGGATACTTTGTCGGCTTTTCCAAGCAGATACAGGAAGAATACAAACGGTGCAACATTGTAAAGCTTCGTTCCACGTTTTTCCAGATCCATGACCTGCTCTTTTATTTTTTTTCGTCCGTAGGACAGCCGGCTTTTTACAGTATTTTCACTGACTCCGAGAGTTTGCGCAATATCTTTTACAGACATCTCTTCGTAGTAAAACATACCGATAACCACTCGCTGATCTTCTGGCAGATGGTCCAGAATCTCCATTACAAGACGCTTCGCTTCCTGCTGATCCATAGCCATCTCAGGATTCAGCTCTGACCTGACATCCTCTATGGACTCCTCAAAAGGGATATCTTCCAGCTCTTCTCCACCGTATATATCTGTAAAAAACACCGGTTTTGATTTCTTCAGCCAGTCTTTTGCAAGATTGTTGGCGATCATTTTCAGCCAGGGGATCAGTTTATCCGAATTCTGAAGCTGATCCAGCCTGGTAAATGCCTTCACATATGTATCCTGCAGGATATCATAAACCGTATCCTCATCTTTGATCAAAACCCGTATCGTTTTATAAACTGCCGGGCTGCTGATCTTATATATTTCTGCAAGTGCTTCCTGGTCATTTTCCCTCGCTTTCTGAACCAGGTAAGACATATTTCTTATGGTAGGACTTCCACATCTTCTGCAAAAATTTGCATCATCGGGAAGTTCCTGTCCACATTTCACGCACCTCATATTTCTCCTCCCGTTGTTCTTCCGTTCATTTTTATATGAAAAATTCTGTTTAACAAATCCCAGCCTCTGCTTGTTGCTTCTCACAACTCCGCAGGAGACTTTCTTGAAAGTCCCCACCCACTGCTTATTGCTTTTCGCAACCCCGCAGGGGACTTTCTTGATTTGGTTAAATGAAGCAAGTCTTATATGATATTATAAATATCTTACGAATTTACTTTTTTCATAATTGGGGTTTCTACAATTATGTCGTTTATATTGTCGAATATGCCTCATTTTTCTGTTTTATTGTCGTTTTTTCTTCTTTTCACGTACAATTTTAATATTGTTTTCGCTCAATTTCAATTGTTTTTTTCTTCTCCTCAAAATGACCATCACAATCACTGCTAACCCGCCAAGTACTGTTGTTCTTTTCCATTTCTTATTCATAAAAATGCTCCTTTTTTCTGTTATAGTTATGGTTTTTAAGTATCTTCCCGGATTTTATCTTTTTACCTCCTTCACTTTATAGACGATCCGCATGATGTGCTGGTTTTAAGAAAAAAGAAATTTTTTGAAAAAAGCACATATCAGGGGAGAATCTTCCCTGTATGTGCCTTTTGATTTTGAATTTAACTGCTGCCTGTTGCTTTTTGCATCCCCTCAGGGGCTTACTTGATTTAGTTAAAATCTTTATTCCTGACAAGGCTGTCTGTGCCACTGTATCCGTCCATACTATACGGATCTGCAGTATCGACAGCTATCAACGTTTCCGGATTGCTCAATTCCAAACGATAAGCAGGATTAAATCCGCGACCATTATTCTCCAGTCTGAAGAAATATCCATAATCTGTCTTTATAACCTCACTGATCGTTTCTTCGTCTGAAGGTTCTGTTGCTTCAGGTCCATATTCCTCTATTGCATTTCCTGAAATTATTTTTTTATAATGATACGGCATTCCACCCTGCGTATACCACGTTCCTGCAATTAAATCCAGACCTTTCACTTCCTGCGAATCTCCACTCTGGTCCTGCTGACCACCGCCAAGTTCCGAAACAGGAATTAATTTGATTTCTCTGTCAAAGGTTGTGTATTCTCCTGAGCCAACATCTGTGGTCGCAATGTTTTCCTCATTAAGTGCATTTCCGTTTTTGGTAAAACGATCTATTTTCTCGTATCCCATATGTCCAAACTGAGAATAAATTCCATTTCCGTCCGGTGCCGTATAAAGTCCTACATGGCTTCCGATACTTCCAATAGAAATTACATTTGTATCATTTTCCAAAGTGTAAACATCATTGATCCAGTCTGCCTCACAGGTTCCATGAGAAAATATCAGTTCCCGGATTCCATCCCCATCAATATCGTACAATGCTATCTCTGTAGTTCCAGCTGTATTTGCACAGAGATTCTGGATAAAAGATGCATATTTGGCATATTCCGGCATATCCTGGTAGTTGCTTGGATTTTCTGCCGGCACCGGTGTGGCAGTCGGTTCCGGTATGGCCGTTGGTTCTGGTGTAACTGCGGATTCTGTCTGTGGATTCTGAGCATTCTGCTGTGTTCCGTCGGAATCCACAGCCTTCTTTGTATTTGAAGATGCAGTATTTGAAGCTGCTGAGTTCTTTGTGGCAGTCGTTTTTTCAGTTCCTATTGTTGCCTTTGTATCCGATTTCTTCTCTGAGCCGGGAGATATTTTTCCTTTTGCAGAATCAGAAGTATCTTTGACTTTCTGCTCATATACAAACGGTAAAGTATCCGCATTTCTCACAATACCATATGTAATACCTCCAGCGCCCAGAGATCCTGCAAGAATCAATGCCGCAATTTTAAGTCCCGCAAACCTGGCTGCAGCGCCACCTGCAGTTTTAGCTGCTCCTGCCTTCACCGCAGCCCCGGCTGCTTTTCCGCCATTACCGGCGGTATTGGCCCCCTTCCATGTTTTTCCCTTATTTCCCGATGCGCCTGTATTCCCCCAGTTATTTCTGCTATTTTCATATCCATTTGTATGACTCTGCGGATTCCTTCTGTTTTCTGAAATACCTGTATCACTCCAGCTGTTTCCATTATCTCCGTATGCATCTGTGCGATTCCAGGAGTTACCCGCACTGCCTTCTGCACCGGTTCCTCCCTGAACATTTTGGCCATTTTGTAAATTACTGTCTGGATCGGGTTTTCCCCATGTAAGTTGTTTCCCGGATATTCCTCCAGAACAGGAATTCAGGATTCCCTGCAACGCATCTGGATCAAGCGGCTCTGCGGACACAGAATCCACTCTGCGAAGCAGATACAGGAAGAATACAAACGGCGCGACATTGTAAAGTTTGGTTCCATGCTTTTCCAGATCCAGGACCTGTTCTTTTATTTTTTTACGACCATAAGACAATCTGCTTTTAACCGTATTTTCACTGACTTCCAGTGCCGCCGCAATATCCTTTACCGGCATCTCTTCATAGTAAAACATACCGATCACGATTCGCTGATCTTCCGGAAGCTGATCCAGGATTTCCATTACCAGACGACGAACTTCTTTTTCATCCATAGACATTTCCGGATTCATATCAGAACGGACATCTTCTATTGATTCCTCGAAAGACACATTGTCCTCTTCTTCTGTACCGGAAATATCTGTAAAAAATACGGGTTTTGATTTTTTCAGCCAGTCTTTGGCACGGTTATTCGCGATCATTTTCAGCCACGGGATCAGTTTCTCTGCATCCTGCAGCTGATCAAGTCTGGTGAATGCTTTTACATAGGTATCCTGCAAAATATCATAAACCGTATCTTCATCTTTAATAAGTACTCTTATGGCTTTATACACTGCCGGACTGCTGATCTCATATATTTCCGCAAGCGCTTGCTGATCATTTGCCCTCGCCCGCTGAACCAGCCATGTCATATTGTTTCTGGTAGGACTTCCACAGTTCCTGCAAAAATTTGCATGATCTGGTATTTCACTTCCACATTTACTGCATCTCATTCTTCTTCCCCCGTTGTTTCCACTTCACTATTTTCTTCTTTTTGTATGATGTTATTCTCATTTTCCCGCTGTGTCAACTGAAGGATTTTTCGAAACACAGTCCACAGTTTTTCCCAGGGAACCGGCATACTGTCAATCGTACAGGTAATCATTTTTCCAATGTCATGTTCTGTCATATCTTTTTCTCCCCTTTCTACTTTATAGACGATTCAGAGTTACTGCCGGTTTTATATTTTTATGGAAAATCAGTAACTTTAACGCCTTAAAAATCAGGCGAATATTCACGATCAAGTCCCCACTCACAGCTTATTGCTTTCCGCAATAGAGGCAGGGGACTTACTTGATTCGGTTGAAAAATCCACAATAGCCCTGGATATGTTTTGAACATATACACAGGGCTATCATTCATCTGTATTCTATTTTTCTTCGCACACTATGATAATTTCTGCCTTACCCGAAATTACCACTGTTTGAACCCGCAAAATTTACAGAATTTCGCATTTGCTTCTATTTCTGCACCACACTGAGGGCATTTTACAACCTTATCCTCTGTTTCCATGTACTGTTCTGCAGATTCTGGTGTATCATCTGTTTTTTCCTGCATTTTCGTCTGCTTTTCTGCAATTTCTTCTGTTTTTGCTACCGATTCCGCGGATTTTCTCTGTTCTTCCGCTATACGTTTCGCTTCTTCCCTTCTTGCTTCCTCTTTGCGCTTTGCTTCTTCTGCTTTTCTTGCTGCTTCCGCCTCGCGCTTTGCTTCTTCTGCTCTTCTTGCTTCTTCTGCCGCTTTTCTCGCTGCTTCCGCTTCCGCAATCATACTTTCCGGAACAGGCGTTCCGCATGAAATGCAGAATTTATGTCCATATGTAATCGGTTTTCCGCACTTTGCACAATAACCTATTATATCCTCTTTCATTGTTCTTTTTCGAATATTACCTGCTACGTTTCCCGCCATTTGTGACATTGTATTGGAAAAATGCCCTACTGTATCTGACATTTGCCCCATAGCATTATGTATATCCTTTTTTGAAAAAACATCCATTAAATCTGTCTGCATCTGTAAACGATTTATCAGTATTAACACTGTAAATATAAGAATCAAAAGCAATGCTATTATATTGATGACATACCATCCTGTTGTTTTAAACTGACACTGAGCATCCTCCGCAAACTTCTTTGCAGATGTTCTGAAAATGATCCATATAATAAGATCCAGCACTGTCATTCCACAAACAGCTGCTGACGTCTGTTTATCTGTAAACTTCTTTATAAAAAGAAACACTAATACAGCTACAGGCAGCAACAGACATAATGCAATAACAGGCTGTGGAGATACAAGTGTCTCACCATAACTTGAGATACCTTTTATTGCTGTTACTGCTGATACCTTTATCAGATCTGTATCTACACCCCAGTCTGAATCTGAACAGGAAACCATAAACATCGGACAAAAAAATAATATTACGCAACAAAATGTCAGTGTTCGTATTATATTTTTCACTGTAACAGATAGTTTCTTCTTTTCAGAAGAAATATTACTAATTTCATTCATTTTCATAATCTCCTTCTCTGATAATTTTAATGTTTAACCGAATTAAAGAAGTCCCCTGCGAGAGTTGCAAATATCCGCTTGACTAATAATGCCGGAACCCAGTTACAAAAGTTCCGGCATTATACAGCACTATCCGATTTTATTTAATCTTTACACTCTTGCAAGCTGAAGATTTCGCTGTCAAAACCTTGGAACCGGATTTACGGATAGAAACTACTTTATAATAGTATGTTTTTTTGCTGGTCAGGGATTTCTTGTCTGTGTAGTATGTCTTTCCTGTTACTGTTGCGATTTTTTTGTATCCACTCTTTGAATTTGTGCTTCGGTATACATAGTAACCGGTTGCATTGTTGGCTTTTCTCCAGTAAACTGTTGCCTGGCGCTTGCCGGCTTTGATTGAGGAGATTGTTGTTGCGATTGGTTTTACAACAGGTGCTTTATAAGTTTTAGCAGACGCCTGGATATGATAGATCTTACCTTCTGCATTGCTGGAATTTCCAATTTTTACAATTAAATCACCTGTACATCTTACCGTCCATGTTTCATTTGCTGAAATACTGTTGTTTTTATTTGCCTTTAAGAGCTTAAAGGTCTTTGCGTCATAAAAATCAACTCTCCATCTGCCAGGAACATCTACCGAATCATCTATCATAAATTTAAAAGTAACATTGTTCGTTCCATTCAGCTTGATACGATAATAATCTTTATCAAAATTTCTATAGAGATTTCCTGTATATAATTTATTTACAACTACAGAGTTCGCATTTCCCATTGTTTTATTTTTGTAATACTGCTCTTTTTCCCACTGACTTGATGCCGTATAATTAACTCTCAGATTATAAGAACATTGTGGACCATATCCAGTGGTACTTTTTACTTTTACCAGATATTTTCCAGGTGCAAGTCCTAATACATAGCTTTTTCCTGAATTTCCGGCGAAATTATTAAGCGGGTTTCTATCTACATCATACAGATCAACTCTCCATTTCGCACTGTCTTTCGGATTGTCATCTCCTGATCTGAGTTCCACCTGTGCACATCCATTTCCCTCAGGAATAATAAAGCTATAATAATCTGTATCACTGCCTTTCACTGTAATTCCTCTCATCCAAGTATTCAGTGGCAAAGAGGTCGCATTAGCCGGAACTTCATTTGGTTCACTCTCCTCCAACATCCCAGCCTGAACCTGCACAGCCGGATTGACCGTTGCCACACACAGTGCCATTGTTGCTCCTGCAAACAGAAGCTTTGTCAGTTTTGCAACTTTTTCTCTTAACATAATTTTTCTCTCCTTTGTTTTTATTTATATGATTTTTTCATCATATTCTTGTGTACTCACTGTCGATACTTATTTCAGTGCCTTCTTATAGTTACTTTTTCCCCCTTTCTATATTATAGACGATGCAAAAAGAGATTTGGTTTTAATATTTAAAAAAAATTTTTATTTTTTTCAACATAACAAAAAAGAGCCGGAAAACTTTAATTTTAAAGTTCTACCGACTCATTAATAGCAGGGGATGAGAGAATCGAACTCCCACCAAAGGTTTTGGAGACCCCTATCAT
>OLOA01002639.1_pt1 | contig 15878 bp, 14 predicted proteins | sample 1672201 | NCBI WGS metagenome assembly OLOA01 (sample SAMEA3136658, study PRJEB25190) | human gut metagenome
ACCTCTTTTTAGTGCGGCCTTTTTTTTATCTTTTTTCTATGTTTTATTCACACTTTCATACTCTTCAACTGTAAGCTTTGCGGGCTTATTTAAAACATCCTTTGAAATACCCACCTTACCAATATCATGTAAAGACGATGCCGTCGCAATCAATGTGATATCAGACTCCGTTAATGGATACGCATCCGTTTTCTCAACTAACCTTCTTAAAAGCATCTGTGTGGCAATGCGAATATGAAGAATGTGCTCCTTACTCTCCTTATTATATGTACCAACGACATTACTCAAAATCCCAATCATGATCTTATTATTTTCTTCTTTTTCATACACCTGATTCACTACGACATTCGTTAATTTTTTTTGATTGGCATATAAAACAAGTGTATTCATAACTCTTCGTTTAATAATAAACGCATCAAAAGGACGTTGAATATATTCGGCAGCTCCTAAATTATATGCCTTTTCAATAATTGAATTCTCTTCTTCTGCTGAAATCACGATCACTGGAAATTCTTTGATTCAATGATACTGATGCATATACTCCAAAACTTCAAATCCATTCATTTTTGGCATATTGATATCTAGCAACATTAAGTCAATCGTCCAATCCTTTTGTAGAATCTTAATAGCTTCTAGACCATCATCAGCCACTATATATTGATACTCTTCTCCTAAAATTTCTATAATCAATTCTTGGTTGAACTTGGAGTCATCCACAACCAGAATCTTCTGTCTTTCTTCTAAACTTTTCATAACCCTATTACCACTTATTATCTTGATTATGAATAATCTTGTAGAGTTATTACTCCTTCAAAGTAATAACTATCTTTCTTCATAATGTATTCCCCATTCGCAACAAATCACTATATCCCTATAGTTAGGATAAGTATACATCGAGAAAAACATTGTTTTCAAGAACAAATGTGAACATTTCACAAGTTCTTTTATAACCAAAAAGCTTGGCATATATAGCCAAGTAATCGTATTTATTAGTTAATTTCATTCATTACGAAGAACTCATTTTCAAGCACTTCTTTATAAAAATCTAACTATTTAAATTTAGCACTTTCATATACCATGATTTCTTCACTCACATCATCCCCATCTTCTATATTTAATAGAGAGTTGTAGCTATTTTTGTGGTTGCAAAATAGTAATCCTCTTTTTTAATACGCAGTATCTGAATACGTTATATTTATAATTCAAATTTGAAATAGCCCATTAATTTTTGCGTACATATGTTACTTCACATACATATTTTTTTGTTAAACTAGTCTGGTTATATGAGAAACATTAACGCCAACAAACATTTGTGAAACACTCATCTAACACTTATTAGAGAACTAGACTTCTTTGAATCACGCATAATATTCTAGTTCTCTTCTCTATTTTTAAACCAGTTACAATCTGAAGGCTATAGTGCAAATAATTCTGTCATTTTTATATTTCTAGATGATCTTCTCCAAAACCAATTTCCTAATATAAAGGTAATCAATCAATTCTTTCTTGTAGGTCTAACAAGATAGTGAAACGTATGAAAAAAGGAAAGAATTATTTGAGACAAGAAAATTAGCTGTAGAAGCTAAGATTCAAAATCTTCAAAAAAACACTTTCCCATTTAGAATTTAAATGTTGGTACTACCAATGAGACTGAAGAAAACATTCAAGCCATGCTTCCAGACAAGCTTCCTAGTGATATCCAAAAATTATACGATGCCAGTCACGAATAGTTATTTAGATAATACTTTGCGATACTTTTCAACCATTTCCTGATAAGCTTCTTCAGACAAAGTCTTAACACCAGGATTCATAGCGAATACTCCACCCCATTCATATTCATCTTTATATTTTGGTACTAAATGGAAATGAAGATGATGTCCCGTATCCCCATATGCTCCATAATTTACTTTATCTGGATTAAAGATTTCATGCATAGCACAAGCAACCTTATTAATATCTTCCATATAGGCAGCTCTTTCTTCTGGTGTTAATTCAGTGATTTCACTCATATGTTTTTTGTGAGCCACAATAACACGGCCAGGATGACTTTGTTCCTTAAACAAATACACTTTTGAACTTTCTAGTTCACAAATTTTGATTCCGAAAGCAGCTACAAGCTCACCTTCCATGCAATAAGCACAATTTTGATCTTTCATTTTTTTTACCTACTCTTCCTTTTTTTACATGATACCACAAAATGTAAGTACTTACACTTGTTATTTCAATAAATCAGGACAATATTTTGTCCTGCTTATTTATCACGCTAATAAGAAATGCCTAATTCTTTGTATGTATAAATGTTTTAAGGGGATAAGGTTGCATAATATTATAACGCTAATTTTAATACTTCAATAAATTTTTCTTTATCCAAAGGATAATAGTGTCCTACTGGAGCAGTATCATCTTTTGTTGCTCTTAATGCCATTTCCTCAAAATGCGTTTCATCAATGTTCATTTCAGTCAATGTTGTCTTTAATCCTAACATCTTATAAAACGCTTCTAAATTATTTGCCAACTTCAAAGTCATTTCTTTTTCTGTGTAGTTACTATAATCTACATCAAACAAACGATTGGCAAGTTGTGCCGTTTTCTTTGGATGCTTTTCAGCCACATAACGTAAGTATGCCAACATAACCACTGCCATACCTTCACCGTGTACAATTCCATATTGTGCACTCAATTCATGTTCAATACGGTGTGATGCCCAGTCTGATGCACGGCCTGTATCCAATAAGTTATTATGCGCAATGGATGCTAACCATTGCACTTCTGCACGAGCATTATAGTTTTCTGGATTTGTCATGATTCTTTCTCCATTCAACATCAATGCTTTGGCAGCACCTTCAATTAAATAGTCTGTTGTATCAACATATTCCGTATTCGTATAGTAACCTCAAAATATCAGAGATACCACATGCTGATTGATACAATGACAATGTTTTTGTATAGTGTGGATTCATTACCGCAAACTGAGGAATGATCTTTTCATCTTCATATCCAAGTTTATTTAATCCACTTGAAATAATAGCTGCATTGGAAGTTTCTGAGCCAGAAGCTGGAATTGTTGAGATAACTCCAATAGGAAGTGCTTCATCTAATGTTGCCTTTCCTTCGAAGAAATGCCAAACATCTCCATCATATGGAATTCCCATTGCGACAGCTTTTGCTGTATCTACAGAACTTCCTCCACCAACTGCTAATACGAAATCTGTATTGTTTTCACGTCCCAATTCAACTAATTCTCTAACTAGTTCTACTTTTGGGTTTGGAACAACATTTCCATTTTCTACAAAACGAATATCGTTTTCTTTACAAATACTTTCAATTTCTTGGAAAACACCTAATGTTTTAACAAAATCCCCACTATAAACCATCATCAATGATTTAACACTCAATTTTTTAAGCATTTCAGCTACTTTTCCATAAGGAAATAGACAGCAAGAAAAATTAGTAGAGGAACAAGACCTAAAAAGCTTTCCTTGTTTTGATTTGAATCATTCATGTTTGTCTTGCTTTTTCGCTTTTGATTAATTGTAGTTTTATGTGGATTTATTCAAATATTTTGTTGATTATTGTATAATATTATGCAGAAAGAGATCCCTAAACATGTTAAAAATCGACAGACAAAATTACATTTTAGAAATGCTACAAGAAAAAGGCAGCATCCTGGTTACCGATGCCTGTGAAGCTTTACAATGCAGTGATCAAACCATTCGTCGTGACCTTCAGGAAATGGAAGAAAAAGGACAATTGGTACGTACCTATGGAGGTGCCTATCTTTCACAAGACGAAGACAAGAGTGCTCCCATTCAATTACGGGAACAATTGATTCCTAAAGAAAAAGAAAGAATTGGAATTATTGCATCTGACAACTTCATTAAAGATGGTGATGTCATCATGATGGATTCAAGTACAACATGTTATACATTAGCTAAACACCTAGTTAAATCACAAGCTAATGTAACAATCATCACAAATTCAATCAATATTATTAAACTATTTGGAAACACAAACCAAACCACTAAACTCATCTGTGTTGGTGGAACCTATAAAGAAAGATCAGGATCTTTTATTGGAAACAATACAATCAACGCTCTATCTACATTTGTTGCCGATAAAGCATTCATTAGCTGCAGTGCCATCAGTAAAAAGTTTGGTATTCTAGACAACTATGTACAACAACAAGCCGTACGTAAATGCATGCTAGAACATTCAAAAGAAAAATATCTATTAGTAGATAACACTAAATTCGATGATGAAGGAAACTTCGTAATCGATTCATTCAAATCACTCGATGGCATTATCACAAACAAAAAGCCATCGGATGCATGGCTAGAATTCTTTTCACAAGAAAATATATCCATATTATGGAAATAGTTCTATACAAGAATAAATTATCATGTTAAAATATTGATGTTGATTTATTAATCAACGCCCATTTTCCGGAGCTGGAACCATTTCACAACATACTCAAAACCAGCTCTATTTTTTTATATAAGCAAAAGACTTCAGATTACTATTCTGAAGTCTTTTTTTATTATTTAAAATTCTTTAAAATCTTTTAAGCAATAAATCGCTTTGCCTGGACCAGTAATCCATTCAGCACCATCTTTTGTAACCAGGACTTCATCTTCCATTCTAAATGCTAAATGCATATTATCTGCACCATCTTTTGGATCAAACGGATAAACCCCATTCTCTACCGCAAACACCATACCTTCTTCCATCAGCACTGTGCTATCATCACCAACCATAGGATATTCAACTACATTTAGCCCTACATTATGTCCACTACTGTGAATAACATAATTTCCATATGGTGAATCTCTTAAATAATTCTCAACAACACGATTCAAATCTCCAATACATTTTCCTGGAGCCATAAATTCTTTTCCAGCAACTACACATCCTCTTGATACTTCAGCCATTCCTAAAATATCTTGTGGAACTTCATTACCAACATACATCATTCGAGTTAAATCAGATGCATAGCCATCAATATGACCACTAATATCAACTAATAAGATTTCCCCATATTGGATAACTCTATTTGTTGCATAAGCATTTAATGTTGTATATTTTTGCAAGCCACTTGTAACAGTTAGATAAGAGAATTTATCTACGCCATCTGCAGCCATTTTACTGGCAATACTTCTAGCAACATCTTTTTCAGTTGTTTTTCCAGGACGCACTTCAGCAAAAGTCTCTTCAATTGCTTTTTCAGTGATATAGCATACGGTACGAATACGATCAATTTCCCATTTACTTTTGATCATTCTAGCTCTTTGGAAAGCTAATGTACCATCCACAAATTCATATTCAGGATATGTTTTTGCAAATTTTTCAAGTGTATTCAATGCCCAGTGGAAATGAGAACCATCTCCTTTTTCCAATCCAATATTTTTTGCATCTGGACATATCTTCATAATAGCCATCTTTGTAGCTTCTACATGATTTTCCGCATCTAATTTTCCAATATTTCTTGATTTTGTCCCTGAAACATAAATATTTGGAATCCAACTCGTAAATTTAACTGTGCTCTTCTCTAATATTCTTAAAACAATAGCCGGTTCCCCATCTCTAGGAACTAAAGCATATACAGGTCTGAATAAACTCGAAGTATACCAAGATCTATATCCAGTAGAATAATAAATATTCTCAGGGGTTGTTAATAGCAATACATCAATATTATCCCTTTTCATTTCTTTCTGAATTTTTTTTACATGTAATTCATGTTCTTCCTTCGGAAAAGATTTAAACTGTTCATCAAATTGTATTATCATTATGCCACCTCAAAATCTATGCTAAAACACCTAATAATCCGCCAACTAAACCAATAACGAAAATCAACATAATAACTTTCATCGAAGAAACATTCTTTTTAGTTATTAACCAGTAACAGAATAACGTCAACAATAATGGTAAACAACCTGGTAAAATAACATCAAATAATTGTTCTTGCAATACAAACGGAGCATCTCCGCCTACATCAAATGATAATGAAGTTTTCAAAGTAACGAAATTACCTACTAAACCGCCTAAAACCATACAACCCATAATAGAAGCACCAAGGATCAATTTATTAATCTTACCACTTTCAAGCAAGCTAACAATTGCATCACTACCTTTTTCATAACCTAATTTATATGAGAACCAGTAGATTGACCACATAATGCATGCTTCAATAATAATGTAACTAATAGGTCCCATAATATTTCCACTCTGAGAAATTCCAATAAATAGAGTTAATAATAATGGAGTAATTACACCACCATCAATAGTATCACCAATACCTGCCAATGGACCCATTAAGCTTGATTTAATAGCAGAAATCATTTCATCACTAATTTCATCATTACTTTGAGCTTTCTTTTCTTCTAATGCAGCTGTTAAACCAATGATACATGCTCCCCATTGTGGTTCAGTATTGAAGAAGTTCATATGAAGTTTCATTCTTTCAGCACGCTTTTCTGGATCGTTTGGATATAATTTATTGATAATTGGTAGCATCGAATGACAGAATCCTGTTCCTTGCATTCTTTCATAATTGTAATTTGCTTGGTTAAACATGATCCAACGGAACCATGATTTTTTGATTGTCTTTTTATCTAGTAATGCATAAGCAGATCCACTTTCAGCTGAACTCGTAAATCCACCAGAGAACAATGATTCATCACCATCTTTTTTAAGTTGCATATAAATAACTGTGAATACTAATGAGAATAATCCAGTAGCAATCATGTCTAAGTGGAAATATTGAACCAACAAGAAGCCCAAGAAGAACATAACCATAGATTCGCCTTTGAAAATTGATTTTAAAGTTAATGCAATACCAACAGCTGGTAACATACCACCTATTGTTGATAATACAGTGACAACTTTATCGCCTAAAAAATTCAATACGCCTGTAATGTAAGATACGCCAAAATAAACAATAATGAAACAAGACACAAAGCTCACTATAAATAAGAACAATTGAGGCATTAATACATCTGCAATCCAGAACTTAGTAGTCTCACCACGTTCAGCATATTTTTCTGCTAAACGAACATTTCCTGTATTAACAGTTAACTTAGTAACCCAAATAATATTTCCTAACAAGCCAACCGGTACAGCTAATGACATAGCTGTATTAACATCTACACCTGCCGAAATTACTAAAGCTGTTCCAACAACACCAGCCAAAGCAATATCTCCAGGAACTGCGCCACCAGCCCCAATAAAACCTAAATATAAAATATTAATAGATGCACCAACTGCAGCACCTTGACTAGGATCACCTAACAAAATACCCGACAAGAAGCCTAGGACCAATGGACGCATTAGTGTCCACCAACCAACACCTAATCCCCATGTACTATTTCCTAGATAGTACAATAACGCTAGCATAATAGCTTGTATACATGACATAAAAATTCTCTCCTCTACTATAATAAATCCTTAATATCTACTTCTCGATCATTAGGAATTAACTGATAAACAATTTTAATTCCACGTGCAATAATTCTTTTAAAACAATCAAGTTCTTCTTCACTTGCAGAAATGTTACGATTAAATCTTTTTCTCTTTTCGTTCGCACCCATTCCGCCTAGAATAATTTTATTTGTTTCAAAACCCTGATTAATAAACTTCTCAAGTACCTGCGGAACTTTAACTAGAATCATAATATTCTCGCCTTTTTCTGGATCATCAAACAAAAATTTTGCAGCATCTTCTTGATTCATTAGTACAACTGTTACCCCTGCCGGCGCAGCGGCTTTATAAATTCTTTGCATCAATTGGTTTTTTGACAATTCGTCATCAATAATTAAAATTTTATTAATTGGATATACCTTAATCCATGCTGTAACTACCTGTCCATGAATTAATCGGTCATCAATTCTACTTACTAAAACATTTCTCATGCTGCTCACCTCCTTTTCTATAATTTGCTGATGATATCGGAACAATTTACGATTCCTTGTTTACCTTGTTCAATAATTTGATTCAATTCACTATTAGAAAGTTCATCTTTTTTCATTAAAACCTCTAACACTATTCCTAAATTGATTCCAGTTATATGAATAAAATCATAAGATTCCATTAGGCTAGTAATTATATTAAATGGTGTCCCGTAGAAAATATCAGTCATTATGACAACAAATTCATTTTCTTTTGAATACTCTTCTAACAAGTCTGTTATACCTTTTTTTAATTTTTCTAAATCACAACCCAATTCCACACCAAAAGTTTTGACATCAGACTGTTCACCAACAATTAATTGTGCTGCTGATAAAATACCCTCTGCTAATTTTCCATGTGTTACCAAAACAACTTTACTCATACTCCCAAACCTCGCTAACATTTTTTTCAAATTGATTAACTATATCACTAGGACTATTCTCTAACAGATAAATGAATTTGCTAGCAAATAACATATAGTCCCAATCATTAAACAAGAAGCAAATATTCATCCCTTGATTTTCTTTCATTTGTATCAATAATCGATTTTCCTTTTCTAAATTTTGTGCGCAACAATAATTGTGAATACCACTTTGGATTTCCCAAATTATATTTGAGTTCTTCTTAAGTTTGATATTACTTTTTAATTCGATCATTACACCAATATCATGCAAATCGTTTAATATTCGTTTTAATTCCAACAAATAATTCTTCTTATCTGATATGATTTTTGTAATCAAACTATCAATCAAATCAAAGTCATTCTCATTCAAAATCGAAGATACATAATTATAGGATTTATCTTCTAAACCAATCGTAGATAAAATTAAATCATATTTATCTATTGAAACATCGCTAATGCTATCAAAAAATTCTATCTTCAGATTGTGGAAACGCCGATTTAATTGAGCTTGAAAGAAGCTTCTCAAACTTGGTTTCTCATCAAAAACGATAGCTGTATTTAATGTAGATTCATAACAGATTAATTCGCTTTGGATATAAACCATTAAATAACTAATTTCATCATCATTAATCTCTGGAAGTCTATATTTTGAACATAAAATTTTACAAATAATTCGACAAACCATTTCCATAGCTCGATATTCATTTCTCATTCTTTCCAAAATAGGATTTTTGAATTTTTGATTATTTGAAACCCTTGTTAACATAAAGAAAATATGTTGACGTACGCTTAGGCAAAAATTTTCTTTGCTGCGTAAAGGCAAACCAATAATTGCTGAAAATGCATCAATAAAATCATCGCTGAACATTTCTGCCGTCTCTTCTAAATTAACTTTAGGTATATACGTTAAGCCTACATTTGCAAATAACCAGTCCAAAAATGATAATTCTTCAATAGCTAGTTTCGTTCCAATAATACTTTCTTCACAATTAACTATTTCATGAAAACCTTCGATGTGATCGAACATAGCTACACGACCATCATCTTCTTTACAAATCATGCCAAACTGTTTCATTCTATATAATTGTAATAAAATTCCTGTTATCAACCATTTTTTCTCTCTATATGAAAGCTTACGAAATGATTCAGGTTGTGAAATTTCAATAACATTTTTGATTTTCTCAACATGTTCCTTATCAAATACTTTCAATAATTTCGAGTAAACATTCTTAGAAACATCAATTTTTTCTAGTGAAATATCTTCAAAGTGATAATCTTGTAAAAATAGATATAATTCATTTAATAATGCTCTACGAATTTGAATTTCGTTTCCCTGAATATAAGAACCACCAGTATTTTTTATGATGCTCAATTGATATTGATGTAATTCACTTTCCAAACTGTTTAAATCCATGTGTATGGAAGATTTACTGATATAGTACTCTTCTGCTAGAATCGTAATAGAAAATACATTTGGTGCATTTAACAACAAATTTAATTTCAAATCTTGTTTTCTAGCATTCAATCCTGCAACCATGCATTGATATCCATCCAATTTATACAGCTGATTAATATATGAAATAAATTTTGATTTATTCTCTAATGGAACATCCAATAATATACCTATACCAGATTTTTTGATAATTTTCCCATTAAACTGATCTAACAATTCTGTTAATTCATCTAAATCTCTTCGAATCGATTTTTCAGAAACATTCATTAATTTGGCATATTCTTTTACTGATATATACTGATTTTCATCAATCATCTTACATAATAAATCCAACTGGCGTTTCTTCATTTTAACTTCCTTTCTTGACAATCAAATTATATCATCGGCATTTTTTCTTTAAAATTCTTAGATATGACCACAATAATATGGACATATTTAAATCACCTATAATTTTTGTCTTCCTTTCATCTAACATTTAATTTGCACTTATTATAAACAAAATTAAAATTCAATTACATACAAAAAAAGAGTGCCCTTAAGCACTCTATACAAAGTTAAGAAAGTTGAGATCCAACTATGAAAATGAGATAAGTAAATGGAGGTTATCGTTAGATCTCTCTTTTCTCAACTAGAATCATTCATCTAAATATAAATCTTTTATACCTAGATGAATGACAAGGCATTAAGCCTTATCATTCAATTCGTTGAATACTACATTGTAGTTTTCGTAGCCCTTAAGCGAGTGAATATAATCAGTAATAACTACCTTAGCATGTTCAGCAGTCTTCTCATACAAGCCACCTTTAATAGCATCTTGTTTTGCTTCCTTAAGCATGCTTTTCTTCTCTTTATGGAAATCTTCTAGTCCAACATTGGCTGTAATCTTTTCACCTTCCCAATATTGAACATAAGATTTTTCATCTAAATAAGAATCTAAGATTGAAGCTTTTGGCAACGTAACAGTAATAGTTTGTGTTGATTCATTACCACCATCATCCTTAATATTTTCTAAATCATATCCTGCTTTAATAACTGCATTATATGTGAAAATATAATCGCTAGTTGTTAATGAAGTATCAACTTTAAGTTTTCCTAATTCCATAGGCTTATGAATAACTCCAACCTCTTTAATTGTTGCTTCCTAGAATGCAATCTCTTGCTAGATTTAACTTTTCTAAATGCTTTAGAAAGCCCGTTTTTAATTCCTTTTAAAATGCCTAATAATGTTTTCATACTCTTTTTTCTCCTTTTTGAAATCTATGTTTCAATTTTTAATTTCTTGCTTCTTGATATCTTTAAGCATCTTTATCATAATTTGTAACAAGCATTTCCTACAGATAAAAGAGTGCGCAAAAAAGAGTATTATTTCGCAGATTTTGCGGAATGGTCATTTGAAATTGATTTGAATACAACTTCAAGATATTATATACACAGTATTAGATTAGTATTTATAACTACATTAGGGGTATTTATGACAAACAAAACATTGGATTATTATAATAAAAACTCAGAAACATTCATTCAAAGTACAATATCTGCCGATTTGAAGGACTTGCAAAATAAATTTTTAAATGAACTAAACGGAAATAAAATACTAGATTTCGGATGTGGATCTGGTAGAGATACAAAGTATTTTATTGAAGCTGGCTATAATGTTGATGCGATTGATGGATCTATAGAATTATGTAAAAGTGCCAGTGCATATACAGGTATTCAGGTAAAACACATGTTGTTTCAAGATCTAGATAAAGAAAATTATTATGATGGAATTTGGGCATGTTCTTCTATACTACATTTACCAAAGTCAGAACTAAAAGATGTCTTATTAAAAATGAATAGAGCTTTAAAGTATGATGGAATTATTTATACATCATTTAAATATGGTGATTTCGAAGGAGAAAGAAATGGAAGATTCTTCACCGATTTTACTCTAGATATTTTTAAAGACTTCATTAAAGATGTAGATAATCTAATGATTAAAGAATATTGGATTACAACAGATGTAAGACCTGGAAGGGAGGAAGAAAAATGGTTGAATCTACTCCTTCAAAAGATGCTTTCTTAGTTGAACATACTGATTTTTCTTTAAGAGAAAAAATAAAATATCCAAATGGTGGGATATCTAATTTCTATGATAACGGAAAAGACATGGTTATTATTGACGAAGATATTTGTGCACATAATTCAAATGATCCTATATTTTCATATATGCTTATTACAGATAAACAAAACAACTATATGCATCAATTCAACAGAGTTTTCCGTTTCTTAGGCTACTTTCATTTAGAAGTTGATAAATATCTTTCAAGAAATGAAATTATAATGCCTATAAACCATACAAGAAATGTTGGAGACAGAAGTGAACAATCTGATGTTTCTCCACTTGAATTACATTTCGAAAAGAGTTTTTCAAATGCGTATGGTATGAATGCACTAAAATATATCACAAGAGAATATGGTATTTGCGATGAAAATGGGAAGAATTATTTTCTTGATTATTTTGTGCGAACAAAAGACGAAAAATATGCAGTTGAAGAAAACGGTGTAACTTATCATCACCCTCAAATTATAGGTGAAGAAAAATATAAAAACCAATTAAGAAAACAAAATACATGTGCTTCATGGGGAATCAAATTATTCCGTTTTTCAACTGAGGATTGTGCATTTAAAAATCGTATTGAAGATGATATTAAACAATATTTTGGAAATGATCCATCTAATTTTATTGATAATGGTTTAAAAATAGATAGATCTGTTGAATTATATGAACACCAATCTATCAGTTTACAAGAAATTCAAAAAAGAAGGGCCGCAGGAATTAAAGCATTTTTAATTGTATTACCAACAGCAGCTGGTAAATCAAAAATTGTTGAAGAAGATTTGCGTGAGTTTGCCAAGAATAACCCAGATTTTAAAGGATTAATTTTAGTACCAGGAATTAACATTCTTGCAGACTGGATTCAAAGAATTCATAATTCTTTACCTGAACTAGAAGATAAAATTGATATAAGAACCTATGCATATATGGCAAGACATTATACAGAATTATCTACTGATTATTATAACTATTTAGTTGTTGATGAAGCTCACCATGCGGTGGCTCCAATACTAAAAAGAGTCATTCAATATTATAATACGGATTTCACAATCGGATTGACTGCAACCGATCAAAGACCGGATAAGAAAAAATTAGAAACTGTATTTGGTACGTATTCCACTTCATTATCTTTAAAAGAAGCTATGGAAAAAGGTATAGTTGCCAAGGCAAATGTATATCGAATTGAAACAAACATTGATTTATCTAAAGTACGTTTTAATGGTAAAGATTATGTAAATGCAGATTTAGAAAAAAGAATCAGAGTAACTTCTCGAAATGAATTAATTGTAGATGTACTAAAAGAATACTTTACTACTGGAGAAGCAAGTTTACGCCAAGGTGTTATTTTTTGTGTTAATGTTGCTCACGCAAACGAAATGGCACGACTTTTAAACAAAGCTGGCATTGTTGCATCAAGCTATACTGGACAGACAAAAAACCCAGCTTCGGTCATGGACAATTTCAAGAACAAGAAAATCAGATTTCTTTGCACTTGTAACATGATTTCTGAAGGATGGGATTATCCTGAACTTGGCATTTTAGTTATGGCTAGACCTACTCTTTCTAAAGTTCTGTATTTACAACAAATCGGTAGAGGTTTACGAAAGACAGATATCAAGAAAAATGTAATTGTGATTGATGTTGTTGATGAATATGGAGCCATGATCAAGGCTTGTAATATGCATACAATCTTTGCCAATCCATATTATATACCATTTGGTGATATCACAATAACAAATTACACTCCTGGAGATATGTTAATTGTTGATGGTATAGAAGAGCGTATTGAACGAATCACTGAAATAGATATCAATACATTTGAAGATAAGTATGGTGATTATCTAAGTCAGGAACAACTAGCCAGAGAATATTTTGTCAATACTGGAACAATAACAAACTGGATTAAAAAAGGAAAAATAAAACCTAGTGTAGAATATAAATTTGGTAGCAAATCCTTATACTTATTTAGTCCTGATGATGTTGAAAAATACCGAATCGAACTAGGCATAAAAGAACACAACAATGATACAATTAAACAAGACTTCTTTGAATTCTTAGAAGAAAGAGATTATTCATTATCTTATAAAATGCCATTCTTGTTAGCTTTTGTTAAAAATGTTAATACTATTGGTGATGCTAAAATAGACGATGTATTAAATGATTATATTGCATTCTATCAAAATCGAATTGATAGAGGACTTCAAGTAGATCGCAGCACTTGTCCATATAATGAAACAATGTTACAAGATAGAAAAGCAATCTGTAGAAACATGCTCACAAATCCATTTGAAAAATTTGAAAGAAAAAGATTCTTATATTATTCAAAAGATTTAAGCATTATCGCAATGAATCATGCTCTATATAGTAAGATGAATAAAGAAGATTGGGATAGAGTTAAATCACAAATGCAAGAAGATTTGCAACACTATTATTCTGATATGGGTGGGGTTTAAATATTCCACACATACATCATGAAAGCGGATAGTCACAATGACCATCCGCTTTTTAAAAATCTAATAATGTAATACATTATTTATGTTTCTTATTTCGTTCTACGTTTAGTAATTAGCTTTTATTAAGCAATTTTCTTAAACTCTGTGTTTCTACAATTCTATAATTTGATAACCATAATTGTTTATCTTTTCCTGCAAGTTGAGGATTGTTACTACTTTCAAATGTATTCTGTACAATACTTGTTCCAACTTCATCCCATATTTCTAATGGATCAAACACCCACTTTACCTCACCTTTTTCATCATCAAATCGTAGCAATGAACGAAATGCACCAAAAATAGGATAGATATATCCAGTTGATATAGAATATGTTGTTTTATTCTGAATATAGCTAGTTGTTGTTCCCTTAGTTACACTTTCAACACCTTTGACGCTTCCAAATTTTGGATTTGTGACGCCTAATTTTTTCTTGTATTCAGTATATTTTAAAGACATTTCACTTTCTATCGTATCGTACAAACTTATAAGAACAGGTAATTGTTTAGTTAAGGACTTATAGAATGGTTCATTAAAAGCCTCTTTGTATCTTTTAAAAACCTGAGCTTTACCTGAGTAACTTTGTATAGGTGCCATACTATCATCTGGATATTTAATAATATCAAATGCATACATTAATCGTAATAATTCTGATATGTTAATAGGTTTATTTTCATTATCTTTATAAGCGATTTTATCAGCATATATTTCATTTTTAATTGCATCTCTAACACTATCAAAACTATCTTCAAGATTAAACAATGCTATGTCTGATACTTGAACAGATGTATTTCTAGCATCGGATAATCTTGTAATATTAATTACATTAGTAATAACTTCCATACGAACATATTTTTCAATATCATCAGGAATTTTGTCTCTATTTTGAATTATTGCCGTATATGTATGTCCGCCATCAAGAATTCCATAATTGAATCTGTCATTTTCATCATCTTGATCACCAATATCGATGGTTACTTCTGAATCTGTACTATTAAAACTCAATGATTTAGCAGAAACAACAATACCACGATTATTGATATAAAAATCTGTTTCTGGCTCAATAACGGCATGTATCAATCTTTTTGCAACATTAGTACCCATTTTAGGAACACGTGGATTAACATCTAAAGGCATATTTTCAGGTAAATCCTTCATATTTACCAAAAGATAATAAATGGTTTCATAAGGCGAAGACTCTTCTTTCCCACTTCTTTTATATGGGGAAGCAAGCGTTCTTAATGAGTTTACTTTAAATTTCAACTGTGTATTCATAATCTGTACCTCCTTATACTCAATTTTTATTCTAAACCTTATCAGATCTTGATCTTAGTATATTGTTAATAGTAATATAGATCTATGAACTATGGTGCATATTGAGGTAAATAATGTCGAGTAGAAAAGAATACGATCCCGGTTTAGTGAAAATTGGAGCCTTAACTTTGCAGAATTTGTATAACTAAAAAATAAAAGAAGCATTAGTAGCTGAATTC
>OLOA01002650.1_pt1 | contig 15819 bp, 15 predicted proteins | sample 1672201 | NCBI WGS metagenome assembly OLOA01 (sample SAMEA3136658, study PRJEB25190) | human gut metagenome
AAGACGGCATACGAGATTCTCAATTATATCATAATGTAAATTCCATGTAAACACCAAACGGGCAAAAAAACGTATAAATTTTCTTTTTCACTTGACTTTTGTTCGAAACGGTGATATAATCAAACTCATGCTGAACAAAAAAGCTGCGGCGATTCGTGTTTTTGGCGGCAAAACGTTTCCGCTTTGGAATACCCGCGCTGAAAAATGAACGGAACGGAATCCGCTTCGGATTAAAATCGCGGCTTTTGCATCGAAAAAACGGTTTTTTCCGTAATTTTTTCGGAACGTCGATACGGGCGGTGTGAAATACCCACGCCGAAGCATGATATAAAAACGGATGTGATTTCTCGCTTAAAAAGAATGCAGCCGAAACGATATAATAAAAACAGAACGGAGATAAAGAATGCTGACAAAAAAACAGTTTGACATTCTTGTCAGAATGGCCGAAAAGGGAGAGCCCGAGACCCAGAGAAGCATTGCCGAAGGCACGGGAATGTCGCTCGGAGTTGTAAATAAAACGCTTGCACAGCTCACGGAAGCGGGATTCGTAAAATCGGGAACGGTAACTCCCGAAGGACTTGATGCGCTTGAGCCGTACCGCGTCAAGCGCGCGGTGATCTTTGCCGCAGGCTTCGGATCGAGAATGGTCCCGATCACGCTCAATACGCCGAAGCCTCTCGTTCGGGTTCACGGGAAGAGAATAATCGACAGCCTTCTCGACGCAATCTACGCCGCCGGGATCGAAGAGGTGTACATAATACGCGGATATCTTTCCGAGCAGTTCGATCAGCTTCTCTATAAATACCCCAACATCAAATTCATCGAGAATCCCGTATATAATGAAGCAAACAATATCTCCTCGGCAATGTGCGCGAGATATCTCCTTCAGAACGCATATCTCTGCGAGGCGGACCTGCTTCTGTACAATCCCGCACTCATATGCAAGTATCAGTATTGCTCTAATTATCTCGGAGTTCCAGTTGACGTTACGGATGACTGGTGCTTCAAAACGAAAAACGGGATTATCACAAAGCTCTGCGTCGGAGGAACAAACTGCCATCATATGTTCGGAATTTCGTATTGGAACGCGCAGGACGGAGCGCGCCTTGCGGGACATATCGAGCAGGTCTACAATTCCCCCGGAGGAAAAGAGCGTTATTGGGATCAGGTCGCGCTTGAATATCATCTCGACGAATACAAAATCGCCGTGCGCGAGTGCTCCTTTGACGACATCGCGGAGATCGACACTTACCGCGAGCTGAAGCAGATCGACGATACATACGTCTGATATGCAGGCGTGATAAAATAAAAAGGCTGCGGCCCGGACGGAAGAAATGCTTTCGCCCGATCCGCGGTCTTTTGTTGCTTTTTCACGTCTTTTGTGGTAGAATCAATAGCGAAAGAGAGCCGTGTGCGGAGCGAAAGGAAGAATGAAATGTACAGAATACTTATATGTGAGGACGATCCCGTTATACTGTCTGCAATGTCGTCATATCTTTCTTCGTGGGGCTACGAGGTTCGATGTGTGAAAAACTTCAAGGACGTTATGACGGAATTCGGTGAGTTCGCACCCGAACTTGTGCTTCTCGATATTTCGCTCCCGTTCTTTAACGGATACCATTGGTGCACGGAAATACGCAAGGTCTCAAATGTGCCCGTTGTATTCATATCGAGCGTATCGGATAACATGAATATCGTAATGGCTATGAATATGGGCGGCGACGACTTCCTTGCAAAGCCGTTCGATCTCGATGTGCTCAATGCAAAGGTGAGCGCCGTGCTGCGCCGCGCATATAATATGCCGCTCCGGAGCGACGGACCGGAATGCCGCGGGGCGGTACTGAATATGGGGGATGCAACTCTCTCCTGCGGCGGAGAGCGGATCGAGCTTACAAAAAACGAATACCGTATTCTCGAGGTGCTTATGGGAAACGCGGGAAAGATAGTTACTCGCGCTGAGCTTATGGATAAGCTGTGGGAAACAGACAGCTTCGTTGACGACAACACTTTGACGGTAAATATAACACGGCTTCGCAATACCCTTGCCGATCACGGCCTGACCGATTTCATCAAGACAAAGAAGGGCATCGGATATATAATCGAAAACGACGGAGACGCAAAATGAGAATTTTGTCCGAATATCTGAAATACCGCATAAAAATTCTGCTTCTTTTTCTGACGGCGTTTGCGTTTCCCGCGCTCACGCTGTCGCTCTACGACCTGCCGACCGAGCCCGTGCTGTACGCCTTTGCACTTTCGGGCACGGTGTTTGCGGTGTCCGCCGTGTTCGATTTCGTACTGTTTGTGCGCCGTCACCGCCGCCTGTCGAGAGTCCTTTTGTCCGTCGATGCGGACATATCGGTGCTTCCGCCGCCGCGGAATTTGCCGGAAGAGGATCTTTACCGCATCATATCCGCGATCTTTGAGAAGAAGTGCGCCGCTGAATCCGAAAAGGAGCGCACGGTCAGCGAGACTGCGGATTATTACACCATGTGGGTGCATCAGATCAAAACGCCGATATCGGCGATGAGACTGCTTCTGCAGTCGGGAAACGCTGACAGAGCGGAGCTTGAAGAACAGCTTTTCCACATCGAGGAATATGTCGGAATGGTGCTTACCTACATGAGATGCGAGGGCCATATGTCGGATTTCGTGATGAAGCGCTTTCCGCTTGACCGCCCGATACGCGAAGCAGTCAGAAAATACCGCCGCTTGTTTATCAAAAAGGGAATTGCGCTTGAGTACGGCGGCACGGAGGCTTTCGCGGTCGGCGACGAAAAATGGGTCGCGTTTGTCATCGAACAGATAGTGTCGAATTCGCTGAAATATACGGAAAAAGGGAAAATATCGGTCTGCTCCGATCCCGCCTTATCCGGCGCCATATGCATAGAGGATACGGGGATTGGAATTTCTCCCGAAGATCTTCCCCGCATATCGGAAAAAGGGTATACGGGGTATAACGGTCATGAGGATAAAAAATCCACCGGGATCGGGCTGTATTTGTGCCGGCAGATAATGGACAGGCTCGGTTTCTCGATGCGCATAGAATCCGAAGTCGGGGTCGGGACTCGCGTTTATCTTGACTTCACGGATGCGAACCTTACGGAAATGTAAGAAATACGGTGAAAATGTAAGCCCGAACGATGGCTTGCATTTTTACTTTGCGGTATAATTGTCAGCGAAAACGGACGAAAGTCCGGAATTATGCTTGTAACGAAAGGCAGATACCTAATATGTCAATGCTTCAGGTCAATAATTTGAAAAAAGTATACACAGGCCGATTCGGAGGGACGCGGGTCCAGGCACTGACGAACGTAAGCTTTGCGGTCGAAGAGGGGGAGTACGTCGCCATAATGGGCGAATCCGGCTCGGGAAAAACCACGCTTCTTAATATCCTCGCCGCTCTCGATAAGCCGACCTCGGGAGAGGTCATGCTCGACGGAAAGAACATAAGCGAGATAAAGGAAAAGGATATCTCGGCTTTCAGACGGGATAACCTCGGATTCGTCTTTCAGGATTTCAACCTTCTCGATACGTTTTCCCTTGAGGATAATATATACCTTCCGCTCGTGCTTGCGGGGAAGAAGTACGCCGAGATGAGCTCGCGCCTTGCCCCGATCGCAAAGAAGCTCGGGATATCCGACATACTGAAGAAGTATCCGTATGAGGTCTCAGGCGGACAGAAACAGCGCGCGGCGATAGCGCGTGCGCTGATCACCGGACCGAAGCTGGTGCTCGCCGACGAGCCGACCGGAGCGCTTGATTCAAAGGCGACCGACGCGCTCCTGATGCTTTTCGCATCGATAAACGAGGATGGGCAGACGATCGTCATGGTCACCCACTCGACAAAGGCGGCATCGCACGCGAAGCGCGTGCTGTTCCTCCGCGACGGAGAGGTGTTCCATCAGATATACCGTGCGCAGATGAGCACCGAGGATATGTACGCAAAGATATCGGACGCGCTTACGGCGGTTATGAGAGGGAACGGCGATGAATAAGCTTTTCTATTTCCGATTAGCCGCTCAGAATCTCAGAAAAAACGGCAAATTCTATATTCCGTACCTTCTTGCGGGCATCGGAAACGTCATGATGTTTTACATCATGGTGTACCTCAGAACGAATCCGGCAATGGAAAACCACGAATCTCTCGGAATTGTTCTCGGACTCGGAACGGTCGTTATAGCGATATTTTCATCGGTGTTCATTTTTTACACAAACAGCTTTCTCATGAAGCGCCGTAAAAAGGAGATCGGACTTTTCAATATTCTCGGAATGGAGAAAAAGCATATCGCGTGCGTCCTTTCCGCGGAAACTCTGTATACCGCGCTTATAAGTATCGGAGGCGGCATCGGACTCGGAATACTCTTCTCGAAGCTGTTTTTGCTCCTGATGACGAAAATAATGGGCTACAGCGTCGAATTCGGCTTTTCGGTGTCGGTGCTCGGGATCGCATCGACCGCCGCAGTCTTCTGCGCGATATTCTTCCTTGCGCTTCTCTACAACCTCGGCAGAATACATTTGTCGAAGCCCGTCGAGCTTCTTTCCTCCTCGTCCGTTGGTGAGAAGGAGCCGAAGGTAAAATGGCCGATCGCACTTCTCGGAGTTATCACTCTTGCGGCGGGCTATATTCTTGCACTGAAGATCGAAACTCCCACTACGGCTTTTCTTATGTTCTTTGCCGCCGTGATATTGGTTATAATCGGAACATACTGCCTTTTCTGCGCCTGCTCGATAGCCGTGCTCAAAATGCTCCGCAAGAATAAGGGCTTTTACTATAAGCTGAAGAATTTTACGACGGTTTCGGGAATGATGTACCGCATGAAGCAGAACGCTGTGGGGCTTGCCAACATATGCATACTGTCTACGATGCTTCTCGTCACCGTGTCAACAACCGTGTCGCTCTATATCGGCGCCGAGGATTCGCTCAGAAATGAATTTCCCCGCGACATAATAGTCCACTGCTCGGCGATCGAGGAAGAGGATTTCGACGGAATATGCGAAGAAATGAGACAGTCCGTTGTCTCCTGCGGAGGTGAAATGCTCGATACGATCGCCTACAGATTTGACGTGTATACGGTCGGACGTTCCGGCGGAGTGTTTGATATGTATGGCGGCGATGAAATGCGGGTGTGCAGGCTCGTGCTCGTCCCGCTTTCGGAGTACATCCGGAACGGCGGCGAGAATATCGGACTTGACGGAGACGAAGTTCTTTACTATTCGCCTAACGTGCCGCGGACTTACGATGAATGTGAGTTCAGGGGCTACAGCGGCGAAGGCGTAAAGCTTACGGTGAAGAAAACGCTTGACGATCTGGTGTTCGCCGATGAGTATTACTACGACGATCCCGACATCTGCTATTTTATCGTAAAGGACGACAGCGTCCTTCGCTCGCTTGCCGAAGTCTTGGTCTATAAGGAAAACCGCGATATCGAAAGGGCCTACATCGCTCCCGACGCACTTCTGGAGTTCGACGTTGACGGTCCGGACGGCATGCAGAATCGGATATTGTCCGCATTCATTGACAGACTCGGCGAAACCTCGGATTACGAATATAACTACATCTTTCCGAGATGCGTCGACGACAGCCGTCAGGATTTCATGTCGATATTCGGAGGGCTGTTCTTCATCGGAATCTTTCTCGGATCGCTTTTTGCGGCGGCAGCCGTGCTGATCATCTACTATAAGCAGATATCCGAAGGCTATGAGGATAAAAAGCGCTTTGAAATTATGCAGAAGGTCGGAATGAGCCGCAGGGAAGTGAAACGCTCGATAAGAGCACAGGTTCTTATGGTGTTCTTCCTTCCGCTTGTGACATCATTTGTACATCTTGCGTTTTCCTTCAATATGATATCGCGCATGATATCCGTAGTCGGATTTACAAACGTGCCGCTGTTCGTCTGTTGCACTGCGGCGACGGCTCTCGCATTCGCAATACTTTACGCCGTCGTGTATGCGCGAACCGCAAGAATCTACTATAAAATAGTGGAAAGTCCCGCATGAAAAAGGGAGATATAAAAAACAGGCTCACCGTTCTTCGGTGAGCCTGTTTTCGTAATTGTTGTACCAAAGCTTCGCCCGGATGAGCACGGGAGCTTTGACCGTAAACCGCATCACTTGATGCCGAGCACGCTTTCAATGTATTCCGCCTGACGTATGACCTCGTCTGGGCAAGTCCCGCCCGCGCTGTTTCTCTTCATGACGCACGCTTCGAGACTTATCTCGCCGTACAGATCGGAATCGAACACGTCCGAATATTCACGGTATGCCTCGAGCGGCAGCGTCTCGAGCACTTCGCCCTCCGCAATGCATTTTGCGACGAGCTGACCGACGATCTTGTAAGCCGTGCGGAACGCAACCCCGCGCTTCGTGAGATAGTCGGCGAGATCGGTCGCGTTTATGAATCCGCGCGCGGCGGCATTTTTCATGTTGTCGGGCAGCACCTTCATGGTCTCAAGCATCGGTGTCATGACCGAGAGACACATCTTTACCGTGTCCGCCGCATCGAAGATCGCCTCCTTGTCCTCCTGCATGTCCTTGTTGTACGCAAGCGGAATACCCTTGAGCATGACGAGGATCGTCGTCAGATCTCCGTACACGCGACCTGTCTTTCCGCGAATAAGCTCCGCCATGTCGGGGTTCTTCTTCTGAGGCATTATGCTTGATCCGGTGGAATAGCTGTCGTCAAGCTCGATGAATTTGAACTCCCACGACGACCACATGACGATCTCCTCAGAGAATCGTGACAGATGCATCATGAGTATGGAGAGCGCCGCGGCAATTTCCGCACAGAAATCGCGGTCGGAAACTCCGTCAAGGCTGTTTCTTGTTATCCCGTCGAAATTCAGCGCCTCGGCGACCGCAAAACGGTCGGTCGGATACGTCGTTCCCGCAAGAGCGCAGCATCCGAGAGGGGAATAATTCATCCTTTTCGCGCTGTCAGCAAGCCTTCCGAGATCGCGCTCAAACATCATCGCGTAAGCCATCATGTGATGACCGAAGGTTACGGGCTGAGCGCGCTGAAGGTGAGTGTATCCCGGCATTATTACGGACGCATTGGCGCGCGCGATTCGGCAGAGCAGGGACATGAGCGAGCGGAGCAGCTCGGATATTTCGCCGACCTCGCGGCGAAGGTAAAGACGGATGTCGAGCGCGACCTGATCGTTTCGGCTCCGCGCAGTGTGCAGCCGCTTTCCCGCGTCGCCGATGCGCTTTGTAAGCTCCGCTTCGACAAACATATGTATGTCCTCGCCGCCGCCCGAGAAATCAAGCTTTCCCGAATCAAGATCGTCGAGAATGTCCCCGAGGGCGGAAATGATTGCGTCTGCGTCCTCCTTTGATATAATGCCCTGCGCGCCGAGCATAGCGGCGTGAGCCATCGAGCCTTCGATATCTTCCCTGTACATGCGGCAATCAACGCGCAGGGAGGAGTTGAAATCGTCGGCAGTGCTGTCAAGAGCTTTCGAGAATCTGCCCGCCCACATTTTTTCCATATTTTATAACCGTGCCTTTCCTTTTTATGAGCGGCTTTGAAACCGCCTTAATACCGATATGCGGGGGAACCCCGAAATGGATTCCCCCGTAATGGTGTACGTATTATTTGTCTTTGTTCATGCGAGCCTTCGCCGCGACCTTGATCGGAAGTCCGAACAGATTGATGAATCCCGCACTGTCCTTCTGATCGTAAACGTGATCTTCATCGAAGGTTGCGATCTCTTCGCTGTAGAGCGAATAGGGCGAAACCACACCCGCATTTATCATGTTGCCCTTGTAGAGCTTGAGCGTGACATCTCCGGTTACGTTTTCCTGAGTCTTGTCAACGAATGCGGAGAGCGCCTCGCGCAGGGGAGTGAACCACTGACCGAAGTATACGAGCTCGGCAAACTTTGAAGCTACAAGCTCCTTGTAATGCTGAGTGTCGCGGTCAAGCGTGATCGTTTCGAGCACCTGATGCGCACGGTAGAGGATCGTTCCGCCGGGAGTCTCGTAAACGCCGCGGGATTTCATTCCCACAAGGCGGTTTTCCACAAGATCGGCGATGCCGATCCCGTTCTCGCCGCCGAGCTTGTTCAGCGTCTTTACAATGTCAACCGCGCCCATCTTCTTGCCGTCGATTGCAACGGGAACGCCCTTCTCGAACGAGATCTTGACATACGTCGGCTTGTCGGGCGCCATCTCGGGAGATACACCCATCTCAAGGAATCCGGGCTTGTTGTACTGAGGCTCGTTTGCGGGATCCTCGAGATCAAGTCCCTCATGAGAGAGATGCCACAGATTCTTATCCTTCGAGTAGTTGGTCTCGCGGTTTATTTTCAGAGGAATGTTGTGCGCTTCCGCGTATTCGATTTCTTCCTCACGGGATTTGATGTTCCACTCACGCCACGGAGCGATGATCGGCATATCGGGCGCAAAAGCCTTGATCGCAAGCTCGAAACGAACCTGATCGTTTCCTTTGCCCGTGCAGCCGTGGCAGATCGCGTCGGCGCCTTCGGCAAGAGCGATCTCAACGATACGCTTTGCAATGACCGGGCGCGCAAACGACGTGCCGAGAAGGTAATCGCCTTCGTATACCGCGCCCGCCTTGACGGTGGGGAATATGTAGTCCTCGACGAATTCCTTGTTGAGGTCCTCTATGTAGAGCTTTGAAGCTCCTGTCTTCTTCGCCTTTTCCTCAAGCCCGTCAAGCTCCGTGCCCTGACCGACATCGCCGGAAACCGCGATAACTTCGCAGTTGTTGTAGTTCTCCTTGAGCCACGGAATTATTATGGAAGTGTCGAGACCGCCTGAATACGCGAGCACGACTTTTTTGATTTTTGACTTGTCCATTTGTTCGCCCTCCCGAGCATATTCGATTTATGTGTATAATTATACACTCGGCTTGCAAATTTGTCAACCCCCGAAAATCAAATAATTTGCGATTTGTCACTGTTGAACACAAGGCTCGGGGAAGGGCACGTCAAAATATGCACAATGATGAATCACATACATCAATCATGCATATTTATAATATTCCTTCGAGGCTGAGTGTTTCAGAACGCGAAACCTCGTCAAGACGTTGCTTCAGCTTTCCGACAGCCGCGCGATACCCGGAAACATCGCCGGAACGCGCCCTCTGTGCTATTTCGTCGAGTGCGTCGTCGATTTCTCCGGCTTCCGTATGACTGACCGTGATGCACATGACCGGTCTGAGCTTATGCCATTTGTTATTCAACTCCGTGTATATTCTTTCATAATCGTTCGGCGAATCCGGAAGCTTGTCCGCACGCTCGGACAGCTCGCCTGCTTTTGACGTGATGTATGCGGAATTAAAAAAAACGAGCGCGCCGCACAGAATAAAAATACATACTGCGAATATAAATGTTTTCATTCCAAACCTACGCCTTTCTTTTTCCGGAATTCTTTTTCTTCTGTATCCGTACCTTCCCCGTGTCGTCAACCGTCATCAGAATTATTTCCTCAGGTGTCGCACGGTGCTCTGCGAGCTCTCTTTCGAGCCATTCGGAATTCTTTTCCGCCTGAGAGAGAGAGCGGCGGCTTATCTTTGAATTAATTATAACGCTGTGTTCGATTCCTTTTTCCTTTACCTTTACGCTGATGTCCTCAGCGTTTGGCGGGGAGGCTGACGCTTTCGGAATGACGGACAGCTTTCCGTTGGCTTCGATTATCGCGTACTTGACCCCGTCGGGACCCGCACATCCGTTCTGCCGCAGCTCCGACATGAGCTCATCGACCCCGATCCTCGCGCGGCGAAGGGCTTTTTCGTCGATTTTACCGTCGCGTATGAGGATTGCCGGAGTGCCGCAGAAGATCCGCTTGGCTGCGGGCGAAACGGTGATTATCTGCGATAATATGACCTCCACGGAAAGAAGCACAAGAATCGGCACAATACCGTACAGCACGGGGATGCGCTTGTCCGAAATCGGAAGTACGGCAAGCTCCGATACCATAAGCGTGGTGATGAGCTCCGACAGTTCAAGCTCTCCGAGCTGCCGCTTTCCCATTATGCGCACCGATATGAGAAGTACGGCGTATATGACTATCGTTCGGAAAAATACCGTTATCATTTGTCTGCTCCTTTCGTATTTACCGTCCGCGCTGACATAATGTCGGTTTGCCTCGGCGCATTCCCGCTTTGACAAAGAGAGGTTCGTACAACGTAAAACCGTGCAGCTTAACCGATCGAGAGAAATTGCGGAAAATCATACTTTGCGAATTCCGTCTCACCCGACCGCGTGCTTTCGCACGCGCAAAGCATCACTGCCTCAAATATTTTGTCCGCAGCGGCGCTCAATATACCTCATCTCAATTGACACGGCGCAAATTATGCGGTATAATATAATGTATAATGCATTTCTGCAGCAAAAAGCCGGAATCGAACGGAGAGCTTATGAAACTTAAACCGTCTGCAAAACACCTGACAGCGGCTGATATCGTGCTTTGCGTTATCGTTGCCGCGATATCTGTTTCGGTGCCGATTTTCAGAAATGCTTACCTCACGCATGGAGAGAGCGTAAGCGTTTCCTGCGGAGGGGAACGCACGGTATATCCGATTTCGGAAAACCGCGTGATAAACGTAGAGTCAAACGGCGAGAAGCTGAAGATCGTTATAGATTCCCGCGCCGTGTATGTGGAAGAGTCGACCTGCCGCGACGGCATCTGCATGAAGGCGGGCAGAATATCGCGCCCCGGCGACAGCTTGATCTGCGTGCCTGCCGGAGTTTCGATTACCGTGAACGGCGAAACGGAGGCGGATTATGCATTCGGATAAGGCGAGGCGCATCGCGTTTGATGCGCTGTTTGCAGCCCTTGCGCTGATGTTCACCTTTGTTGAGATAAAGCTTCCTGTTTCCGCCGCGATCCCGATACCCGGATTCAGGCTCGGACTTGCCAACATAGCGGTTATGGCGGCGGCGTATTCGTTTTCATTTGCCGATGCCGCATTTACGGCGATACTGAAGATCATGCTTTCGTCGCTGCTTTTTTCAAATCCGGTGTCGTTTCTGTTTTCGGCTGCGGGGACGCTTTTGTCTCTTGCCGTGCTTGCGCTTTTCTGTACGGGCATCGGAAAGCATTTCAGCCTTGTCGGAGTATCGGCGGTCTGCGCAGTTTTTCACACCGCGGGACAGCTTGCCGTTTCCTTTGCATTTTTCGGCAGAGCGTCGCTTCTCTGCGCCGTATATCTGATTCCCGTTTCGCTTATAAGCGGAATTGCCACGGGTGCCGTAATGGAGCTTATGACGCCGATCTTTGATCGGCTGCATATAGAAAAAAACGAACGGACGTGATTGTTTTATGAAAACGAAACGCACGGCTGCGCTTGTTTGGCGCTGATATCGCTTTCCGCTCTCACATCGTGCCGAGCCGGCAAAACCGAATACAGCGACAGCGACTATTTTGTCATGAACGCGAACATGAAGCTGCGGCTTGCAAGCTCCGGCGCTTCCGATGATGTGCTGAACAGCGCATCGGCGGCAGCGCAGAAGATCGCTTCGGATATCGAGAAGGAGCTTTCGGTGAATATCGCGGGAACACCGGCGGAGCTTTTTAACTCCTCCGACGGCGGAACGGAGGACCCGGACGGCGTATTTTCCGCAGTGCTGAAAACCGCGCTCGATCTTGCCGCCGCGACCGACGGAGCATACGATCCGACGATCGGCGCACTTTCCTCTCTCTGGAACATAAACGGCGGAGGTCCCGTCCCGTCCGAGGAGAGCATCGGCGACGCGCTTTCGCATATCGGGTATGACAAAATCAGCCTTGAGAACGGAAAGGTCTATAAGGACGATTCCGCGCTTCGCATCGATCTCGGCGGAATAGGGAAGGGATACGCGGTTCAGAAGATTATGGAATATCTTCCGACTGCCGGAGTGAAGTACGGACTTTGCTCGTTCGGAAGCACGGTCGGCGTATTCGGAAGCAAGCCCGACGGAAAGAAATTCAGAATAACCGTGTGCGATCCCGACGACACCTCGAAAAACGTGATATCCCTCGAAATCGAAAGCGGGTTTGTCTCAAGCTCCGGAGATTATGAGAGATATTTCGAAGAGAACGGGAAGCGGTATCACCATATCTTCGATCCGTCCACGGGATATCCGGCGGATTCCGGCGTGCGCAGCGTCACGGTATGCGCCGCGGACGGAGCGCTTTCGGATGCGCTTGCAACCGCGCTTTTCGTTATGGGAGTCGAGCGCTCTCTTGAATTTTATAAAAGCTCGGGCATATCCTTCGAAGCGGTATTCATAACCGACGAAGGCGTGTACACGACCGACGGTCTCAAATCGGGAGATACATTTTCGCTTCTCTCGGAAAAATATAAAATACTTAATTGACGGAGTTAAAATTGGCAGAATCCAAAAGATCAAGAACCGTATCGGAAGCGGAGATGGCATATGAGCTTTCGGTATGCGACGAGGTAAAAAAGCTGAACGGCGGAGAAAAGTACTGCTACATCCGCACCTTCGGATGCCAGCAGAATGAGTCGGACAGCGAACGCATGGCGGGACTGTGCCGCAAAATGGGATATACCGTTTGCGACGAGCCCGAAAAGGCAAAGCTGATCCTCGTGAATACCTGCGCAGTGCGCGAGCACGCGGAGAAAAAGGCACTCTCCATAATCGGACAGTACAAGCATATAAAGGATGCCGATCCCGATGTCGTGATAGGCGTCGGCGGATGCATGGTAACGCAGGGACACAGAGCGGACAAGCTGAAATACAGCTATCCGTATGTCGGCTTTGTTTTCGATACCGGATCGCTTCATAAGCTTCCGGAGCTTGTGTATTCCGCGGTCAGCGGCGGCAGCCGCAGATTCGAATCCTGCGACGACGATTTCAGGATTCCCGAGGGAATCGACTCCGAGCGGAGCGTGAAGCACAGCGCATGGCTCAGCATAATGTACGGCTGTAATAATTTCTGTTCGTACTGCATTGTTCCTTATACGAGAGGGCGCGAGAGAAGCCGTACTCCCGATGCGGTGATAGACGAGGCGAAACGCCTCGTCGCCGACGGCGCAAAGGAGATAACCCTGCTCGGGCAGAACGTCAATTCCTACGGCAACGACACTTTTCGTGCTCGTTCGCCGAGCTTGTCAGCCGCATATGCGCAATAGACGGAGATTTCCGCCTCCGCTTTATGACGAGCCATCCGAAAGACGTGACCGATGAGCTGATCGACGTTTTTTCTGCCGAGGATAAGGTCGTGAAGCATTTTCACCTGCCGCTTCAGTCCGGATCCGACCGAATCCTGAAAAGCATGAACCGCCATTACGATCTTGCGCATTATATGGATACGGTCGCAAAGCTGAAGGCGAAATGCCCCGACGTCAGCCTGACGAGCGATATAATCGTTTCGTTTCCCGGCGAGACCGAGGATGACTTTGAATGTACGCTGAAAGCGCTTGAAGCGGTACGTTACGACATGATCTTTTCGTTCATTTATTCGCCGCGCACCGGGACAAAGGCGGCTGAAATGCCCGGTCAGATACCGCATGAGGTATCAACGGAGCGTTTTGCGCGCATGATAGAGCTGCAGAATGAGATCTCACGCGAGAGAAACGAACGCTTCGTCGGCAGAACAATGAAGCTTCTTGCCACGGAGATAAGCAAAACCGACAGCGGAAATCTTACGGGCCGCGGAGATTCCCCGAGACCGATCCATTTCCCGGGCACGCCGGAGCTTATAGGCTCGTTTGTCAACGTCCGTGTCGATTCCGCCGATACGTTCTCGATAAACGGAACGCTTGTATGAAAAATCAAAAGAAAAACAGGAGAAGATAAAATGAAAAATACGGTTATGAATGATGAAACGGCAGACGCCGTCCGTGAGCTCGGACGCCTTATCCGCACCGATGCGAGATACATCGCGCTGAACGAGGCGGAGGAAAAGTATAATAACGATCCCGAAATGACGAAGCTTATCACCGAGTACAACGTGCAGCAGAGTGCGCTTGCGTCACAGTATGCCGAAAAAGAGCGCGATAACGATATGATAAAGGCGATAGAGAAGCGCATCGGCGAGATATACGATGCCGTGACCAAGAACGATCTTTATGAGGAGTATCTCCGCGCAAAGGCGGATTACGATGAGCTTTACGGAGAGATCAGCGCGCTTCTCCAGACCGAGATAACCGGAAAGGCGCCGTGCACACACGACTGCTCCACCTGCGGCGGCTGCCACTGAGATTACAGATGATATTATTTTGAAGCGGGGATAATGTATGACTCCGATGATGGAACAGTACTTCGAGGTCAAGGATAAATATAAGGATTATATCCTTTTTTACCGCCTCGGGGACTTTTATGAAATGTTTTTCGAGGATGCACAGGTCGCATCGCGCGAGCTTGAGCTTACTTTGACGGGACGCGACTGCGGCGAAGAGCAGCGCGCGCCGATGTGCGGCGTTCCGTATCATTCCGCCGAAGGATATATCGGAAAGCTTATCTCGGCGGGATATAAGGTCGCAATATGCGAGCAGACGGAGGATCCCGCACTTGCAAAAGGGCTTGTCAGGCGAGAGGTCATCCGCGTTGTGACCCCCGGTACGCTTATCGAATCGACGCTCCTTCCCGAAACGAGAAACAATTATCTTGCCGCTCTCTACTGCGATGACGGTTCCTTCGGAATCTGCTTTTGCGATATTTCGACCGCATATATGACCTCGACCGTGATAACCGGTGCGGATGCCGAAACGCTTCTTGCAAACGAGCTCTCGACGTATATGCCGAGGGAGATAATCTCGAATGTGCCGTCCTCGGATATCGAAGCCGTTTCAAAATGGCTTGCCGAGAAGGACGGTCGGGTGCTTTATTCTCCGCTTCCGGACAAATTCACCCGGGAAAACGCGGATAAAGCGCACGAGCGCTTCGGCGAATGTGACGAGCGGGTTCTTTTTGCGGCGGGCGGTGCGCTTGCGTACATCGAAGAGACGCAGAAGACGGACGCATCGTATATCCGTTCGATGTCTGTTTATTCGCGCTCTCAGTTTCTCGAGATGGATTCCTCCACAAGACGCAATCTCGAGCTTTGCGAGACGATCGTCGGAAAAGACAAACGCGGATCGCTCCTTTGGGTGCTCGACCGCACGAATACCGCGGCGGGAGCGAGAATGCTCCGTGAGCGGATAGAGCATCCCGTTACCTCGATCCCCGAAATCCTGCGCCGTCAGAGCGCGGTCGGCGCGCTTGCCGAAAACCTCATGCTCCGCGAGGAGCTTTCGGAGAAGCTTTCGTCCGTGCTCGACCTCGAGCGGCTTATTACCAGAGTCATATACAAGACGGCGAGCGCGCGCGAGCTTCGCGCGATATGTCAGACGGTTTCCGTGATCCCGGATATAAAGAGACTTCTCTGCTCGTCGGATCATGACGAACTCATATCCCTCGGCGCAAACGCGGACGAGCTTTCGGACGTGCGCGAGCTTATCGACGATACGATAGTCGATACACCTCCTTTTCAGGTGCGCGAGGGCGGAATGATAAAGCCCGGATACAGTCCCGAGCTTGATGAGCTTCGCTCGATAGTCGATGACAGCAAGACGTATCTGTCCGAGATCGAGAACGCCGAAAAAGAGAAGACCGGAATTCAGAAGCTGAAAATAGGCTATAACCGCGTGTTCGGTTATTATATCGAGATACCGCGCTCGTCCTCCGAGAATGTCCCCGAAGGGTACATAAGAAAGCAGACTCTCTCGAATTCGGAGCGCTTTATTACGGAAGAACTCAAGGAGCTTGAATCGAGAATACTCGGAGCGGGAGACAAGATAAAATCCATCGAATACGACTACTTCTGCGCGATCCGCGATAAGGTGGCGGAGAGCGCCGACAGGAT
>OLOA01002651.1_pt1 | contig 15816 bp, 10 predicted proteins | sample 1672201 | NCBI WGS metagenome assembly OLOA01 (sample SAMEA3136658, study PRJEB25190) | human gut metagenome
TATTTTACTAGAAAAGGGGTGTGTTCACAATTTATTTACTCATGCGTTTGTCGTGGGGTTTTCGTTTGACAGACAAGAGGAAATAAACTATAATTTCAGTATAAAATTTCATAGAAAAGAAAGACGTGCAAACAGGTGTGATTCCTGTACATGTAAGTGCGATGCCGTACAGTCGGCGGGCGGTTTTTCTTTCATGTAAGGTAGCATTGGTTTGCGCATAGGAACATCTATCAGGTAACGGAATCCCCTTGGAAAAGAGGGATTATTTTCCGTTACCTTTTTTGTTGCTTTTTTTGTGCAGAGAAAAGGAGGAAGAATGGAAAGTAAGAGGAAAAAGACGCTGTTTAATGTGATCATGGTAGTACTGATCCTGGTCATTGCCGGATGCGGAGTGATGGCAGTGGGAAATCTGAAAGGATGGTTTGATAAAGGATCGGACAGCGTTCTTATGACAAAGAACGTAAAAGGTGTGGCCAATATTCAGAGAAACGGTGTGGGCTACGGCCTGGAAAAAAATGTGGCATTGAGAGCCGGAGATATTCTTGAGACGAAGAACGGAACCACAGCGGAGCTTTCAGCCGGAGAAAACAATACACTTTCACTTAACGCAAATACGAAACTTACTGCGGAATCCGTAGAAAAAAACAATTTGAAACTTACTGCGGATCAGGGAGAGGTTTTTGCGGATCTTACGGATTCTGTGGGAAAAGCAGAGATCGCTCTTGATGAAAATACGCTTACCTTTGAGACAGGAGTCTTTTCCGTAAGCGCACAGTCCGGAAGCGGCGCTGTGTATGTATTTAAGGATGAAGTGGAACTGGCCGGAGCGGACGGAAAAACCACAACCGTAACAGCCGGCGAAAGTGCTCAGATGACAAAAAGTGAGGACGGAAGCTGGAAAGTAGAAACAAGTAAGATCTCAGCAGGAGCATTAAATGAATATATGATCCAGCAGCTGCTGGGATGCGCAGATAAAGACAGTTTATGTTTTACACCGGAGGAACTTCAGAAAGTTCTGGATGACAGAGCCGCAGAGAAGAAAGCAGCTCTTGAGAAGAGTTTAAATTCTACAAACAAGATTCCGAAGACTTCAGAAAAATCGGATGATAAAAAGTCTGCAGATGGATCTGCGAAACAGAATTCCGATACAACAGACGGAAATACCGCAGACACTGCAGGCAGCGGAGAGAACACAACACAGGAATACACACCGGATGCTTCTCAGGATGAGACGGATTCTTCCGGAGAAGACACCGCAGGCAGTGATGGAGATGTATCCGATGACGGCAGTTCTGATGATGGTTCCGGTGACGGGGATTCTCAGGATACTAAGCAGTGTACCATCACGATCCTCTGCGATACCATCCTTAATAATATGGACAATCTGACAGCCGGAAAAGAAGCTTATGTGCCGGCAAACGGAGTGATCCTGGATACCAGTACCGTAGAGTTTACAGAGGGAGAAACCGTTTTTGAAGTACTTCAGAGAGTTTGTGAGTACGCCGGAATCCAGCTGGAATATTCCTGGACGCCTATGTATGACAGTTACTATATTCAGGGAATCAACAACCTGTATGAATTTGACTGTGGAGCACAGTCCGGATGGATGTATAAAGTAAACGGATGGTTCCCGAATTACGGATGTTCCAAGTACACACTGGAGGACGGAGACGACATTGTGTGGTGCTTTACCTGCAATGGTCTTGGCGCGGATGTCGGTGCGGAATATAACGGTGAGTGACAGCAAAGGGAGTAAAAGATATGCAGAGAAAAAAATTTCTGGCACTGATGCTGACGGCTGCTCTTGTGGGGCAGCCGGGAGCTCCTGTTTCAATTATGGCGGCAGAAACAGACGAAAGTTCCGATTTCGGATCGTTTGGATCAGAAGCTTCTGACACAGCAGAAAAAAAATTGCCGGTGATCACGGAGGACCTGTCGGAGGAGACCATTACATATGATCTCAATGAAAAGGCAGAGCCTTTAAAGGTTCAGACGGAAGAATCCGGCAAGCTGAAATATCTGTGGCTGAAAAGTGATGACAACGAGAATTTTTACAAAATAGGAAAGTCCGACAGCCAGGAAAAGACAAAAGAAGAACAGACCGGGGAACAGCAGGGGGAAAACAGCCAGCCGGAGTATGAAGATACACAGGAGTATACACCGGTTACAGATACAGCCGGAACCTTCTACTACAAAGTCCGGATCTGGAATTCAGAAGAAACAGACGAAAACGCTTACGTAGAAAGTAAGACTGTCTGTCTTCAGGTGTTGGATCCGTCCGCTGAAGACCATAGTGGATTGGATGCTACAGATGGGAAAAAGGACGGAGAGCAGAAGGATCCGGCAGCATTGGATAAAGAAGATCCGGCTGCAGATCATACATCAGGTGATACCGCAGAAAATTCGGGGAACGAAAAAGATGCGGATCCGGACGGCGAAAATTCCGGAAGTGAAGACAGTGGAAATGCGGCTGATGACGGGAAAGATTCCGGCAATGAAGCTGGTGAGAACACCGGTAACGAAGAGGACAATACCGGAGAATCTGGTGGTGAGAACATCGGAGGTGAAGATCCTGCCGCTGAAGATACCGATAAAAAAGACACGGACATCGCCGAAAACGATTCCGAGAATCATCTTCCCAAACGTCAGGAAGACATCCCGGAAAGTGAAACTTACGAAACCGAAGGTTACTGGAACGTATCTCTCAGTGAGATCTTTCAGGATCCGGACGGAGATGATCTGACCTATTACGAAAAAGGAGAAAGAGATGAGGACTGGACTCCTGTAGACGGAGATTCTTACCTTTGTCACCTGGAAGAAAATCAGGAGACCTATCTTTTTACCGCAAAGGATCAGGAAGGTTACGGAGATGTTTATGCCGTAACTCTGAAAAAGAAAGACGCGGCGGAACTGGAAGTATCAGAAGCACAGAAGGCTCAGGAGAAATCCGCGGCAAAGGATACGGAAAAGGAACTTTTCTCATCCGGAGACGCAGAGGCAGCTTCTGCTTCCAATACGGCAAGTTTTAATACCATTTATAAAGAAACCGGAGAACATCTGGCATCCATGGCAGAAAAAAGCGCACCTGTAAACGGAACGCTGTGCGGCGAATGGATGGTGATCGGCCTTATGCGAAGCGGCCAGCCTGTGGACGCATCGGTTTACAGCCGTTATAAATCCAATCTTGTGGATGTGGTGAAACAGAAAAAAGGTGTACTCCATGATAAAAAATATACGGAATATTCCAGGGCAGTTCTGGCGCTTACAGCCATTGGAGAAGATGTTACCGATGTAGGAGGATACAATCTTCTGCAGCCGCTGTCCGATTTCGACCAGACAGTATGGCAGGGAGTTAACGGAACGATATGGGCTCTGATCGCCTTTGACAGCCATGATTATGAGATCCCGAAAGCAGCGGTCGGAAAAACGCAGACAACCAGGGAAAAACTGATCAACAACATTCTGTCGCAGGAAGTATCCGGCGGCGGATGGAGCATCATGGGCGGAGCAGACAGTGACGTGACAGGAATGGCATTGCAGGCTCTGGCACCATATTATAAGAGTAATTCTTCCGTAAAAGCGGCAGTAGACAGAGCGCTGAAAAAACTCTCCTCTATGCAGCTTTCGGACGGAACTTTCGGAACTATGGGACACAGCACCTCCGAGAGCTGTTCCCAGGTAGTGACCGGACTTTCGGCACTTGGTATCGACTGTGATAAGGATTCCCGCTTTATCAAAAACGGAAAGTCCCTTCTTCAGGGATTATTAAGTTACTACGACGGAAAAGAGGGATTTCTCCATGTTGCCGGAAATGGCTATGACCAGATGGCAACGGAACAGGCATACTACGCAATGACTGCATACAGCCGAATGAAAAACGGGAAAAATTCCCTTTATGATATGACCGATGTGGCGATCAAATCAGACAAGGAAAAAGCGGCAGAAGTGACGAAACTGATCGAGGCACTTCCGTCAAAGATCACCATGAGTAATTTCCAGAAAGTGATTACTGCATATGCCGCATACAATGGACTGAATTCCACACAGAAAGCGGTTATCTCCAAGACAAATAAGGATAAGCTTCTCAAAGCCTATGCGGAGGCTCAGGATGTGGAAGTGAAGTATGTGGAAGGTCTGATCTCAAAGATCGGAAAAGTAACATTGTCCAGTGAAGAAAAGATTACAGATGCAAAAACAGCCTATAATTCCCTTTCTTCCGCTCAGAAAAAGAAGGTTACAAACTATTCTGTTCTGACAGCAGCGGAGAAGGCACTGCAGCAGTTAAAAAAAGCAGCAGAACCCACACCTACCACAAAACCATCCGGCCCGTCAGGAAAACCGGGTTCCAAGGTAAACCTGGTAACACCGAAACCAACGGCAACTCCCGGGGCAGCGAATCCGTCCAAAACAAAATCTGCCGGAGGTTCCACCAAATCAGCAACTGTAGGAAGCGGCAGCAAATCCTCTTCCAAAACAGGAAGCAGCAAATCTTCCGCCAAGAAGAGCACTGCAAGTACCAAAAAAGCAAATTCCAATAAAACAGATTCCAAGACGTCTGCAGCCGAAACAAAAGCAACTGAGACAACGGCATCCAAAAAAGTTGTCAGCGAAATGAAGACGTTTTTCGACAAAAAGAGAAAAGATCCGTATCCGTCAAAGATTGATGATTATTCCGAAAAGCAGATCAAAGAACTTGGAAAAACCTGGAAAAATTATGAGAAACTTTCCGAAGGGGAAAAGAAAGCAGTTCAGGAAGAGAAAACCTATCAATCCTTCCAAAAGCTTCTTACCGCTCTTGGTGAAAAATATCATTTTGACCAGGCTACCGGAACGAATCTGGATGACAACAAGGATGAGGCATTACCGTGGTATGTCCAAATGGTGGTAAATCCAAAGATCGCAGACGAAAGCGAAGTGGAGACCATCCAGAAAGTCCTGGGCAAAAAATCCGAGGTACTTTCCCTGAATGAAATTCATTTTGTAGATACCCTTACCGGGGATGACTGGAAGCCGAAGGACATTTTGAAGGTGCAGCTTCCAATGGCAGATCTGGGCGATTATAAGAGCTGTATGATCGTACATATCACAGATAAGGGAAAAGTGGAATTCCTGAAAGGAAAGATATCAGACAGCTATATTTCCTTTGACGCGGCAGAATTTTCTTCTTACGGAATCGTAGGATTTATGGGAGATTCCGACGAGATACTTTCCGGGCAGGAAAAGAAGAAACCGGTATGGCCGTGGATCGCAGCCGGCGGAGCAGCGCTGATCCTGGTAGTGATCCTGGGCGGTGTACAGATCGCGGACAGTCGCAGAAAAAAGAAGGATAAAGGTGAAAAATAAAAATGAATGAAAAAAAAGATACTTTTTCCACCTTTCATCCGGTAATCAATTTTACCTTTTATATTGGCGCGTTTTTGCTGGGGATGATGCTGATCCATCCGGTTTTTCTGGCAGTTTCGGCAATCACAGCAGCGGCTTTTTACATTACCGTAAAAGGAAGAAAGGCGAAGAGTTTTCTGTTTGGAATGATTCCGCTTTTTCTCATGCTGTCCTTTATCAATCCTTTGTTTAACACCTACGGAGACAGGGTTCTGTTTACCTGGTGGAACGGCCGGCCCTACACGCTGGAGGCACTTGCGTACGGAACAAGCCTTGCTGCGATGGTAGTGACCATTCTTTTATGGTTTGCTTCCTACAGTTTTGTGATGACCAGCGATAAGTTCCTGTACCTGTTTGGAAAAGCAGCTCCATCGGTTTCGCTGGTGCTGACGATGATCCTGCGTCTTCTGCCTAACTACGAAAAAAAGATCGCGCAGATCGGCAATGCAAGAAAAAGCATCGGCATGTCCGCAGAGAATGGAACCACAAAAGAAAAAGCAGAGCATGGACTGACCATCGTATCCGCGATGACCTCCTGGGCTCTGGAAGGCGGCATCATCATGGCAGACAGTATGCGCAGCCGTGGGTTTGGTACCGGGAAAAGAACGACATTTTCCCTGTACCGTTTTGAAAAAAGAGATAAGATCCTGCTGGCGATCATGGCGGGTTTTCTTGCCATTGTGATCTTCTGCTGTATCATGGGCGGCAGCAGCGCGCAGTACACACCGGAATTTCTGGTGGCAATGAGCCCATATACCGTTGTAGGAGCAGTTGCCTACGGAGCGTTTCTGGCTCTTCCTACAGCAGTTAATATTACGGAGGAAATCATATGGTACATTTTGAGATCAAAGATCTGAGCTTCTATTATCCTACAGAAAAAAAGAAGCCGGCTCTTTCCCATATTAACTTAAAGATCGAGAGAGGCCAGTACGTCACAGTCTGCGGAAAAAGCGGCAGTGGCAAGACTACACTCTTAAGACATCTGAAAAGCGTACTTGCGCCTCACGGAAAAACAGAGGGCGAGATATTTTTTGAAGGAAAACCTCTGAAAGATGCGGATCTTCGGACCCAGTCGTCCAGAATTGGGTACGTTATGCAGAATCCGGATAACCAGATCGTCACAGATAAGGTGTGGCATGAGCTGGCATTTGGGCTGGAGAGTCTTGGCATGGATCAGAAGACCATCCGTCTCCGTGTAGCAGAGATGGCCAGTTATTTCGGCATCCAGGGCTGGTTCCATAAAAACGTGACAGAACTCTCCGGAGGGCAGAAACAGCTTCTGAACCTGGCTTCCATTATGGCCATGCAGCCAAGTATCCTGATCCTGGATGAGCCCACCAGTCAGCTGGATCCCATTGCGGCTACGGATTTTCTGAATACAGTGCGAAAGATCAACCGGGAGCTGCGGACAACGATCATCATTACAGAGCACAGACTGGAAGACATTTTTTATGCATCCGATAAAGTTGTGGTGGTGGAAGACGGAAAGATCATTGCAGACGATGAACCGAGAAAGATCGGTGATTTCCTGAAAAACGGAAACAACGACATGTTTGCGGCAATGCCCACACCGGTACAGATTTATTACGGAGTAAAAAAATTCCAGGAAGAAAAGAACCTGAAGCCGGAGAAAGAAACCATAAAATGTCCTCTTACAGTCAGAGAGGGCGGTGACTGGTTAAGTCACATGTTTGAAGAAAAAACGCCGGCTGTTACCAGAATCGAGGAAAAGATCACCACAGATCCGGACGAAGTAAAAGATCCGGCAGTTCTGGTAAAAGAAGTCTGGTTCCGTTACGAAAAAGACACGCCGGATGTATTGAAAGGAATCACGTTCCAGGTACCGCAAAATTCCCTGTTTGCCATTGTTGGCGGAAACGGCGCAGGAAAATCCACGACCCTGAAAGCGATCAGCAACATCTGTAAGCCTTATCGCGGAAAAGTTTTGATCCAGGGAAAACCTGTGAAGAAATATAAGTCCGGAGAACTTTTTGACCATTTACTGGCAATGCTTCCTCAGGATCCACAGAGCCTTTTTGTGAAAAAAACAGTTCGGGAAGATCTGGAAGAAATGCTTCGCGGAAAGGATGAAGAGAAGAAGAGCAGGATTGAAAAAGTAGCGGAAACCTGTCATATTTCCCATCTTCTGGAACATCATCCTTATGATCTTTCCGGAGGAGAGCAGCAGAGAGCGGCGCTGGCAAAAGTGCTCCTCACAGATCCGAAGATCCTTCTGCTGGATGAGCCTACCAAAGGAATTGATAATTTCTTCAAGCTGGAATTTGCAGAGATCCTGAAGGATCTGAAGAAACAGGGAGTGACGATCATCATGGTTTCTCATGATGTGGAATTCTGTGCAAAATACGCAGATCTGGTAAGTATGTTTTTTGATGGCAGCATCATCACCACAAATACACCAAATCGTTTCTTTTCACAGAACAGTTTCTATACAACGGCAGCAAACAGGATGAGCCGCCATATCTTTGAAAACGCTATTACAAATGAGGATGTGATCGAATTATGCAGACAGAATCTGTAAAATACTGGACTTTAAAAAGGATCCTGGGCTATGTACTGATCCTGATCCTGATGCCGGTGACTCTGATGGTGTCCTGGCATTTCGGAGATCGAAAATATTATCTGTGCAGCCTGATCCTGATCGTTTATTCTATAATCCCGTTTTTGCTCAGTTACGAAAAAAGGAAACCCCAGGCAAGAGAGCTGGTAACGATCGCCGTGATGTGTGCCATTGCAGTGGCTTCCAGAGCTGCGTTTATCATGCTTCCGCATTTTAAGCCCATGTTGGGAATCATTATGATCACAGGAATGGCTTTTGGCGCAGAAGCGGGATTTCTGACAGGAGCTCTTGGAGCTTTTGTGAGCAATTTTATCTTCGGACAGGGACCCTGGACTCCGTGGCAGATGTTTGCCTACGGGATCGGAGGACTTCTGGCAGGGCTTCTTGCAAGAAAAGGGATCATGACAGAGAAAAAGAGGATCCGCACGGCAGTGATCGGTTTTCTGATCATTCTGTGTATTGTGGGACCGCTTCTTGACACCTGCTCTGTTTTTACTATGGTAACAAACTTTACCCGGGCTTCTGTAGGCGCGATCTATATGTCAGGCCTTCCGGTAAATATTGTACATGGAGTTGCAACAGCACTGACACTTTTGATCCTGTGTAAACCGATGATGGAGAAGCTTGAGAGAATCCGGATCAAATACGGAATGATGGGTGAGGAAGATGAGATTTGACAGTTACCATCCGGTGATAAACCTGATCTACTTTGCGGCAGCAATCGTATGTACCATATGGTTTCATCATCCGGTATTCCTTGGGATATCTTATGTCTGCGCATTTGTATATTCCGTAAAACTCAATGGGAAAAGAGCGGTGATCTTCAATCTGTGTCTGATTCCGCTGATCTTTCTGTATGCGGCCTGGTATTCCTATTACAATCATTTCGGAGTGACAAATCTCCGTCAGAATTTTATCGGAAACCAGATTACCCTGGAATCTGTGGTATATGGAATTGTCCGCGGAACCACCGTGGCAGCAGTGATCATGTTTTTTTCCTGTGTGTTCGCTGTGGTGTCATCGGATAAAGTAGTATATCTTTTCGGAAGGATATCGCCCAGATTATCCCTGTTTCTGTCCATACTTTTACGGTGTGTCCCGAGAGTGAAGGAACGTGCCAGGAAGATTGAGATATCCAGAGAGGGTATTGGGAAAGGGGTACGGCAGGGAAATATCCTGGAGAGATTTTTGCACGGATTAAGCCTGATCTCCATTGTGATCACCTGGACGCTGGAGGATTTTGTGGAAAGTACGGTTTCCATGAAGAGCAGGGGTTATTCGCTCCGGGGAAGAACGGCTTTTTCCATTTATCGTTTTGATAACAGAGACAGAAGTTTTGTTGTGATGATCTTTCTCTGTCTGACTTTTGTGGCATCGGCCATTCTTCTGGACCAGACAGAGATCTATTATAATCCGGAGATCATTATGAATCCGGTTACTCCCATGTCTTTTGTATTTTATGTGGCTTACGCAGTGCTGCTGCTTTTGCCCATGGGATTGCAGATCGCAGGGGAGATCCGTTACAAGAGGAAGAAATAAAAAGTGTGAACATTATTGTGAAGGCTTAATTCACCGGAGGTCTTCACAAGATGTAATAAATGGCACAGGAATCTGTACCGAGAAAAAGAAAGAGAGGTAAAAAGATGCTTAGAAAAGAACTGCAGAAAAAAATGCAGGCAGTTGCAATGGCAGCTGTTGTGACACTTACCACCGTAGGTGCACCGGCTACTACCTTTGCCGGAGAACTTCCCGGAGAATTAACTGCCGAAGCCTTCTCTGATAATGGGGAAGCAGTGACAGAAGAGGTCACAGAGGATGATTTTTCGGACGGAGAAACCGCTGCGGGACAAAGCAGCGCAGGAGAAAACGAAGTAGTTGATGTTCCGGCTGCACAGGCTGAGGAGAGCAGCGAAGGAAGCACAGAGGACGAGCAGGCAAAAGCCCAGGCTTATCTGAAAGAAAACTTTATTGACGGAAGCAATAAGATCATAACCAGTGGCGGTACAGGCGTTACAAAAAGTGAGGATGGTCTTACTTACAATGTTGCCCTTACGATCCCGACCAGCGGATATGCTATCAGAAGTATGAGATTAAAATATGTGAATACTGTTTATAAAACAGGATGGTACATTGATAAGGATAATCCGTATGTTGGCTATAAAGCTCCGGCGACAAACGGTAGCAGAAGTATCACAAGACCTACCGCAGAGCAGGGTCCATACACCTTCACAGCAACCCTGAAACTTTTCGCCCTTGATACAGACACAACAGCGATCAACGACGGAACTGCAACAGCGCTTGCAACACAGGACTTCACCATCGTTCTGGCTCCGGAAAAGAAGAACTATACTGTAAATATCAAACCGGTAAACGCAAAAACAGGGGAAGCCATTGAAGGCGCAACCGTAGATATTCAGAAAGACTGGAGTTCCCTTACTCCGGCAGACGATGGAAGCTATACACTGGTAGAAGGTTCCGAGTATACACTGACAGTAACCGCAGACGGATACGATAAATATACACAGACGATCCTTCCATCTGCAAGCGGAGATATAGAAGTAAAGCTTTCTCCGATCGTATACAGAAATACAACCTTCGCAGTGACAGGAAATGACGGAGCAACCATCACAGACGCGGATATCACAGTAAAAGAAGGCTGGTATACAACTCTCAGACCGCAGGAAGACGGAAGCTACAAGCTCCAGGCAGGCAAAGAGTACAAATATACCATCACAAAAGACGGATATAAAGAAGCATCCGGAAGCTTCACCGTACCGGATGAGGCAGGCGATTATACCTTCCCTGTCACCCTTCAGTCCAATATCGATCCTGCAGATCAGGCAGCGGTAGACGCAGTAAAGAAAGCCTTTGACGCAGAATTCGGAACCTTACGTCCTATTTACGGAACCGATTCTAACATTGCGGACATGGTACTGGCAAAAGTTAAAAAGTACAATCTGGATGTAGATGTATCCAATGTAAAGGTTTCTCTTGCAACATCTGAGGATACGGATTATATCGGCACTGACGGAACCATTCATTATGTAAAGAGTGATCTGAACAGCATGGGTGTGTATTCCAAGAGCCTGGACTGCACCTTTAAGTTTACCTGCAACAACGCGTCTGCAGTATCTGAGAGCCGCAGAGTAACTGTCAGCTGGGATCAGGAATATTTCAGAGGCAAAATGCAGGCAGAGGCTGACCAGCTTACCTGGGACAGCATAAAAGGAAATAATGCGTCACAGGAGGAAGTAACTTCTGATCTGACACTTCCGGGCTGCATGGGTACCAGCATGCGTAATATATGGTCTACCGTAACATGGGAATCTTCTGATCCGGATGTGATCTCTATCCAGAATCCGTCCATCGATTCCCCGATCTATCCGAGAACCGGAAAGATCAACCCGAAAACAGAGGACACAGAGGTTACTCTGACAGCTACCTTTAAGGCAAACGATATACTCCTTAATGAGTATATTGAAAAAGCCGACAGCTTCGGAACCATTACAAAAACCTTCAAAGTAACGGTAAAGGGAAGCGGAAGCCAGGCACCGACTGAGGAAGAATTAAAGGCGATTCTGGATAAATATTATACAGCAGATCAGCTGAAGGATTTTACAACGCAGACACAGCTTGATACAGCGAACTGTACCGGTGACATCCAGCTTCCTCGTTACACAAGGATCAAAGATGAAAACGGTGAGTATGTATTCAATAATAAAGAGATCACAGTAACCTCCAGTGATGCGAACCTGATGAAGATCAACGGATACAGAGCAGCGGTGGATCTGTTTACGTATGATAAAGATACGACAGCAAATCTTATCGTTACCTTCACAAGAGAAGGCGTAACTGCCACAAAAGAGATCCCGATCACAGTTTCCGTAAAAGATATCAACGAAAAGCTGGACGCAGAAATTGCTATGATGGATTACGCAAAAGCCCATTATTTCGATGGTATCAAAGGTGACAATGCCGACGCGGACAGCATTACCACAAACCTTCACGCATTTCAGGAAATGTATCTGGACAACGAAGGAAAAGCTGTCTGGGTATACAATGCAGATGACAAAACGGGCGCAGGTATCATCACAGATGATTATTTTGATGACCCGTGGATCATGGAAGGACAGGGATACAATCACTTCAAATCTTCCAACAACGCAGTGATCCAGCATGAAAACCTTGTTGTAAACAGACCGGAGAGCAATACACAGATCACCATCAGTTCTCTTCTTTCCAGTGAGAAATATGGCCAGTTTGCAAAAGATCATCTGGATAACGCAAAACTTCAGAAACTTTATAAACAGGAAGCATCTGTTACAGTAACCGTAAAGGGAACAAAAGCAGAAGGCGAAGCTCTGAAAGCTAAGATCCAGGAAGCAAATACACTTCTTGAGAGCATCACAGAGGGAACAGAAGCAGGACAGTATCCGGAAGGAACAAAAGATGCCCTTTCCGAAGCAATCAAAGCTGCACAGGCAGTTTCCGATAACGCCGAGGCAACAGAAGCACAGCAGACAGAAGCAATCACAGCCCTTGCCAAGGCTATGAAAGACTGCCAGGATTCCAGGATTCCGCAGAGTGCTGATGTAACTGTCATCGCCGGTACCGAAGCAAACACAGCCGGAAAAACACAGGCCCTTACAGTAAAGGCTACAGACGCAGCACTTTACGGATATGTAAAACCGGAGAAAGTACAGGCAGAGGTAACTGTTCTTGACGCACTTGCAGATCTTCATGCAGCAATGTACGGAGATGCATTTAAGGCAGCACCGGAAGATTACCTGGTAGTAAATGAGAGTGGCTTGATCAGCAAAGCGTTTGGAGTTACTACTGCTAATGTAAGCTTCTTTGTAAACAACAAAATGCCGCTGGGTGACAGTGGATATGGAAGCATGTGTAATGAAGCCGTTCTGAACAGCGGAGATGTTTTAAACGTATTCTTCTATAATGACACAGCAGGATACAGTGACGAATATCTGTATTTTGACAGCATTGCATGCGACATCATGGCTAAGAAAGACTTTATCCTGAATGTAAAAGGATTTAAGGCAGCATGGGGTGAGGAGGCTTCTGCACAGAAGGATATCACCGTAGAACTCCGTGACAGCGAAGGTAAGACAGTAGCAACAGGAACCACCGATGAGAACGGAAATGTAACACTTAATGCACCGGCAGAAGGAACTTATACAGCAGCTATCGTAAAAACACCATATGAGTACTATATTCCGGTAGATGCCAAGGTTGTTGCCAAGGCACATGAGCATAGCTACACAACCTGGAAAAAAGTAAGCTCTGCAACCGTATTTGCTCCGGAGAAACAGGAAAGCACCTGTGATTTCTGTGGCGAGAAGACAACAAAAACTGTTGGCGAGAAACTTACACCAACCGTTAAACTTACAGCAACAAAACTGGCACTGAAAACGAAACAGTCTGTAACCGTAAGGGCAACAGGACTTGCAAAGGGAGATTACGTCAAGAGCTGGACATCCTCCAAAAAGTCAGTTGCAACTGTAGACAAAAACGGTAAGATCACAGCAACCTCCAAAGAGGGAACCGCAGTGATCACAGTAACTCTTGCAAGTGGAAAAACCGCAAAAGTAACTGTAACCGTAAAAATGATCAGAACAACAAAGCTCACAAAAGTACCGAAGACACTGAGCCTTACAACCGGAAAGAAATATACCCTGAAACCGGTTGTAACACCATCCAATTCTCAGGAGAAAGTTACTTACAAGAGCAGCAACACCAAGATCGCTACTGTAAGCAGCACAGGTGTGATCACTGCGAAAAAAGTCGGAAAAGTAACGATCACCGTACAGTCCGGAAAGCAGAAAGCAACGGTAACATTAACTGTGAAAAAAGCGCCTGCATTAAAAGTAATCAAAAATGTTCCGACTAAGAAAACCATCACAAAGGGTAAAACATACACATTAAAACCACAGCTTTACCCGTCAGGAGCAATTGCAAAGATCACTTATACAACCAGCAATAAGAGCATTGCCACAGTAGATTCCAAAGGCAAGATCACAGCAAAGAAAAAAGGAACTGCTGTGATCACTGTAAAAGCCGGAAAATTTACCGCAAAATGCAAAGTTACTGTAAAATAGGAAATTGATAAGAAATTAAAGATCACAGAAATGTGAAACCAAAAAACAGGGTCTGTCAGAAATGGCAGCCCTGTTTTTTGTTGTTTCTGTCAGAAAAAATCTGATCAGGCCGGATTGATGACGATCCGGTTCCGTCTGGCCAGAGCAATGGCGATATGACAGCCTTCCGCAATGGCACAGGCTTTATCGGCAAAGCTGATGATCCAGGCTTCTCTGTTGCGTGGAAGAGGTCCCAGAGGGAACATATGTGAGAGAATTGCGTCCAGTTCTCTGTCCGTCATATCAAAGTGAGTGGCACTGTTTTCTGCGGCAGCTTTCGGGTGATAGAACGCCTGATGCTCACCGGTCGGTGTCTCTGCTTTGAAATCGTAAGGACAGAAATCGTGGAGAAGTCCTGCCCTTGCGGCGGCTTTCTCGTCACATCCCAGCTTCCTGGCAATGAACCAGGAGAGGTAAGAAACATTGATACTGTGCATGAGCCGTGTGGTCCACTGGTGGTGGGTGTACAGGCTCAGCTTCAGGAACTCTCTGTTACAGAGGATGTTCTTTACAAGCTCATGATATTCCTGTGAGACCTCATCCGACACCGTGATATCCATCGGCAATCACCTTCTTTCTTTTGTTTATAATTTCATTATGACGATTATGGAGAAAAATGCAATATGGTTTATAGTTTTTTTAGAAATCAGGTGGGATAAATTTTTCGGGATGGAAAATGTCAGTGTGCAGAAGGAAGGAGAGTGCTTTTGTGTGGTCTGTTCTGTGGGAAATTATGGTATAGTAAATAAAAATGCTATAACGGTTTTATGGACAGCTATATAAGATATGCTGAAAATAGCTGATTTAGATGGTTGACATAATAAAAAGAAGAGGAGCGTAATATATATGAAACCAGAAAAACTGATCGAAGTACTTTCCATTGCAGAACGATTAAAAGATGCAGTGCGTCATTGCTATACATCCGGAGGCAGACGAGAGAGTGTTGCGGAGCATTCCTGGAGAATTTCTCTGATGGCATATTTTGTCAGTGATGAGTTCCCTGAGGCAGATCTTCTGAAAATTGTGAAAATGTGCCTGATCCACGATCTGGGAGAAGCTTTTACCGGAGATATCCCAGCCTTTGAAAAAACGGATAAAGATTCGAAGAAGGAGGCGGATGTACTGGGCGAATGGGTGAAAACCCTGCCGGAGCCATTCAGTAAAGAAATGTCAGAACTCTATCAGGAAATGGAAGAGCAGCAGACTCTGGAGGCCAGGATCTATAAAGCTCTGGACAAGCTGGAAGCCCTGATCCAGCACAATGAATCTGATATTAAAACCTGGATTCCGCTGGAATATGATCTGCAGATGACATACGGAAATGAGCAGGTGAAGTTCTCAGAGTATCTGACGGAGCTTCGCGCAAAGGTTCGGGAAGATAGTGTGCGGAAGATTGAAAAATCTGTACACTAATTTGCACATCTCCATCAGAAACATTAAAAAAGAGGGAACCATTTTACGTGGTTCCCTCTTGTAAAAATTCCGATTTTATGCGGATTTCTTATTTACCAAAGTATCTCTTAAGCAGTCCAGCGAATGCTTTTCCGTGTCTTGCTTCATCCTTAGCCATCTCATGAACTGTGTCATGGATTGCGTCAAGGTCAGCTGCTTTCGCACGTTTAGCAAGGTCGAATTTACCTGCTGTAGCACCGTTCTCAGCCTCTACACGCATCTGAAGGTTCTTCTCTGTGCTGTCTGTTACAA
>OLOA01002666.1_pt1 | contig 15742 bp, 12 predicted proteins | sample 1672201 | NCBI WGS metagenome assembly OLOA01 (sample SAMEA3136658, study PRJEB25190) | human gut metagenome
GGAAAGCTCCTCGTCGAGAACGACGCGGTCATAGGTAAAGTCGCGGTTCGAGATATAGCTGCCCGAACGAAGCGGCAACGGATGGAACAGGAAAAAGTCCCCGCCGACCCCGATGGTCTTGGCCGTGTCGATTTCGGATCTCGCCAAGACGTAGGCGGCCAACTTTTCCTTCAAAACAGAGGTGAGGAGCCATCCCACGTTCAGCTCCGGCGTGCGCGCTTTCCGGTCCGCGATGTAATTCATCAAATCCCGTTCCGGGCACAGGTCGACTTCGATTCGAAAATCATCGATGCCCCTTCCCGGCTTGAACCGCATGTACCGGGTCATGTTGAAGACACAGATTCCGGAAATCCCGAAGGACGTGAACTGAATCTCTCCCGACTCTTCAAAAACCTTCTTCCAGTCTTCTCCCCGGTGCTCTTTCAGCGTGACCGTTCCTTTGGCACGGGTTCCCCCAATTAAATTGCATCCGTCTCCCTTGCACTCCACCGGCGTGAGGATGGGAACCGGTGCCGTCACCGTATGTCCCAAATTCCGCATCATTTTGTATCCGTCCCCCGTGGTTCCGTAATGCGGGCCGGCTTTTCCGCCGACCGCTGCGATGACCTTGGATGCGGTGATGCGTTTCGTGGAGTCGGCAGTTTCCACCGTCAGGAGGAAATCGGACGTTTTCGGGCGCGGCGAAATTTCTTTTATGACGATGTCGGTCCAAAGGGATACACCCCGGGTCTCCATCTCCATTGTCAGGAGGTCCGCCACGTCCCCGGCGGATTCGGAGTAGGGGTACATGAGGCCGGAATCCAGTGTCCGAACCGCAATGCCCCATTTCTCCAGAAGCTGCACCGCCTGCCGGCTGTTCTTCGCTTTTTCGTTGGAAATATTGCATCGTCCGTTGCCCGTGGCCCGGATTTTCCGCCCCGGCCGGTCGTTCTTCTCCACCACCAGGATTCGAGCCGCCGGATTCACCTCCGCCGCCTCCAGAGCCGCTGCCATGCCGGACGCACCGGCGCCGATAATGCAAATGTCAAATGATTTTTTCATAGTATCGTCCGTTTCTACTTCAAAAGGCGCAAGCCCCATGGGTGACTCACGCCTTTCGTTTTCATTCCCGCTTCCCGTAAAAACAGGATTCACCGATGCTGTTTTTACCGGCAATACCGCATTCTATTTGTAAGCTTCTGCCGCCTTCTTCAGTACCTCTGCCCGGTCCGTGTCCTCCCAGCGAACGCCCAGCTTGGTCCGGCCGAAGTGTCCGTAAGCCGCCAGCTGTCTGTATTGCGGGCGCAGGAGATCCAATGTCTTAATGATGGCACCCGGTCTCATGTCGAAGTGCTCGCGAACGATCTTCACGATGTCCTCGTCGGAGATGATTCCGGTTCCGTAGGTGTTCACGTAGACGGATACCGGCTCCGCTACGCCGATGGCGTATGCCAGCTCGATTTCCACCTTGCGCGCCAATCCGGCTGCCACGATGTTCTTTGCAATGTAACGAGCCATGTACGCACCGCTGCGGTCCACCTTCGTCGGGTCCTTTCCGGAGAACGCACCGCCGCCGTGGCTGGCATATCCGCCGTATGTATCCACGATGATTTTACGGCCGGTAAGACCGGAGTCACCCTTCGGTCCGCCGATAACAAAGCGTCCGGTCGGATTCACGAAGTACTTGGTATCCTCGTCGATGTATTCCATCGGCAGAACCGGCTTTACCACGTACTCAATCATATCCTTCCGGATCTGCTCCAGGGATACGTCCGGGTCGTGCTGTGTGGAAATAACCACGGTGTCGATTCGAACCACGCGGTCGTCATCATATTCTACGGTAACCTGGGTCTTTCCGTCCGGACGGAGGTAGCTCAGAGTTCCGTCCTTCCGAACCTTTGCCAGCTGCAGCGCCAGCATATGAGCCAGTGCAATCGGCATCGGCATCAGCTCTTCGGTTTCGTCGCAGGCAAAACCGAACATCATGCCCTGGTCTCCGGCGCCGGTAAGAGCGTCCTCATCGCTGCTCTTTCCTTCTTTCACTTCCAGCGCTTCGTCTACGCCCTGTGCGATGTCCGGGGACTGCTCTTCAATCGCAACCAGAACGGCACAAGTGTTTCCGTCGAAGCATACATCGCTGCAGTCGTAACCGATATCGGTAACCACCTTCCGAACGATGCCTTCTACATCGGCGGTGCAGGTGGTGGAAATCTCACCGAATACCATTACGAAACCGGTCTTTACAACGGTCTCGCATGCAACGTGTGCCCGAGGGTCTTCTTTCAGAATCGCATCCAGGATGGCATCGGAAATCTGGTCGCAGACTTTATCCGGATGTCCTTCGGTAACGGATTCAGAGGTAAAAAGTTTTTTCATCACAATCTCCTTTGTATCTCCTGAATATTTGTCATGGGTCCAAATATCCGTATGTTCAGTAATAATGGATAAAAAAAACGCTCTCCAAACAAAGAGAGCTTCCACTCTCCTTATCTTCCAGATTCCGCCGGTTCTCCGGGGAACTGTGGGATTTGGCACCTTCGACTGTTATTGCCGAGGTTGCCGCGAGTTCATCGGGCCCATTCCCTACCTCGCTCGTAATAAGGATTAGTCTATGGTCATTATAATCATTTATGCCGGTATGTCAAGGGAATTCCCCCTGCTTTTTATTGATACTTTCTTTGAGAATAGTGTATAATGGCATAATATGCAAAATGATATAAGAAAGGGTTTGAAAAGCCAATGAATGAACTATATGCGGTGGAAGGAAAACAATCCTTCCTCTACAATCATTTCAAAGACTGCAAATGGGACAGCTGTGTGGCCACGGACACCCGCCTTATGGGCGTTATCGCCATGAAAATTACCTGGAAATCCGGACGCAGCAAGATTTACCAGATTCTGCATCTGGATTTTTCCGAATACGGCATCGACGATTACCTGGAATACTTCACCGACCCGGCCATGGCGGAGGTGAGCATGCTCCACAGCCGGTACGAGTGTCAGGAACAGTGGAAGCGAGTCTCCGAAAGTCTGGGAGGCAGAGAAATCTCCATCTCCCTTGGAGCGGCCGTTCGACTGATTGAAATGGCCATCGAAACCAATAAGGGATACTTCCACTACCACGATGTGGACATTCAGGAGTTCCGGAGGGATACGCTAAAAAGAATTCGCCTCATGCTGGAGGCAGCCAAAGAAGATTCGGAATACGAAGAGTGGACACCGGAAGAGGCCACCCGAGCAGTCTGCCTCAAAAACGTCTCCATGTATGAAACCATCAACTACTTCGTCATGCGGATGTGCGATAAGGATTACATCGGTGCTTCGGTGCTCTCCACGATGACGCCGGAAATGCTTCAGAGCATTCCGAAATGGCAGTACCGAATGATGACCTTGATTCACAACCGAACAACAAAGGGAAAGGCGCCCGGAGAATTCTTCTGCACCTCTCAAATGGAAGCCGATGACGGATACTTCTACGCACGCTTGATTCTCCGGCTGGACATGACGAAGGGAAAGCGGATGGCGTTGGTATCTTCGATGGAATGTACCTATTTCAATCGTTTCTCGGAAATAGAGATGGCAATGCAGATGCGGCGTCCGGAATACGTTTCCGCGTACAAGATTGTCAAAGATCCGGAGCACTTCGACTTGGACCGCTCCATGATGGCATCGGATTCACAGATTTCCCCGGTTCCCAACGGGATTCTCTATCTTCTGTACAACAATGACAATACCCACGTGGACACGTCAAACTATTACATGAACAACGACGTATACGGTGCGTATCTGATTACCCGTGCCGACGAGTTGGTCATCATGAGCTCGGAAGTGATGAAAATATCTTCCATGGAAATGGATCTGGCAGCCACCTTCATTTCCGGAAATCTGGAACTCACCGGGAGGTACAAATTCGACTCTCAGGTGTTCCAGACATTCTGCGAAATGCCCGGAGCCACCTTTGAGGATATTCTTCGGTAAACACTTATCAACACTTTGTAAAGTGCTTGATTTCAAGGGATACGATTTTTTCCACAGGATTCAGGAAAATTGTATACAGTTTATTGCACATTGGCATGTTGAAAACTTTATATATTTTGATTTCCTTGCATTTCAAATGTTTCACGTGTTTCACGCTATTTTTAACAAAAAGTTTTCCACAATTTAGACGATATTAATCCGTTATTTTCTTCTCTCCACAGAAGAAAACGGATGCAGGAGGTTATTATGACAACAGAAAAATATTATCAGCACGACGTCGACTGCCGCGAGCTGAACGGCCGAATTGAGGCGATTCAAAATGACGGCAAAAGCACCCGGATTATCATGGACCGAACCGTTTTCTTCCCCACGGGCGGAGGTCAGCCTTGCGATACAGGCACAATTGTGACCCCGGACGGCACATCCGTTTCCGTCATCGATGTGCAGGAAGATAAGGAAAGCGGAATTATTTCTCACACCATCGAGATTGACCCCTCCGAGATTGATGCCCTGCAGGTCGGCATGACCGTCACCCAGAAACTGAACGAAGACCGCCGCCGCGCAAATACCCAACGCCATACCGGCGAGCATATTCTCACCGGTGCGTTCATTCAGCTCTTCGGCGGGGCCAACAAAGGATTCCACATGGGCGGAGAATACGTTACCATCGATATGGACTACGACGGAAAGAAGCTGACGGAAGAGCAGGTTCGGGCCGCAGAAAAACTGGCCAACGAAGTAATCTGGGCAAACCTTCCGGTGACCGTATCCACCTTCCCGAACCGGGAAGAAGCTTCTGTCATGCCAACCCGGAAACCGGTCACCCAAGACGGTGAAATTACCATCGTCACCATCGGCGATTTGGAATCCCCCCACGACTGCGTCGCTTGCTGCGGCACCCACTTCCACCGCACCGGCGAAGTGGGACTGATCCGGATTCACAAATTCGAACCCAATAAGGGAATGAACCGCATCTATTTCGAATGCGGCGACCGAGCATTGGAAAGCATGCAGTCCGACGATACACTTCTCCGCTCCGTTCAGGAACGCTTCTCCGCCGGCAGCCACGACCTGCTTCAGAAGATGGATATTCGGGATGAAAAAGAAGCCGAGCTCCGTCAAGACTGCACCGGCCTTCGCCAGTACTACCGGGATCGGGAGATGGCGCGAATCACCTCCCTGCTCCATCGGGACACGCCGGACTTCTATCAAGATTCTTTTACCCTGGTATCCCCGGACGACCTACTAAAGCTCGGTTTTGCCGTCATGGAAGATGAGGCCGCACCGGCCCTCATGGCGCTGGTACACCGGCCCAGCCATACCGTCCTGCTCTTCTCCGACGGAAGCCGAAACTGTGGCGTCCTGGTAAAAGAACATGCGAAATCCTTAGGCGGCCGAGGCGGCGGCAGACCGGATCAGGCCCGGGCGCTGATGCCAAACGAAGATGCCGTGGAGAAATTCATCGAATCGTTAAAGGAATAACGCCAAAGCTCTTATGAATTCATTCCAATTGTGGTATAATAATTCTAACTAAAGGATAGGAGGTCATCGTATGACACAGAATAAAATCATCGTAACCATCGGTCGCCAGTTCGGAAGCGGCGGACACGAAGTGGGCCGCAGACTGGCGTCGGAACTGGGTATTTCGTTCTACGATCACGAATTTGTAGATATGGCCGTGAAGAAAACCGGTTTTCACGCAGACTATGTGAAGGATAATGAAGAGAAAGCTCCGGATTTCGTTTCCGGCGCCATGTTCTCCGGAATGGAAATGTATCAGCCATCTCCATACGACCGCATTCAGGCCGAGGAGTACAAGCTGATTCGAGATATCGCCTCTAAAGAAAGCTGTGTCATCGTGGGCCGAGCTGCGGACTACATCCTCAGCGATCAGTCCCATGTCAGCATCTTCCTGTTCGCACCGATGGAAGATCGGGTAAAGCGTAAAATGGCCCTGCTAAAGCCGGAAGATGCGGCGAAGATGACTCCGTCAGCCATGGAAAAAATCGTAAAACAGATGGACAAACAGCGGAAGAGATACTACGAATACTACACGGATATGAAGTGGGGTGCTAGAGATTCCTACGACCTTCTGATCAACACCAGCCAGTCCGGCATTGACGGTGCGGTAAAGATTATCCGCACCTACATCGATGAATGCCGCGGCGAGAGCATCATGCCGAATTAATTGAAGTAAAGTTTGGACATATAATTAAGCAGGAGACTAACCACTAGATGTTAGCCTCCTGCTCATTTTTTTCAATTCTAAGCATACGATATCCAATACCAATATGAGTCTGTATGTAATGCACCCCATTTTTCTCAGGTTCCAGTTTTTTTCGAAGCGTTGCCATAAAAACCCGAAGTGAGGCAACATCGTTTTCCGAACACCGCCCCCAAATCTGCTGGGTAATATACGTATGCGTCAGGACCTTTCCCACATTACGGGACAGGAGGCAGAGCAGTTTATATTCAATGGGGGTCAAATGCAGTTCTTCTCCCTTCAGATATGTGCAGCCGGCCGTATAGTCTATTTCTAATTCACCATTTTCAAAAACCGAAGTCTCTACCTGTTCCCCCGCCTGTGTTATGGCAAGCCTTCTTTGTGTGACACGGATACGTGCAAGTAATTCCTCCACAGAGAATGGTTTTGTAATATAATCATCAGCGCCTGCATCCAGAGCCTCTATTTTGTCCGTATCCTCACTTCTGGCGCTGATTACAATAATCGGCATGTTGGACCAGGTACGTATTTTCTTTATTACCTCCACTCCTTCCATATCCGGAAGGCCGAGATCCAGCAGAACAATATCCGGATTGTGGGAGGAAGCCTCCAAAATAGCCGAAGATCCGTTTTCTGCCGCAAGGTACTTATAGTCATGTGTTTTTAATGCAGTGACAATCAGGCTTCGTATGGGTCTGTCATCCTCCACCACAAGAATTACTGTCTTATTCATTTAATGTCACCTCGCTTAATGGTAAAGTAAAAGTAAAATTGCATCCATGCGGATCACGGTCCGTCAGAATCAGTGTTCCGTCATGTGCTTCTATAATAGAGAGGCAAAGTGCCAGACCAAGTCCCAGACTCCGATGGCTATCCGCCACCGTTGTTTTCCCTGTATAAAACATCTCAAAAATATGCGGCTTCATTTCTTTCGGAATTCCGGGTCCGTTATCTTCCACGCTTATCTGCGCTTTCCCATCGGATTTCTTTCCCCGAATACTGATTACAGAACCCGGCGGAGTATACTTTATGGCATTATCTATTAAATTCACTAGAACCTGTATAATAAGGCGGACGTCCATACATGCAAGAACCAGCTCTTCACAATCTACCACAATTTTATAATCATCATGTTTCCTGCTGATATGCCGAAGTGCCTCTGCAATCACCTCATCCAAAAGCTGATCTGTGAACTTAAATTTCAGTCTTCCATCATTCAGTCTGGTAATGGAAAGCAGGTTCTCCACAACTCCGATTAGCCATACTGAATCATCATAGATATCAGTATAAATCTGATTCTTTGTAACTCCATCCAGGCGATCGCTATTGTTAAGAAGCATATCTGCATTGCCGGAAATGGAGCAGAGGGGAGTCCGAAGATCATGAGAGATTGCCCGAAGAAGATCTGCACGGAGCTGCTCATTTTTGGCTAAAACTGCATTTTCCTCTTTTTCAATAGCATTTCGTGCATTCTCCATGGCAAGCGCACACTCATTTATCACAGAAAGCAGGATACTGTATTCAAAAGAATCCTGCGTTTCCTTTTGCATCGGTATCCCAATTACGCCATAAACATTATTCCCGCTTCGGATTGCAAGATATAAACACTTGGCCTGGGGAAAATGTTGTGTGGATGCACCGGCACGCTGCCTGTTTTCATAGGTCCATCGAGCCACATTCTGCTCTTCTTGTGTTAAAAAATCTTCAGTATCTTCTTTTTCCCCGGAGAAAAGTTTCCCCTCTGATAAAGTTCCATTTTTCACAATATATGCTGTAATACTGCGGTTTAATAAGCGAATCAGCTGTGTACAGGTAACTCCAAGAATCTCCGTTTCTCCTTTTTCCCTTTGCAGCAGGCAGTCTGTGTCAAACAGAACTTGCGTACGGAAGGCAAGCTGTGCGGAAAGTTTTGCATGTGCTTTCAGCTTTGCTGCAAGTGTTCCGGTAAGCACGGACGAAATAAGCATGATAAGAAATGTTACCGGATATCCTACCGCATACGTCTGAAAAGACATTCTCGGCTCTGTGAGAAAAAAACAAAATAAGAACACGCTTAAAAATGATCCGGCTATGCTGCAAAGATATCCATCTGTCACAATTGAAGTAAGTAAAACCCCAAAAATGTATATAGTTACGATATTTATATCCGCAAAATTCAGCTTTTGGAATAACAAACCGATTAAAGTGCATGCTGCAAATATAAAAGCTGTCAGGAAATAGTCTTTTGCAGATGGTTTTTCCGTAGCTCCTGTAACGGAACGTTTCGAATAGGTTTTATTTTTTACCGCATCCTGAATAAGATGGATATCAATGTCCGGTACAATTTTAATTAACTTTTCCGTCAGAGTGGATTTGCTGAAAAAGTGATTTCGTCCGGCATTGCTTTGTCCGATAACAATCATTGTAACATGAGAAAGTCTGGCATATTCCGCAATCTGCATGGGCACGTTTTCCCCATGGGTCATTACGATTTCTGCTCCTAGATTTTCCGCATACCGGATATGTTCTTCCAGCTTTTCCTTATCCTTGGCTTCTGCTTTTGTACCGGCCTGCACATACAGAGCTGTAAAGCGAGCCTGCAGCGCATTAGCCATCTTTGCTGCGGCAGCTATTATTTTTAAGTTCGAGGGTGCTGCAGACAGACAGACAAGGATATGGTCGTCCGCCTTTTGAGTATCATCTTCCATTTTCTGATTCATCTTGACTATCCCCTTTTTTCTGCTGTTTGGAAATTATATCATGCGACTGTGTTATGGTCAAAATGTGATCTGCTTCTTTGTATTGACTTTTACACTCAGGAACCTCTTTGTCCGTCACTCCGGCAGTTTAATTATATACGGAAGCACTTCTGAAGTGCCTTGTATTCTCCCAGTACCAGTAATTTGTCCGTCTCTGCAAAAGATGTATCCGTGGAAATTGCAGCATTGAATGTTCTTTCACCCTTTACCGCCAGGATATTAATGTTGTAACGTTTCCTTATATCCAGCTCACCTACTGTCTTTCCAACCCATCTTGCCGGTACTTCTACCTCAAAGATTGCATGAGATGCATCCACCTCCATATAGTCAAGGATATGGTCATCCGTGTACCGGATAGCGGCCCATTTTGCAACCTGTTTTTCTGGATAGACCACTTTGTCGGCACCATTGCGTAAAAGAAATTCTTCCTGGACACCACGCTCCGCCCTGGAGATTACCAGTTTTGCTCCCAACTTTTTTAGAAGTGACGTTGTTTCAAGGGAATTCTGGAAACTTCCCCCAATGGTCACGAAACAGATATCATAGTTGCCAATCCCAAGGGATTGTAAAAATTCCGCATTCGTGCTGTCACCGATCTGTGCATTGGTCACAAATGGCAGCACTTTGTTCACCCTTTCTTCATTCCAGTCAACCGCCATAATTTCATGTCCCATTTGGCTTAACTGCACAGCAATATTTTTTCCAAACCTTCCAAGTCCAACAAGCAATACGTTCTTCATAATTCTTTCTCCTTCTTATCCAACTATAATCTTCTCCATAGGCAGTCTTGCATTCCCCTTGTTTCCTCCGGAAAACACCGCATAAATTAATGTCAGACCGCCCACACGTCCCAAATACATCAATATAATCAGCACAGTTTGTGAAAAAACATGAAGCCTCGGGGTAAGCCCCAGGGTCAGCCCTACCGTGTCTACAGCAGAAGCCGCTTCATACAGACAATCCAGAAGCGGAAAACCTTCATATACACTGATTGCGATTCCGCCACAAAAAAACAGGATAAAATAAAGCATCGCTATCGTTGCTGCATTTTTTATCACATTATATTCCAATCTTCGTCCAAAAGCCCCTGCATTTTCCTGACTTCGAAATGTGGCAATTGCATTTAAAATAAGCACCGCAAAGGTTGTCGTTTTCATTCCACCGGCTGTAGAACCCGGCGAACCACCGACCAGCATCAACAGAATCATAACCGTTTGTGACGCCGCACTCATATCTGAAATATTTATCGTATTAAATCCTGCGGTTCTTGTCGTTACCGATTGGAACAACGCAGCTAACAAGCGTTTCCCTGCGGATAAATCATTCAAATCACAGACGAAGAAAAAAATGGCAGGAAGTAGAATCAGACCTGCAGTAGTTATCAGAATAATCTTGCTTTGCATACGGTAGCGTTGAAAGTTCAGTTTATTCGTATAAATATCATCCCAGGTGAGGAAACCAATTCCCCCTACAATAATCAGCAGCATAATTACAACATTTACAAGGACATTTCCGGAATACCCGATTAAGGAAGGAAATGGATCGTCGGCCGTTCCCAGAATATCAAACCCGGCATTACAAAAAGCAGAGATTGAATGAAAGACTGACATCCAGATTCCTTTTCCACCATATTCCGGTAAAAAAACCGGCAGTAACAACAGCGCCCCTGCCGCTTCCATCAGAAATGTTCCCTTTATAATAAATCTCGTTAATCTGACAATTCCGCCAACTTTAGGCGCTGATATCGCATCCTGCATGGTGCTTCTTTTCATAAGAGATATTCTTTCTCCGGAAAGAAGGGAAAAAGATGCTGCCACTGTTATCACGCCGAGCCCACCAATTTGTATAAGTGCAAGAATAATCGTCTGTCCTTCCATGGACCAGTAGCTTCCGGTATCCTTCAGCACAAGACCTGTCACACATACTGCGGAAGTGGCTGTAAAAAGGGCCTCATGAAATGGAGTTGGTACTTTATCCAAAGTGGAACATGGAAGCATCAGCAAAACGGTTCCCAAAAGTATCACTCCTGCAAACCCCAGTATTATTAACTGAAAGGATGTTAAATGCTTTTTCTTATATGTTTTTTCTGTCATAAACGATCAGAACTCCTTATTATTGATTCTAAAATAATGCTGCCTTTGAATTGTTTTTATTATATACAGTTGCTTTCAAAGATGGTGTAAGAGTCTCTGTTTCTGTATTAAGATTCTATAAAGGTTCAATCTAAAATTAGGAATTATTCCCGGAAAAAGCCACTATCTTGGCACACATGAAGAGTCCCGGGACAATTTCTCGTCCCGGGACTCTTCCAATGTAACTTACCCGATGTAACTTATTCGATCAACTTACTTGATTCAAACTACTCTGCTTCCGGAATCGGTTCTTCTTCTCCCAATACCGGTTCTTCTGTCTTGTCTTCCTCCGTCTCCGGTTCCACCGGGTCGTCCGGCGATTCATTCGATGCGAAGACGGAGTCTCCGGATACCTCTGCCTCGAACCCCGTTTCTCGCGGGACGGGTTTCGGTACTCTCTGAGATACCGGCTTCAGTGCCTGTGCCAGCATCCGTTCCAGTCGTTCCGCTTCTCCCCGGGTCAGCGTCACACCCTTTGCCATCTTCTCATGATTGGGAGCCCAATCGCGAATGTCCATCTTCGGGGGATTTCCGTTCCAGGAAATTAGATTCAGTTCTTTAGTCCAACCTTTCGGTGACGTGGACAGATTTCCGTAATGTCGCTCAATTTTGTACTCAAATGATGCCATTTCTATTCCTCCTATTCGATACTTGATACACAACCATTTGATGGTTAAATTATATCTTCTCTCTTATGGAGGCGCAAATTTCATACGACATGCTTTTAAACCGAAATCGCCCTTTTGCGGGACAAAAACGGCAAAACGTAAACTTTCGAAAAATTATTTTTCCGAAAGCCGGGAAACATTGGTAAACGCCTTGTAAATGGCCCGGATGGCATTCTTGTAATCCGATTCGTTGACGCCAATCTGCATGCTGATTCGCTCCGCACCGTGATCGGCGAAGCGGAGGTTGATGTGCTCATTGGCCAGGGCTTCAAAAATCCGGAGGGATACGGAAACGGTTTTGCTGATGTTCCGTCCCACCACTGCGATGGTAGCCAGGCCAGTGGATACATCGATATCCTCTGCACCGGTCAGCTCATGAAGTTCCTGAATCACCTGCTCCTCGCAATCCCGGAAGGAAGAAGCGTTTACCACCAAGGAGACAGAATCCAGCGCAATCTGTTCTGCCGAAATCTCCAGTCCGTGGTTTCGGAAAATCTCATCGATTCTGGACTTCATCGCCGAATCCTCCGTCAGGCGCTCCCGCTCAATCAAGACGGAGCAGTAACCGGTCTTTCCGGAAATGCCAGAGACATCCAGCACCGTCTGATAAAAATCTGCATTTTTTACAATCAGAGTGCCCGGCTTCTTCGGCTCCGATGTGGAGCGGATATTAATCGGAATGCCCCTTCTTCTGGCCGGTGCCACCGCATCCTCATGCAGCACTTCCGCACCGCACAGGGAAAGCTCCCGCAGCTCCCGGTAATTGATGACCGGCACGCTCAGCGGATTCTTTACCACCTTCGGGTCGGCCATGAGCATTCCCGGCACATCCGTCCAGTTCTCATAGAGATCCGCTTTTACCGCCTCTGCAACCAGAGAGCCGGTAATGTCCGAACCGCCCCGAGAGAAGGTGTAAATTCTGCCGTCCTCGGTTCGACCGTAGAATCCCGGAATTACCGCATGCTCCCGATCCTTCAGCACTTCTGCAATCCGGTTCCGAGTGGCTTCCAGATTCAGGGTGCCGTCGTTATGGAAGAGAATCAGCTCTTCCCCATCTACAAAATCATATCCCAAATATTCCGCCAGCAGCTGGGCACAGAGGTACTCGCCGCGGCTCGCCAGGTACGGAAGCGGATTGCCGCCACTCTCCCGGATTTCCCGGAAATCTTCGCGAATCCGATTGATTTTTGCGGAGATATCCACTGCGAGATCCAGATCCTCGGCAATTCGGCAGTAGCGGTCTGAAATAAGCTTTACATTCTCATCGAATTTCTCCGGCTTCTTCGCGGCCTCAATCAGCAGATCCGTTACTTTTATCGTATTTTCCGCACTGCGGCCGGCCGCGGAAGCCACGATGTATTTCCGAGCCGAATCCTCCTGGACGATGGACTTCACCTGACGGAATTTCTCCGTGTCGGCCAGGGAAGTTCCGCCGAATTTCGCCACGGTGAGATCCGAATTGTTCTTCAGTACCGGTGCCAAATCCTCGTTGTCGATCATATGAATGTCGTACGGTGTGGACTGATATACGAAGTAGTTGATCCAGTTGGAATAGATCAGGTTCGCGCAAGAACGCCATTTGACGATTGGTGTCCGGGTATCGTCATCATCCGGGAAGTAGTGATCCGGTACATCCGGATTCAGTCCCGCATTCTTATCCCGAACGTATTCCTTCAGCAGCGTGTTCCAGTCGTATTCCGAGTGGCCGGTTACGAAGATCTGACGGTCGTTGGTGGATTTTACGCAGAAGACACCCGCTTCTTCGGAAGATGCCAGCACCTTCAGTTCCGGCACCGCTTCGATGTCTTCCCGGTACACGGTGGTATTCCGAGAATGAGGTACATAGAATTCATCGTCAAAACCGCGGAACAGCATGCCGTGCTTCTGATCCAGATGATGCAGGTACACGCCGGACAGCTTCTTCGGCAGCATGTGCTTCTGAATACCGTAATGGTAGTACAATCCGGCCTGGGCACCCCAGCAGATGTGGAACGTGCTGTGGACGTGGGTTTTGCTCCACTCCATAATCTCGCATAGCTCTTCCCAATAATCCACTTCTTCGAATTCCATCTTTTCCACCGGTGCGCCGGTGATGATCATCCCGTCGAAGTATTCGTCCTGTATTTCGCTAAAGGTCTTATAGAACGCAATCATATGCTCCTGAGACACGTTGTGAGCCTTGTGGGTCGCCGTCTGCAGCAGCTCCAGCTCAATCTGCAGCGGAGTATTTCCCAGCAAGCGCGCCAGCTGTGTCTCCGTATCGATCTTTGTCGGCATCAGGTTCAGCAACAGAATGTGCAGCGGACGGACGTCCTGGGTCATCGCCCGGGTATCCGTCATCACGAATACGTTTTCCTTTGTCAGCGTATCTATCGCCGGAAGATCGTTCGGTACTTTAATAGGCATAATTTAATCTCCTTTTTCTCTAGTCTTTGTTCAATAATATTCCATCCGCGCTGTTTTATCAACACGAAATTTATTTACAGACGGGCGGCGATGCAGCACCAGTCTCCTTTTTCCGCAGTTTCCAGTACGGTAAAACCAAGTTCTTCCAATGCTTGCACAACCGACGCCTCTTGCTCCACTAAAATGCCGGAGGTAACGTACCGGCCTCCCGGAAGCATGTGCTTTGGAATATCCGGACTGAGGCGAAGCACCAGATGGGTCAGCAGATTGGCCACCACTACATCCGCTTGGAAATCCACCCCTTCCGTCAAATCGCCGATCTGGAAGTGGGCGGTGTCCATCACGCCGTTCCGTTCGCCGTTTTCTTCCGATGCGGTGACCGCTTCATCGTCGATATCGATGCCCAGCACCCGGGATGCACCCAGACGCGCCGCGATGATGGACAGGATGCCGCTTCCGCAGCCCACATCCAGCACCTTCTCACCCGGCTTCAGGTATTTCTCCATCAGCAATGTGGTGAGTGCGGTGGTTTCATGAGTTCCCGTTCCGAAGGCCATACCCGGATCGATGGAAATCACCACTTCCTCGTCCGATGCCGGTTCGTATTCCTCCCAGCTCGGGCAGACCACGATGTGTTCCGTAATCTTTGTGGGCTTGAAGTAGGCTTTCCACTTGTCCTTCCATTCCTCATCTCCCCGAAGGGTCAGCCTTATCTTTCCGCTTCCCAGTGAGGCCCCATTCAAATTCTCTCCGTATACGCCGGAAGCCAAGCGGTTCCGAACCGCCGGCATCCAGTCCAGAAGCTTTCGGCGAATCGCCTCCGCTTCCTCTAAGGTTTCGGTATAAACGGTTACCGTGGCGCTGCGGTCCTTCCGTGCCAGTATTTCCTCCCGGTCCACGTACTCGGTACCCCAGGCCTCATCCATCATCTGTATGTCCAGATTGGGGTCGTCTACCACGAACTGGGCGATGCCCAGTTCCGTCAATTCGTTTTCCACCAGCTCCACACCGGGCCCGGCGGTTTCAATTTGAAGTTCGTAGTAATTCATCTAACGATTTTCCTCCTTCTCGGAATCTCTTGCCCGAATGGCTTCCCGAAGCATTCGGATTTCCGCACCATATCCCTGCAGATCCTTCTGCGGGGTTTCCAAAATACACGGAAGCCCCTGCAGTGCCGGATGACAGAGAATCTTCACCATTCCCTCTTTTCCGATGGTTCCCTCTCCAATCCGGGCGTGCCGGTCTTTGTGGGCCCCCAGCGGATTCATGCTGTCGTTGATGTGAAGCGCTTTCAGCTTCGACAGCCCAATGCACCGGTCGAATTCCTCCAGCACCTCATCCAGATGGTTCACGATATCGTATCCCCCGTCGTTTACGTGACAGGTGTCCAGGCAAACACCCACATGATCGCTCAGATTCACTTGCCGAATAATTTCTGCCAATTCCTCAAAGCGGCTTCCGATCTCGCTGCTTTGAAGTTTGAGGTTTTGGAAAAGGTAGGTGAAGCCGTTGGCAACGTTCAAACATATCAGCTCTAAAAACGCCAACTACGGCGACGCTGAAAAATACCTGACCTTTGTGCATGACGAGTTCACCATGAAGCCCACGCTGGACGCG
>OLOA01002669.1_pt1 | contig 15727 bp, 12 predicted proteins | sample 1672201 | NCBI WGS metagenome assembly OLOA01 (sample SAMEA3136658, study PRJEB25190) | human gut metagenome
CATTGGACATATCGGGGAAGCGCGTGCCGAATTCCTCGATATTCGGCCCCCAGAGCGGGCCAAAGTCGAAGAGCTTGATGTGGTCGGAGATGAGCATGAGGTCACCCGCCTGATAGCCTGTGTTCACAGCGCCCGCGGCGTTCGTCACGATCATCGTCTTCGCGCCAAGCAAGCGAATGACGCGAACGGCGTAGGCAGCGTCCTCCATGGTGTAGCCCTCGTAGCAGTGCATTCTGCCCTGCATGACCGCAACGCGCTTGCCGCAAAGCGTTCCGAAGACGAAGCGGCCCTCGTGTCCCGGCGCGGTGGAGGCGTGGAAGTGCGGAATGTCGGCATAGCGCATAAAGATGGGATCTTCGACCCGATCGCCGAGAAAGCCGAGACCGCTGCCGAGCACGAGCAGCACCTCGGGACGAAAAGAACCGAGGTGAGAGGCGATCACGTCCGCGCTCTCGCAGTAATCGTCGTAGGTGAAGTGCGGCTTGACAAGATCTGCCGACAGGTAATGGGAGCGTGAAGAATTATAAATCATGGTTGTCATTCTCCTTGTTCGGCGTAAAAGCGGGCGAAGTCCATCAGATTCGCGCGGCGCTTTTCCGGCCGGTCGATGTATTCACGCGGATACTTTGCGTTGAACGCGCGGCGGATCTGCCCGCCGCCGACCATCTTGGTCGAGCCGCCCGCGCCGAGCGAGAGAATGGAGTGCAGCTCTTCCATGATGTAGATGTTGTAAAGTCCTGTGCCGCCGGGCTTCGTCCAGCCAACGTTTTCAAAGCTGCCGGACATGTACTTCTGGCGGTAGAGGTAATAGGGGGCAAAACCATGTTTACGCAGCGTGGGGTCGGCATAGTCCAGCATTTCGGCAACTTCCTCCGCGCCGGGAATGCGGCTTCCCTCAAGCGTGATGCGGCTGCCTTTTTTGAGGGACAAGGTGTGCACCGTAATGTTGTCCGCGCCCATGGAGATAACCTCGTCAAGGCTCCTTGCAAAGCCCGCGGGCGTATCCTCGGGAAGGCCTGCGATGAGATCCATGTTGACGTGCGGGAAGCCCGCGGCGCGCACCTGCTCCATCGCGCGGCGAATATCGTCCGCCGTGTGGCGGCGGCCGATGGCCGCAAGCACGTTATCCTCCATCGTCTGGGGGTTGATGGAAACGCGCGTGGTGTTGTGCGCGCGCAGCACGCGCAGCTTTTCTTCGTCGATCGTATCGGGGCGGCCCGCCTCGATCGTCAGCTCGGCGAGACCCGCAAAGTCAAAATTCTGCTCAAGCTTTGTGAGAAGGCGATCCATTTGATCGGCTGTCAGCGTGGTCGGCGTGCCGCCGCCCATGTAGAAGGACTTGATGTTCAGCCCCATCTCGCGCACGAGCTGCCCCGCGGCGGCGATCTCGTCAAAGAGCGCCTCAAGATACGGCTCGACGAGCGAGAACGACTTTTCGACGCTCTGGGCGACGAAGCTGCAATAGGCGCAGCGCGTGGGGCAGAAGGGAATGCCGACATAGAGTGAAATGTCGTTCGGCTCCAGCTCCGCCGCGGCGCGGATGCCGGCATCGGCCGCCTCGATGGCGAGGCGGGCGCGGGCGGGCTGCACGCAGTAAAGCTCCTGAAGCTCCCGCTCGGCCTTCGCCTTTCCGCCCTCGCGGATCAGCGAGAGGGCGACCTTTGCCGGGCGCACGCCCGTCAGGCTTCCCCACGCGGGGGAGATGCCGAGCAGATCCTTCGCCGCGCCGAAAAAGCTGATGCCGACGGCATGGCGGCGCTGTCCCTCTTTTTCATAGTCCGTGCCGGAGAGGGGATAATCGTAGCTGTGGGCGGCGGAGCGGCCGTCGATGCCAAGCTCCGTCGTCACCTGCACGCGCTCGTCCTCTTCGGTGAGCGTCACGCGCACCCAGTGCGCGTCGGCCGTTTCGTCGACCGTGCCGTAGACGGGCTTTTCGCCGGGGAAGAGCGTGAGCAAGCTCTGCTCCAGAGCGTATTTTTCATCATGCCCAATGAGCTCAACTTTCATGTGAACAAGTCCTTTATCGCAGTGCCTGGCGCAGATACGGGTTCATGGCCTTTTCGCGCGCCAGGGTCGTAGTGTTCATGTGGCCGGGGTAAACGGTGTAATCCTCCTTGAGCTCGCCGAGGCGGCGCAGGGAGAGAAGCATCTGCGCGTCGTTGCCGCCGGGAAGGTCGGTGCGGCCCATCGAGCCTGCAAAGAGCGTGTCGCCGGGGAACATCGCATCGCCGGCGAGCAGCGTGACGCCGCCGAGCGTGTGGCCGGGGGTGGCGAGCACCTTGATCGTGAGCGTGCCGAGCGGGAGCGTATCGCCCTCGCCGTAGAATTTGAGGTCGGGGACGAGGTCAGCCATCGGGTAGTGGTAAATGCCGGTGGAATGGGCGTCGGCCTCGCCGATGTAAACGGGAACGTCCGGCAGCGCCTTTTTGAGCGCGGGCACGGCGAGCGTATGGTCGCGGTGGCCGTGCGTCAGCAGAATGTACTGGAGCGTGACGCCCTCGCGCTCGATGAGCGCAAGCAGCTTTTCCGCTTCGTCGCCCGGGTCGATGAGCGCGGCGCACTTGGTCTCCTCGTCGATGAGCAGGTAGCAATTCGTCTGCAAAGAGCCGACAACGGTGGTGATGACTTTCATCGGAAATACCCCTTTCTTTACTGCTTTTTCGGTGCGTCCAGATCGGCGGAGTCCACGATCAGCGTGAACGGCCCGTCGTTGAGCGATTCGACCTCCATGTAGGCGCCGAATTCGCCGGTTTCGACGTGGTAGCCCTTCTCGCGGCAGATGGCCACGAACTTTTCATACATCGGGATCGCAATTTCAGGGCGTGCGGCGCTTAAAAATTCGGGACGGCGGCCCTTGCGGCAGTTGCCGTAGAGCGTGAACTGCGAGATGATGAGCAGCTCCCCGCCCACATCGTCGAGCGAGAGGTTGATCTTGTCGTTCTCGTCGTCAAAAATGCGCAGCGAGCAGAGCTTGTCCGCCATTTTGCGGCATTTTTCCTCCGTGTCGTCGGGCGCGACGCCCAGCAGGATCAAAAAGCCCTTGCCGATCTTACCTTTGACTTCTCCGTCGATCGTGACGGAGGCATGCTTTACCTTGGTCAGTACTGCTCGCATGGTAGTTCTCCTTTTTTTGCCCCGTGAAAGGGGAAGTGTTGTTAGCCCGCGGGACGATCCACCTTCATCACGCCGCTGATCTGGTGGAGCTTACGCATGACGGCGGCGAGGTGGTTCGCGTCGGAAATGAAGATGTTGAGGTGAATGACGGCAAACCCGTCAGAGGTCGTCGTCGCGTTGAGAGACGCCACGCGCGTCTGCGAGGTCGAGAGCGCGGCGGAAACGTCGAGCACGAGGTCGAGGCGGTCCTTGGCGTAGATATCGAGCGCGGTCTGATAGGACTCCTTGACGTCCGTGCCCCAGCTGACCTTGATCCAGCGGCCGCGCTCCTCGGGCTTTCTGCGCTCGGGCGCGGCGTTGGGACAGTCGCAGCGGTGAACGGACACGCCGTAGCCGCGTGTGATGAAGCCGACGATCTTATCGCCGGGAACGGGGGTGCAGCACTTGGAGAATTTGACAAGGCAGTTCGAAAGACCCTCGACCACGATGCCCTGCTCGCTCTTCGTGCGCTTGGGGACGGCGGGACGCGTCGCGCCGGAGTTGTCCACCGGCACGGTGGCGGCGCGCTCCTCCTTGCGCTGCTTTTCGAGCTTGACGATCTCGTCGTGGATGCGGTTGACGGCCTTCTGCGCGGAAAATCCGCCGTAGCCGATGGCGGCGTACATCTCATCCATCGAGCCGAAGGACGTTTTCTTGAGCAGCGCGGCTTCCAGATCCGTGCCGAGCACGTCGCTCATCGGAATGCCGAGGTGCTTGAGCTCGGCTTCGAACGACATGCGGCCGTTGATGATGTTCTCTTCGCGGCGCTCTTTCTTGAACCACTGGCGGATCTTGCTGCGCGCCTCGCTGGACTTGGCGATCTTGAGCCAGTCGCGGCTGGGGCCGTGCGCGCTCTTGGAAGTCAGGATCTCGACGATGTCGCCGTTTTTGAGCTGATAGTCGAGCGGAGCGATGCGGCCGTTGACCTTTGCGCCCGTCATGCGGTTGCCGATGGCGGAGTGGATGGAGTAGGCGAAGTCGATGGGCGTTGCACCGGCGGGGAGGTTCGTCACGTCGCCGCGCGGGGAGAAGACAAAGACCTCGTCGGCAAACATATCGACCTTGAGCGTGTGGACGAATTCCTCCGCGTCGGTGTTCTCCTGGTTTTCAAGGAGGCGGCGTACCCATTCGTAGTTGTGCTCGCCTGCGTTGCCGGAGATGCCCTGCTTATACTTCCAGTGCGCGGCAACGCCGTATTCGGCGATCTCGTGCATCTCCTCGGTGCGGATCTGCACCTCGAAGGGGATACCGTCCGCGCCGATGACCGTGGTGTGGAGCGACTGGTACATGTTCGGCTTGGGCGTGCCGATATAGTCCTTGAAGCGGCCGAGGATCGGGCGGTACAGGTCGTGAATGATGCCGAGCACGTTGTAGCAGTCTGCCACGGTGTCGACGATGACGCGGAAGGCGAAGAGGTCGAGCACCTCGTCCATCGTCTTATTCTGCGCGTACATCTTGCGGTAGATGCTGTAGGGGTGCTTCATGCGCCCGTAGACCCTGAGATAGGGAACGTGCTGCTCTTTGAGGCGCGCTTCGATCTGCGCCTGCACGCGCTCCATGAAAGACTCGTGCTCGCGCTGCTTTTTTTCAAGCGACTGGGTGATCTCCGTGTAACCGACGGGGTCGAGATATTTGAGCGACAGATCCTCAAGCTCCCACTTGATGCGCTGCATACCGAGGCGGTGGGCGATGGGGGCGTAGATCTCCATCGTTTCAAGCGACTTCTGGCGCTGCTTTTCGGCCGTCTGATACTCCATGGTGCGCATGTTGTGCGTGCGGTCGGCCAGCTTGATGAGAATGACGCGGATGTCCTTGGCCATGGCCATGAGCATCTTGCGCAGGTTCTCCATCTGCTCTTCTTCCTTGCTGGCGTACTGCACGCGCGTCAGCTTGGAAACGCCCTCGACAAGATCCGCCACCGCGGGAGAGAACTCCTTGGCGATCTCGGCGTAGGTGGCGGAAGTGTCCTCGATGCAGTCGTGCATGAGCGCGGCCTCGATGGACTCAGAGTCCAGCCGCAGCTCCTCGGCGATGATCTGCGCAACGGCGAGCGGGTGGGTGATGAACGGCGAGCCGTCCTTGCGGAGCTGGCCGTTGTGATGGGTGTCGGCATAGCGGAAGGCCTTGTCGATCTGGGGGAAGTCAGCGCTGGGATTATACTCGCGCACCGTCTCGACCAGATGGTCGTACATGCCGAGCACGAGCTTTGCCTGCTCGCCGGTCTCCACGCAGGTGCCGGGAGCGACGATCTGGAGGGGAGCCGAAGCGGTATTCTCTTTTAATGCTTTATCCTGTGCTGTCATATCCGAATCGTCTCCTTTAATTACGAAAGAAAGCCGTGCAGGGCGGAAAGGTAGGGGCTCTTGTCGAGCTCGACCTTTTTTCCGTCCGCCGTCAGGCGAAGGGTGAGGGTCGTATCCTCGTGTTCAATGGTCAAAAGTCCGCGCTCGGCAAAGACCTGCAAGCACATCGCCGTGCGCAAAAACGTTTCCGCGCCGACCATTTCCGCGCTGAGCTTTCTCAGCAGCGGCAGCATGGGGGCGCTGACGCCGCTGCCGCCTACCTCGCGCTCTAAAATGCGCCAGGCGCGCACGAACTGATCGCGCGAAGGAAGCGCACGCGCCGCGTCGCGCGGGGAGAGCGCGCCGCCGCTAATCAGCTCGCGGCAGAGGGAAAGCGCCTCGTTCTCGCGGCCGCTGGGGTCGAGCGAGGGGCGCAGGTCGATGAGCTGGAGCTGAATGGAGCGCTGGGAGCGGAACTCGTTCACCTGCAAGTAGAACGCCGCGTCCACGCGCATGCCTGCGCACACGCCGCACTCGTCGGCGGTGACGGAGAAGAAAATGCCGTCGAAATTGACGCGGCTTTTCTGCAGTTTCAATTTTAAGTGCCGGTTCTGGCCCACGCCCTGCACGCTTTCAAGCGTTGCGCCGCGCAGGCAGAAAACGGGACGGTTGTTGCCCGCGCCGTAGGGCTCGAGGAGCGAGAGTGCCTCGACCTCCTCAAGCGTGATGAGCGAGGGGTGCTGCAAGTCAACGTCCACGTCGAGCAGCGACACCGGCGCATGCTCGCCCGTGTGGGCGCGCACATACTGATTCATGCGCGTGCGGAAGGCGGGGATGTTTTTCTCCTCGATGGTGAAGCCCGCGGCCAGCTCATGCCCGCCGAAGCTCACCAGAAGATCGGAGCAGGCTTCAAGCGCGTTGAAGAGGTTGAAGCCGCCGTAGCTGCGGCACGAGCCCTTACCGGAGCCGCCGGAGAGGTGGATCATAAAGCTCGGGCAGGAGAATTTTTCGGAAAGGCGGGAGGCCACAATGCCCACAACGCCCTGGTGCCAGTCCTCGCTCGAAAGCACGAGCGCGCTGCGCTCGCTCTCGGGCAGAGACTCCATCTGCTCAATGGCGCGGCGGAAGATATCCTGCTCCACGCTCTGCCGCTCACGGTTGAGTTCGCACAGCTCGCGCGCGAGTTTTTCCGCGCGGGCGGGATCGTCGGTGAGCAGAAGCTCTGCGGCAAGCTCGGCCCGGCCCATGCGTCCGGCGGCGTTGATGCGCGGGGCCAGCACAAAGCCGATCTGGATCGACGAGATGGGACGCGACGTGAGCCCCGCCTCGCGCAGCAGCGCGTGCAGGCCGATGAAGTCGCTGCGGTCGATCCCCTCGAGACCGCACTGCACGATGGTGCGGTTCTCGCCCTCCATGCGCATAACGTCTGCGATGGTGCCGATGGCGGCAAGTGTGCAATAGCGCGCAAAAAGGGGCGCTTCGCGCCCTTCGCCAAGGGCTAAAACGAGCTTGAGCGCCACGCCCACGCCCGCCAAATGCTTGAACGGATACGGGCAGTCCGGCCGGTGGGGGTCGACGACGGCCACGGCGGCGGGGAGCTGCTCTTTGCACTCGTGATGGTCGGTGATGACAAGATCGACGCCGAGCGTTGCGGCGTAGGCGGTCTCATCAACGCCCGTGATGCCGCAGTCGACCGTGACGATCAGCGTGACGCCGGACTCACTCAGCGCGCGAATGGCGTCGCATCCGAGACCGTAGCCCTCTTCAATGCGGCGGGGGATATGCATGGTCACATCCGCGCCGCGGGAGCGGAGATAATCGGTGAGAAGGCAGGTGGAGGTGATGCCGTCCACATCATAGTCGCCAAAGACGGCGATCTTTTCGCCGCTTTCCAGCGCCTTCGAGATGCGGGATACGGCTTTGTCCATGTCCTTCATCAAAAACGGCGAACAGGTGAGCGACGCTTCACGCTCGAGCGCTTCGGCGGCCTGTTCACTCGTCTGCACGCCGCGCGCGGCCAGCACCGATGAAACGAGATAGGGGTATCCCGCGTCCATCAGGGTCTTGATGGCGTCCTCCGGCGCGGCGGGGATCTGCCAGTGCTCGTACTTCATGGTTCGGCTCACCTTCTTTCTTTTTGGAAAATATGGGGCATACTATCTCAGACAATACTGCCTCATCATACTAATACAATCTATTATTTTAACAAAGTCCTCTGCAAAGGTAAAGAGGGAATTTGACTATTCACGCGACTTTGTGCTACAATACGGCAGAAAGATCACCCAAAAGGGGGAAAATAACAATGAAACAGATCACAGTGCGCCTGACGGCGCTTCTTCTTGCTCTCGTGATGACCACGACGCTCGCGCTTGCCGCCAACAAATCGGGCTATTCCGACGTGCCGGACAAGCACTGGGCGGCGGAGAGCATCGCGCAGTGCAAACAGTACAATTTGCTTCAGGGCACCGGCAGCGGCAAATTCGGCCTCGGGCAGAAGATGACGCGCGCGGCGTATGCCGCGGCGCTGTGCCGCCTGATGGGCTGGAAGACCGTCACGCCTGAAAAGGGCAGCTTCACGGACAATCAGGACACGAAAAAGTGGTACTTTAGCGCCATCGAGACCGCGAGCGAGCATGACGTCTTTCCCGGCCACAGCACGACCTGCCGCCCGAACGACGCCATCACGCGCGAAGAGATGGCCGCGATGACCGTGCGCGCGCTGGGCTACAGCACGCTCTCCGGAACGGTGCAGGACGAGTGCCCGTTCACCGATGTGACGACCAATCCCGGCTACATTACGCTCGCCTGGCGTATGGGACTTGTGACGGGCATGAATGCGGCGGCCTTTGCCCCGAAGAGCGACACGACGCGCGAGCAGGCCGCGGCGGTGCTGCTGCGCGCCTATCAGGGGCTCAAGACGAAAGTCGGTGTGACGGCGGTATCTGCCGCGCCCGCCGGCGCGGTGCTGGCCGAGAGCCTGACGGGTACGAGCGGCGCGGTGCCGCTTTCTCCGCGCGCGGCGGTGGAGCAGGTCTACGATGCGGCGGTCAAGGCGGGCAGGGGCGGCAGCGTGACCATCAACGCCGTCCCCGCGGCGCAGACGGTGAAAGGCGGCAAGGCGGGTGAGCTGCGTACGCTTTCACAGGAGGAACTGAGCGCCTATTTGAGCAACAGCGATGTGCAGAAGGCGCGCTCCGGCCGCTTCGACAGTTCCTATCTCATTTACAAGGAGAAGGACGGCTCGACGACTGTTGTCTGGTACGAGAGCGAAACGGACATTGCCGAAAAGACCGAGCTTTGCAAGCTCCTCGGCATCAAGACCGTGTACGTGCTGAAATAAGAGAACAGGAAAGAGGGATCCCCCGCAAGGAGGGATCCCTCTTTTTCGGATTTGTCAGAACTGCGTATCCCACGGGTCAGTGTGGGGCGGTTCGGCACCGCCTGCCTGATTGCCGGTGGCAAGCAGATAGAAGCGGCAGATGGAAAGATTCAGATACGGCGTCAGGTAAACGCCCACACCGGCGGCGAGCACGGAGTAGATCAGCGTGCCGAGCAGGACGCCGGGCAGCGAATCGGGGAGAAAGCTGATGATGGCATATTCATAGAGTACGGCGATGAGCGCGGCGGCGAGCTGATAGCTGATGAAGCTGAGCTGGAGAAGAAAGAGCTGCATCTTGTAGCCGTTCGTCTGCCGCTTGCTTAAATCAAGCGCCTCCATCACGCCAAGATCCGGGTTTTCGCACAGGTTCAGCATGGCAAACGAGTAGCGGTAGGCCGCGACAATGCCGGGAATGACGAAAAGCATCGACCAGAGAAAGATGAAGATACCCTCGACGATGGACAGGAGAATGACCTTTCCGGCGAAGGGGAAGGCGTCGAACAGGCTATCATACGGCATTTGCTCGCGGCGCAGAATGCCGAAGCAGTAGCAAAAGTAGCCCGCGTTCAGAACGAGCGAGACAAGCCCGATCAGAATGCTCACAAAGCTGAACGAAAGCACCGTGAAGCCGCCTGCCGACTCGATGGCATAGCTTACGCCGGCATTGACCGTATCGAGCACGAGGGAGATAAGAAGGTAGAACAGCGTCAGCTTGAAGGGATTGACCTCGCCGGTGTGCAGAAGCGAGCGCGCTTCGGCCTTGATCGCGCGGGAGTCGAGCTGGAGAGGCATAGGGGAGCTCCTTTCTTGTCCGCAAAAAAAGCGGACGGGCAAGTGTTAAACATGCGGGAAAAGAATGGAAAAGAATAATATTTTATTATAGCATCGGCGGGGAAGTCCGTCAAGGAGCGGGAGAGGGGATCTGTCACCGGTAAGTTGCGCACAGGGGAAAAGTGTATGGCAAAACGCTGTTTTTGCCTGAAAATAATGGCGAAATCTGATAAAATATAGAGGAAAATGCTGCCGGGGCAGAATATTTTCTGGACAACGGAAAGGAATGGTTGTATAATCAGTCCGATTATGGAGCAGTGTTTCCACTGTTCTGGCAGTATAAAGATGAGGTGAAGACTATGGCACAAGCTTTCTTTGGCGGCGTTCATCCCAATGATATGAAGGCTGCTACCAATGAAAAGGCCATCGAGCAGCTCCAAGCACCTGCTCAGGTGGTGATCCCCATGTCGATGCACTTCGGCGCACCCTGCACCCCGACGGTCTCCAAGGGCGACTATGTCAAGCTCGGACAGAAGATCGGCGAATTCAAAGGTCTCGGCGCTCCCATTCACGCAAGCGTATCCGGTACGGTCGCTGCGGTGGAGCCCCGTCCCTATTCCATGGGCGGCAAGGTCATGTCCGTTGTGATCGACAATGACTTTAAAGACGAGCTGAGCGAAGAGGTGAAAGCCCCCGCCGACCTCGACGCGCTGAGCGTTGAGGAAATGGTCGAAATGGTCAAGCAGGCCGGTATCGTCGGTATGGGCGGCGCAACGTTCCCGACCCACGTTAAGATCTCCGGCGGTATCGGCAAGGTCGACACGGTGATCATCAACGGCGCAGAGTGCGAGCCCTACATCACCGGCGACCATCGCGCGATGCTCGAGCGTCCCGCTGAGATCATCGGCGGCTGCTGCTACCTCGCCAAGATGTTCGGCGTGAACAAGGTCGTCATCGGCGTGGAGGACAACAAGAAAAACGGCATCGAGGCCCTCAATAAGGTCATCGAGGAGCAGAAGGCTCCCGTCGTGGTCGAGGCGCTGCGCTGCCGCTACCCCCAGGGCGGCGAAAAGCAGCTCTGCCAGGCCATCACCGGCAAGCAGGTGCCCCCCGGCGGTCTTCCCGCGAGCATCGGCTGCGCCGTGTTCAACATCAACACCACCATCGCCATCTACCATGCCATCAAGGACGGCATGCCCGTGGTGCGCAAGGTCGTTACCGTGTCCGGCAGCGGCGTTGTGGAGCCGAAGAACTTAGAGTGCCCGATCGGCACGCCGGTCTCCCTCCTCTTCGATGCCTGCGGCGGTCTGAAGGACGAGACATTCAAGCTCATTGCCGGCGGCCCGATGATGGGTATGGCGCAGGCGTCCGCCGATTTCCCCGTTGCCAAGGGCACGGGCGCGGTGCTGGCGTTTGCGGGCAATGAGAACAAGGTCTCCGCCGACCCGACCTGCATTCGCTGCGGCCGCTGTGTCGAGGCCTGCCCCATGCACCTTGAGCCCCTGTATCTTTATTTATATGTGCAGAAGAACCGCATCGAGGATCTCGAGGCTGCCCACGTGATGGACTGCATCGAGTGCGGCGCGTGCTCTTACATCTGCCCGGGCCGCCTGCACCTGACGCATTCGTTCAAGGTCGGCAAGCAGAAGGTCAAGGAAGCCGCCGCCAAGGCCAAGGCCGCGGCAGAGGCTGCCAAGGCTGCCGAAGAAGCAAAGAAGGAGGCTTAAGAGATGCTGAATGATTATAAGGGTCTGAAGCTCATCGCTTCCTCCAACCCCCATATCCGCAACAATGAAGATACGCGCTCGATCATGCTCGACGTGGTCATCGCGCTCTGCCCCGCGCTGCTGATGAGCGTGATCCGCTTCGGGTTCCGCGCGCTGATCGCAGTCGTCGTCTCCATGGCGTCCGCCATGTTCTTTGAGTGGCTTTACCGCAAGCTTCTGCACAAGACGCAGACGGTCGGTGACCTCTCCGCTGCCGTCACCGGTATGCTGCTGGCGTTCGTCAGCCCCGTGACGCTTCCGTACTGGATGCTGGTCGTCGGCAACTTCTTTGCGATTTTTGTCGTCAAGCAGCTTTACGGCGGCCTCGGCAAGAACTTCCTGAACCCCGCGCTCGCCGGCCGTGCCGCGCTCGTCGCGTGCTACACCAGCCAGATGACGAGCTGGATCGATCCGAGCGCCAAGGCTGCGCTCTTCGGCGGCGCCGACGTGGTGACCGCTGCGACCCCGCTTGCCATGATGAAGGGCGGCGAGTTCGAGGCGCTGACCGCGCAGTACAGCCTGTCTGACATGTTCATCGGCAAGATCGGCGGCTCCATGGGCGAGATCTCCGCGATGATGCTGCTCATCGGCGGACTGTACCTCATCTTCCGCAAGGTCATCTCCTGGCAGATCCCCGTGGCCTATATCGGCACCGTGGCGATCCTCACCTTCCTCTTCCCCCAGGGCAACGACGCGCTGACGTGGATGCTCTACAACGTGCTCGGCGGCGGCCTGTTCCTCGGCGCGTTCTTCATGGCGACCGACTATGTCACCTCTCCCGTCACGAAGAAGGGCCAGCTCATCTTCGGTCTCGGCTGCGGCCTCATCACGGTGTTCATCCGCTACTTCGGATCCTATCCCGAGGGCGTTTGCTACTCCATCCTTGTGATGAACTGCTGCACCTGGATCATTGACAAGTACACCAAGCCCACCCGCTTCGGCGTGGACAAGAAAGCGGCAAAGGAGGCGGCAAAGAAATGAAGATCGAAGGTAAATTCATTTTCAAGGTAGCAGGTACCCTGACGGCGATCTCTCTGGTCGTCGCGCTGCTGCTGGGCCTGACCAACATGCTGACCGCGGACAAGATCGCGGCCATCAACCGGCAGAAGACCGAGGAAGCGCTCGCCAAGGTCGTCTCCGCGGCCGACTGCGAGTTCCCGCCCGTCGAGGAGATCCCGCAGGCGGTCATCGACGCGGCCAACGCCCATGGCGGCAAGCTGAGCGAAATGTATGAGATCCTCGTCGGCGGCGAGAATGCGGGCTATGCCTTCAAGGTCACCGCAAGCGGTTCTCAGGGCAACATCGAGATGATCGTCGGCGTGGACGCCGACCTCGCCGTCACCGGCGTTTCCATCGTCAAGGCTTCCGAGACCGCGGGCATCGGCTCCAAGGTCATCGACAATGAAGCGACCTCCGCCGGCACCGGCGCGCTCGATCAGTTCGTCGGCAAGTCCGGCGCGGGCACGCTCGTTGTCAAGCAGAACATCGACGCCGTCACCGGCGCGACGGTCTCTACCAAGGGCGTGACCAAGGGCGTTAACGCAGCCCTCGCCGCTGCTGAGGCCATGAACTGAGAAAGGGGGAACGATCTATGAATTTTAACAAACAGCTCAAAGACGGTCTGATCTACCAAAACCCCGTTCTGGTGCAGGTGCTCGGTATGTGCTCCACCATGGCCATCACCACGAGCGTTGCAAACGGCTTTGGCATGGGCATCTCCGTTCTCATCATCCTGACGCTTTCCAACATCTTTATTTCCCTTCTGCGCAAAATCATTCCTAATGAAGTGCGTATCGCGTGCTACATCGTCGTCATCGCGGGCTTCGTTACGATCGTTGATCTGTGCCTGCAGGCGTTTTTCCCTGACATCGCCGAGAGCCTTGGCGTGTTCATTCCGCTGATCGTCGTCAACTGCATCATCCTCGGCCGCGCCGAGGCCTTTGCCAGCAAGAACTCCGTTGCCGCCTCCGCGGTGGACGGCATCTGCCAGGGCATCGGCTACACGGTGGTGCTGCTGATCCTGAGCGCGTTCCGCGAGCTCTTGGGCGCGGGCACGCTGCTCGGCATCCGGATCATGCCTTCTTCCTATGTTCCTGCCGGTATGCTCACGCTGCCCGTCGGCGGCTTCCTGTGCCTCGGCACGCTGATCGCCATCATGCAGTGGGCGCTTGCCAGAAGCGAGAAGAAGAACGCGGAAAAGAAAGAAACGGAGGGTAAATAAAAATGAGTGTGACTAAGTTACTTGCTATTTCCCTCGGCGCGATCCTGACGAATAACTTCATCTTCTCGCAGTTCTTGGGTATCTGCCCGTTCCTCGGCGTGTCGAAAAAGAGCGACACCGCCATCGGTATGGGCCTTGCCGTTACGTTCGTCATGGGCCTTGCCTCGGCGTTCTGCTTCGGCGTGAACAAGCTCCTCGTTGCGCTGGGGCTTGACTACATGCAGACCGTCGCCTTCATTCTCGTGGTGGCGAGCCTTGTGCAGTTCATCGAAATGTTCCTCAAAAAGTCCATGCCGACGCTCTACACCGCGCTCGGCGTGTACCTGCCGCTGATCACCACCAACTGCGCCGTGCTCGGCGTGGTGCTGCTCAACGTGCAGAATGACTACAACTTCATCGGGTCCGTGGTTTACGGCATCACCGGCGGCCTTGGTTTCCTGCTGGCGATCTACCTCTTCTCCACGGTGCGCGAGCGCCTGGAGTTTGCCGACTATCCCAAGGCATTTGAAGGCTTCCCCATCGCGCTGATCACCGCAGGTCTGATCGCCCTTGCATTCATGGGCTTCTCCGGCCTGCAGGTGTGGCCCATGTAAGGAGGAAACGAAGAAATGATGAATGTAATTTTTGCTGTTCTCGTGCTGGGCGTGATCGCCGTTGTGTTCGGTCTCGTCCTGTCTGTTGCGGCCAAGGCCTTTGAGGTCGAGGTCGACGAGCGCCTGCCCAAGATCCAGGAGTGCCTTGCAGGTGCAAACTGCGGCGGCTGCGGTTATCCCGGCTGCGCGGGCTGCGCCGAGGCCATTCTGGCCGGCAAGGCTCCCGTCAACGCCTGCGCGCCCGCCGGCGCGGAGGGCGCGGCGAAGATCGCCGCCATCATGGGCATGGAAGCCCCCAGCGGCGAAAAGATGGTCGCTCACGTGACCTGCAACGGCGGCGAGGCCGCTGTGAAGAGCTTTGAGTATGTCGGTCTTCACGACTGTGTGGCCGCGACGAAGGTCGCCGGCGGACCCACCGCCTGTGCCTTCGGCTGCCTTGGCTACGGCACCTGCGTGGCCGCCTGCCAGTTCGACGCCATCCACATCAACGAAAAGGGCGTTGCCGAGGTCGACAAGGAAAAGTGCACCGACTGCGGCGCCTGCCGCGAGGTCTGCCCGCGCAAGCTGATCGTCGAGGTGCCCTACAAGCAGAAGGTCTTCGTCAACTGCGCCAACAAGGAGAGAGGCCCCGCCGTCACGAAGGTGTGCGCCAACTCCTGCATCGGCTGCGGCCTGTGCGAAAAGACCTGTAAGTTCGACGCCATCCACGTCATCAACAACGTGGCCGTCGTCGACTACGACAAGTGCAGAAACTGCACCATGTGCGCCAAGGCCTGCCCGCGCAATGCCATCGAGCCCGTCCCGACTCCCGAGGAGAAGGAAAAGTTCAAGGCTGCGCAGAAGGCTGCCGCCGAGCGCAAGGCCGCTGCCGCCAAGGCAGCCGCCGAAGCTAAGGCTGCTGAAGCCGCGAAAGCCGCCGAAGCGCCCAAGGCCGAATAAAGGTTCTTAAAAAAAGAGGAACGCGAAAAGCGTTCCTCTTTTTTATTCTTCCAAAAGCGGCGTTGCCGCTTTTGGAGAAGGTTTGCACTGCGCTGCATGCACGCGCCAAAGGCGCGCACACTCCGCTCCGTGAGAAGTGTAAATCGCCACGCGCCGGTCGCGGCGATTTACGATTTTAATTTTTCCGTGCCTGCGGGCACGGAATTCTGCGAAGCTGCCGTGAAATGGAAAAGCGTCGCAGACTTTTACCCACAAGGGGTACGCGGCATCCGTAAGGCAGCGAAGCTGCCAACGGCTGCCCAGGACTGCCGCGCACGGCGGCAAATAATGTTAAATCTTTTTTGGCGCGACAGAAAGTGAATTGCCGCAGAGCAGCAAGAGAAGCCGCCCTGGGGCGTGTGCGTGCCAAAAAACTCTTCTCGCGCAGCGAGTGTCGAGCCGTAGGCGAGGCACAGAGCGGAGTGAAAACGCTTCAAAAGGCAGGCCTTGGCCTGACTTTTGCGTAGTTCACAAACTGTTTACACTGCCTCCTATTGACAATGGGAAATGTCGGTGGTACACTGCGTTTAGCACTCAGGGGAAAGGAGTGCTAAAGCTACGAAAGGAGCGCGGCGTATGGACTT
>OLOA01002670.1_pt1 | contig 15725 bp, 15 predicted proteins | sample 1672201 | NCBI WGS metagenome assembly OLOA01 (sample SAMEA3136658, study PRJEB25190) | human gut metagenome
AGTTGGTAGCGATCAGAAGATTGTCATCATTTTTTCCTACGATAATACCAGAACCGCTTCCCTCAACTTCCTGCTGGGTTGTGTATCCCTGGCTTCCGCCAAATCCGTAATATCCAAGATAGTTCTGGACATCCTGAACAGATTTGGTTGTAATGGAAACAACGGATTTCATTCCTTCTGCTGCAATATCAGAAACATCTAGGCTTCCTTTTACTGCTGTGTCATCTGAACTGTCCTCAGAATCTTCATCGGAAGAATCTTTATCTTTACTCTTCTTGCTGGATTTGGTCTGAAGAAGTGTCTTATTATCTTTGCTGGATGCAGCTTCTACTGTACTGCTGTTCCATCCTGTGATCGTATTGATCCCTTCAAAAGATCCTGCTGCAAGTCCTCCTGCAACTACTGCGCAAAGAGCAATGCCTGCTGCTTTTTTCACTTTTTTTCTCATCTTTTCTTTCGGATCATTCTCATTATTATCTGGCATTAATACGTTATTCATATCGCTCATCAAAATCCCCTCCTTGGAATTCTCTGTTCTCTTTATCTTTGATGGTTAGAAGTATAGGGGATATTTGTGTTTACTTTGTGGGAAAAATGTGACGAATCTGTTAAATGCTTCCTGCGTCAAAACATCAATGCAAATACATCCTGCTATCTCTATCTCCTGATGATCGGTGCTCCGCAGTGAATACAATAATTGTCTTCATCTTCAACATCTCCACCACATTTCGGACAGATATGTGCTCTCGTTGTAAAAACACTGCTGCTGCCAGTGGATGAAGAATCTGCTGACTTACTGGTATAAGTTGAAGTACTTTTTGCAGATGCAGAACTGGTTGTGGTTCCTGTAGCTTCTGCTTTTTTGTTTCCTCTGAGAAGCAGGATCACACCAATGATCGCCGGCAGGAAATACCCTATATACATCCCTGCTGCTGATTCTGCTGGCTGATACTGAGCTCTTACCCAGATAGGATTTCCCTGTGAAATACTGAAAATAAGCACGATGATCTGTATGCAGATCAGAACAATTCCTACTTTCTGACCCATTCCCATCTTTTTATCGGTTCCGGCAGCAGCCTTTGCTTCTGCTTTGGCGAGTTTTGCTTCTGTTTTTGCCTTCATTTTTTCCTGATATTTCACTTCTTTACTGGCTGCAACCTCACTAGCCACAAACATGACCACTGCACCCACAACAATCAAAGCAATACCACCAAGTACATCCCCTGCCACACTTCCGGTACCTTCCGATGCTGATACAAAGCCCAGTGCACAGCCTAACAGATAAAATCCCATAATAACAAATGCAGCTCCAAATGAACTTATAATTGAAGCCAGTTTTGAATGTTTATATCTGATAAGAATCATTTTTCTTTTCCCCCTTTATTACAGGTCTCCTGCATCAGAAAACCAGTTATCTTTCTCTCCATTGGAGTTTGTACCTGAACTTCCGGGTTTCGGCATAGAACTGATCAGTGTCGGTTTCTTTTCAGGTTCTGCTGATTTCTTCGATGCCGGTTTTGGTTCTGGTTTTGGCTCCGGTGTCCAGATGGTGGATTTTGGTTTTGATTTTGGTTCTTTTTCTGGTGCAGAAGTTTTCGGTGCTGCAATAGGCGTACCACATTTACCACAGAATTTTGCTCCTGCTTTTATCCGAAGTTCTGCTCCACATTTTCTGCAAAACATCTCTTATTCCTCCTGTCTCTTTGCTGAACTTCTGTCATAGTCACTGTTCATGACCTTAACGGAAACCTGTCAGATACTGTTACAAATAGCATCTACAATTTCTTTATAGGTAAATTCTTCCAGACCTTTACCTGCTGTGGACGGATAATGGATTACATTATTCCATGTAGAAGAAATCTGTTCCCAGTAAGGGACCTTCGGTGCAAAAAGGACCAGTCTCTTTGCTGCATTTTTGATATAAGGTTCCATCTGGCAGTCTCCCCACCAGCGGGTAAGCTCGTTAAAATCTGCCGGCATTCCTTTTGGATATTTGGGTTCATTTTTTGCATAACCAATAGGATGTGTGGATGCGTCTGTCCATACAACAATAATATTTCTCTTTTTCGTTCCTTCTTTGGTCCAGTCGGAACGAATGGCATAAGCTAGCGCTTCCAGACCATCTTCCGGCTCATCTCCGCCTCCTGCTGCATAAATACTGTTGATACAGGATTCAAACTGTGCAGCTTCCTCCGGCAACTGGAAAAATTTGGTCATCAGCATAGGTTCTTCATCTGCCACGTAGTCTCTGAATATAATTACCTTTACTCTCATGCTGTTGATGGTTTTCTGTTTTTTCTCCATGACAGCAACCACATCTTTGTAAAAAGACAATGCATTCTGCTTTACCGTATTGATCACAGGTCCCATACTTCCTGTTGCATCAATGCAGAAACACATGTCTACATTGTAAGTCATCTTTAATGCCATTTTGTTATCCTCCTACTGTTTATTTAAAGATCTCCTGCAGATGAGAAGAAATTTCCCATAGTACTGGTAGCTTTGTGAACAGTTCCCTTCCACATTCGTTCCGCCTCATCCAGCGTGATCCTTTTTTTCACATTTTTTTCTGTCATGGCTATGATCATGTTTCGCCAGAGTTCCGGAATAGCTCTGTTGTAAGTCAGACCACCTCCGTCCAGCACTGCTTCAAAAGCATAGTCATATTTTTCATGATCAAATTCCGGCAGTTCCCCTGTAAAAATCTGATGAAACACAATTCCCAAGGCAAACACATCAATTGCCCTTGTGAGTCTGCCTTCCTCTTCTTCCATCATAACAAAGGTTTCCGGTGCCATATAGACCGGATCACCCATGATCTCTTCTTCCGGTGAAGGTGGCTGTGCCTCCCAGAAACTGTTGTCAAAATCGATTACTTTCCCTGTGATTTTTCCTGATGGAAGTTTCCGGAAAAGCACATTATCCAGTTTCACATCAGCATGGACAATCCCTGCATGATGAAGTCCCTCCATACAGTGAAGCAGAGCCTTACAGATTCTTATTTTGTCTGCCTCCGGAAGTTTTTTTACAAGAGTCATGCTGACACCTGTGATTTTTTCCATTACCAGATAATAATGACTGCCATCTCTGAAAAATTCTTCGATCTCTACCAGGTTACCATCGGAACAGTTGTTGATAGCGTTATACATGCACCGACTGCGGTCTTCATAATCTTTACATATTTTTCTTTTGTGATCGATCATTGCCTGATCCAGAAGCTCTGTATGTATCGGATATACCGGATCAATAAATTCTTTGATAAAATAATCTCTTCCGTTTTTGGTGGCAAATCCCCATTTGGAAAAACCACTGTTGTTGGTTTTCAGTTCAGCTTTGATCTCATAGCCCTTAATCTGCATTCTGTTTCTCTCCTGCTGTCCACAAACATTCATAAGAATCCCTGTAGGTTTCCCACTGATGGAATAATTCTTCCTCTGAAAGTTCTCCCGGAGACGGATATGTTTCTTTCATATAAGACAGTCTCTCCATAAGTGTTTCTTTCATAGTTTCAAAGTCCTTATAAGAGCCGATCCATAATGTCAGAGAAAAATCGTCTCCTGATACCTGTGCGATCTGTTCTTCCAGAAGATCTTTCCACTGGGCTACATTCTCTGCTTCTTTCAGGGTTTCCAGAAGAAGTTTTTCAAACTCCATGGGACTTGCAAGATATCCGAAACAGCCATCTGTAGCAGCAAATACCACTGCCGGTTCTGACAGCTGCAGCTGTCTTTTATGGATCTCATAAGGTCTGGATGCACTGGCTACATTGGTCATCGGTGCATCTTCCCGGAGATTCATCATGGCATCTGTCACTGTCACATCATCTACTGTAACCTGATGAAGCCCATTACCATCCAAAATATATCCTCTGGAATCTCCGCACCAGTAGAAGTCCACACTGTTCTTATCCTTATCTGCTGTAAAAAATGCTATGGTACTTGGAAATTCTCTGTTAAGACTCCCCAGCAGTGCCTGCCCGGAAGCACCTCTCTCTTTGCAGGTAGTCAACATTTTGTCTGTGATGACTTTAAGAGTTTTTTCCGGGCTGTCGCCCTGCATATAATCCTGAAACCAGATCTTTGTGGCTGCTGCCAGTGCTCTGGCTGCCACTCTGGCTCCTGTAAGTCCTCCGAACACAGGATATACTTTTGCTCCGCTTCCTCCGCATCCGTCAAAGACTCCCATAATGAGTCTGTCCTCATCATGCTCAAAAAGGAAAAAGTCTTCACCTTTTCCTTTTATCTGCTCCTGGCTTAATACCAGATATTTATTTGAATCTTTATTCTCGTTTTTCATATGTCCCTTTATCTTTACATTGTTGTGAAATAATCAAACATGCCTGTAAGTTCATCTGGATCAAGAGACGCCAGGGCTACTGTCAGCAGGTACTGGTCATCATCAGAGACAAGATAAATCTCTGTTCCATAATAAGGAGTTCCATTTACCAGACATTTATACATACCCATGTAATGCTCTTTCCCTGCAAATTCTCCGGTGTCTACATTTGTTTCAAAGTTTGTGATTTCTACGTCTTCACCGAGAACTTCTTTCAGGCTGTCCTCATATGTTTTTGCTGTATTCTCAGCTACCACACTTTCTTTGTCCCAGTGATCATTTCCTATTCCCGGAGTCTGAAGCTGTACGATCAGAGAAGAAGTTGTAGTATCTGTGTACGCTGTAAAAACCTGAACCGGAGAACCTAACGCTGCCTGAGTACGAACATAGGAATAGGCACTGTCTGAATTAGACTGTTCTACTGTATCCTGATCATTAAACTGGACCAGTGTCTGTCTTGGTTCCAGAACAAAATTATCCGGAAGCTGTATTTTAAATCCGTATTCTGGATTCTCGTATCCCTGATTTACATACTGTCCAATAACATCCTCGCTGACTTCCTTTGTATCTGCATAAACACTGACACCGGTAATCCCTGTCGGGCCGAAACTTTCCATACACATTACTGCCGCCATGCACACTGCCGCTTTTTTTATAAGATTTCTTTTCATACTGTTTTGCCTCTCTTTCGCTGTTTTAGCCAGATATAATCTGGCTGTTATTTTGCAGTTATTTATCTCTGCTGCTTTCAATTTTTACACTGACCGCTCTTGCTGACCAATCAGAAATAAGTTTAATACGGTTCTGTTTTGTTTCGACTTCATAAGCATAATCAAAACCATTTTTATACAAATCCGTATAATTCAACTGCATTTTCTTACCGGTTGCATCCTGTATCTCTTTTTTCAGATAGCGAAGAAGTTCTTTTTTGTTTTCCTGGTCAGAAGGACAATATGCAAAAAATGCCTCGCACCAGGAATCCCCCTCTGACATATCGGGCTGATAATTGACACTTCCATAATTTTCCTGAAATTTCTGCTTCCAGTTTTCATCTCCAATGTAAGAATTCATAGGCATTGCAACAAGTGCAGAGATGTTTAGTTGATCTGCCGGATTCTTAACATCATAGGAGACAGCCTCTGATGAATAAACCGTTTTACGTTCTCTTATCAGACCAACTTCACTTTGATGATCGTAGGAGCTGTTCTGTAGAAAAAGATCATAAAGATTTCCAGACGCATCCTGCCATATCATAAATTTTCCACTGCTGTTATCAGAGTTTTTGGCTGTTTCTGCTTCCTGACAAACCACTGTAAATCCTGAGATCTCCAGCTTTGCTTTCACACTTTCATAAAGTGCCGGCAGATCTGTACAGTCTTTTTCCAATGCATTATATACTACAGAAAAGCTTTTTCTTGAAGGATACCCTATGTAGGAAATATTCCAGTCAGCACTTTGAGGATTTGTAATATCATAATTTTTATAATGTTCCGTTCCACTGATCGTATAATGATATCCCTTCTGCTTCAGCCAGCTTTCTGAATCCAGTATATTTTCCTGAGGACTGTTCTGCAGAAAATCAAGATCTACTTCCGCTACCATTTCATCACTGCTTGCCGGTCCATCTTCTCTCGTAATGGTGATCTCCTTATCTTTCAACGCAAGTTCATACCAGTTGTTTTTTTCATCATACCAGAGTTGTGTAGTGCGGTATTTCTTTCCTTTGATTCCCTCACTAAATGTAATATTTTCATCCAGGAACTCCTGATAATCCCAGTTTCTGTCTCTTAAAGCATCTTTCAGTTTCTTATAGACTTCATTCAGATTCTGCCCATCTGCCTCATATTTAATCTCTATACCACGATTGCCTTCTGATACAGAAATATTCCAGTCACTTTTCCCTGGATTTACACTGTAATCTGTAAAAAATCCTGTACCGTCCTTACTGGTTGTGACTTCATATCCCTGGTTCTCTGCCCAGGATTTAAACCCATCCATAGAAGTATAAGGTGCTTCTTCCAGAAGCTTGAAGTCTATATCATTTACCAGAGTATCTGCTTTATGAACACTGAAGCTGTATAAACCACCTGCAATTAACACCGCCGCCACCGTAATCAGTCCCCAGTGTTTTTTCTTTTTGGGTTTCTTCGCTGGTGTGGCAGATTTCGGTTCTGAATATTTTACTTCGGGTTCTGTTTTCTTTACTTCCGGCTCCGGTTTCCTGATTTCAGGTTCTGGTCTGGAGCGTCTGACTTCCGGTTCCGGTGCAGATTGCTTTTTTTCAGATCTGACATCTTTCCCTGTAGGCTGTTGTGAATCGGCAGAAGATTTTTTCTTTTCTGAAGAAACAACTTCATCTCTTTTTCCGTCTCCGCAGATCTGACACACTTCATCCTGCCAGTCATTCAGTCCATCGCAGTAAGGACAGCGCCATTCTGTTTGATTTTGTTTACTCATTTTCCATTGCTACCTTATCTGTCAGTGTAATAGTTTTGGAGGAATCTTCTGCTCCTTCCATAATGATTTTGTCTGCATCCATTTCTGTTATTTTGTATGAAGCGATACCACTTCCATCCCATTTGAAAGAAACATTTCTGTAATCATCCAGATTATCAATAGAAAGTTCGCCTGTCTGTTCCCCATCATTGAGACTTATATTTCCATCTTTGTCAACGGTCAGGCTTCCTACATCTGACTGCCAGGTGTATCCATACAGAAGTGCTTTTCCATAAGATGCCTGATCCATAATGGATCTGGCACTGTAAACTACATCTTCCTTTGTTTCCGGATTCATAGGATCAGAATTATCTGTCTGTGAAATGGTGATCTCCATTAATTTATCCTCATCGCCTGAGAAATAATAATCCGTATCCTGCTGTGCTTCCGGTAATTTGCTGGCATCCATGGGAAGAAGCTTTACTTCTACTTTCGGATCCTGTGCACCTCCTATAAAATCTTCGGATGCATTTGTAAGATCCCATACGATCTTATCTCCCTCAATCTTGTAATCACAAAGATAATTGCGTTTGCTGTCAAGAATTCTACCATCTGGCATATACATATAAGAGTCAAGATTTACAGGCCATACTCCATAAAGCTGTGATTTCAGTTCTGCATCTGCATCATCTGTGGTTGCTTCTGCTGTCTCTTCCGTTGCTGCCGGCACATAAGCCACAGTTCCTATTACCATTGCACCTGCAATCATAGCTGTCATCATCATTATTAATGTTTTGTTTTTCATAGTCCCCTTCTTTCGGCAGATACTCTGAATCTGCTTGCTATATATTCTTTTTACTTCAACATTGCATGCCATATACGTTGATTATACTCTGTCATTTACTACTATAGCAACTTGTTTCTGCATTTTTGTTCTGCAAACAATAAAAAAATCATCTTTTTGCAAACTTTTACAAAAAGATGATTTTTTAGATTTTTATATACTGTTTTTCCGATTAATAAATTCAGTTTCTATTAATCATTTTTTAATCTATTTCTCAACATTATGTTGTTTTTTATTCAAAAACGTATTATACTGAATATAAGATTGGAGGATTTTTACATGGCTGCAAAAGTAGATCGAAGAGTACGAAAGACCAAAGCACAGCTTCGGGAAGGACTTGCCCACCTGATGCTGGAGAAAAGCATTAAAGAAATTACAGTGAAAGAACTGGTGGATAAAGTTGACATCAATCGTTCCACCTTTTATCTTCATTACTCAGATATTTATCAGATGCTTCAGAAGATTGAAGAAGAAGCACTGGAAAACATCACCTGTATGTTAACGGACAGTCCGGTAGATTTTTCTGACAAAGAAAGCACACTTGCATTTACAACAAAATTCTTTTCTATTCTGGACAGTGACAAGGATCTGTGCAGGGCACTCCTTGGTCCCCATGGAGACATGGCGTTTGTGGAGCAGATTGAGAATCTTCTGGCTTCTACCTTTCTGAAACAGCTCCCCGGCAGATTTTCCAAGGATGATCCTGACCTGAAATATGCCTATGCATTCACTCTCAATGGCTGCGTAGGTCTTATCAAAGTCTGGCTGTCCCAGCCTGTCCAGGAATCACCGGCTCATATGGCAGAACTGACCTGCTGCCTTATCGAGAACACCACCCAGGGCTATCTGAATATCCTTACAAAATAAAAACTCCCCTGAAGATGATGGACGTTTTTGATACGTCTCTGTCATCTTCGGGGAATTTTGTTTACCTGTATCTATTTTTCTTCATTCGTTCTGGATTATTTACAGAGTTTTTCCAGATTGTACATGTCATGACGTCTGCTTTTCAGAAGTGGAAGCTGATCTCTTACATCATCTTCGTAATCCAGATCCAGTTCCGCCAGAAGAATTCCTTCTTTTTCATCCAGCATATTCACAACTTTGCCCCATGGATCAGTAACAATAGAATGTCCCCATGATACATAGCCCGAACTGACATCTCGCACAGGTGCACAACCTACCATATAAATCTGATTGTCCAATGCTCTGGTTCTGAAAGAAAGCTCCCAGTGTGCAGGTCCTGTAGTCATATTAAAAGCTGCGGGAACAAAAATTACTTTTGCACCATCATTTACTGTCATACGCGCCATTTCCGGAAAGCGAATATCAAAACAGATGATTACACCCATTTTGCCAAATTCAGTATCAAAAACCGTATCGCTGTCTCCTGCTGTCAGAGTATCTGACTCCCGGAAACTCTGTCCGCCTTTTACATCAATATCAAAAAGATGTGCCTTTCTGTGTTTTCCAATCTGTTTTCCCTGACGGTCAAAAATATAGGAGGTGTTGTAAACATTTCCTTCCATATCTTTTTCCGGAATGGAACCTCCGATCAGATAGATTCCATATTCCTTTGCATAAGAAGAAAGTTGCTGCCATGCAGGTCCTCCTTCTTCCTCAGCATAAACCGGGAAGTTCTCAGTCTGATAAGGACAACAGAACATCTCCGGCAGAATTACAAAATCAGGTTTCTCCTCTTTCAATCTCTCAAGGTATGTCCCAACTGTGTTCAGGTTTTCCATTTTTTCTGCTACTGTAGATATCTGTAATGCAGCAATTTTAATCTTACTCATCCATTCTCCTTGTAAACCTTATGAATCAGTTATGCCATGCCAGACGCTTTACATCAGCGTGAACTTCGCCTGTCATCCAGTCCACATCGTTGGTGATCCAGTCCATAATACCCAACTGACGCATTTCCCATGTAACGGTCTGCTCCCTTGATTCTTCAGTTTCTTCCACTTCCATGGTAGTATCAATCTCATCATAGCCGAAGATATATCCACCTGCATTCCAGATGCTGAAATTGCCCACTTCGTTACGATCAAGAAATACTGTCAGTTCCTGCCAGATCTCTCCCAGTTTCCTGCGGTAATCGTTCATTTTACCATCTTTGATCTTCATTGCAAATGCATGCCTTTCCATAAAAAGCCTTCTGCTGTATTGTTTTTTTGTAACTGCTCAGTATCCTCACAGTTACGTTTTTTCTTTTTATCCACTCTATTATACCAGATAATCCGTTACTGTGAACAGTAACGCTGGACTCTTTTCGTGACGGAGAATCAGTCAAAGAATAAAATCTGCGAGAAAAACCGGTTCATGGAATCATTTTTCCAGCAGTCCATTCCCACTGCATCTGCCATCTTCTGTGCATCTACACAGTAAGCTGACATACAGGAATGATGCTTATAAGGGCCGGCACTCATGAGCAAAAGATCAGTGTGGCCTGCCTTTTTCATTTCTTCTGCCAGTTTTTCTGTCATTTTGTTCTGATTGAGTTTTGCCTTTCTGGGATCATCTGCCTGATCACACATCGTCTGAAGTACCATCGTTTTTGGATAACGAAGTGCCCTTTCTTTCATCTCTTCTACTGTTCCGCTTTCCGGTGGGCAGGCCGGATTCAGGTCATAATTTCCACAAAGATTGTCCACACAGAACTGTCTGTACTCCGGTACAAATACCAGCTTTGTTGTATCCATCACTGCTGCGTCTGAAAATCCCATCTCCAGTGCTGTTTTTACAAGATCCATATCTATCCTTCTTTCTGCTTCTATTTCCATGGACATTTCATGCCAAGGTTCACCACCCCAGACAGATTCTCCGATTCCATGATCTGTAAAACCAAACTTCTCATACATCTCCACTTTCTGATCCAGACAAGTGAGAACCAGCTTTTTGCGACCTTTTTTCTTTTCCCTCTCTCTATATCGGCTCATCAGTGCTCTCGCCAGTCCCTGACCACGATATTCCGGAAGTACATCCAGTCCCAGAAGCATGACATTGTCACCATCTGGTTCATGGGTATCTGCATTCTCAAAAAAATCATCTGTCAGATGTTCTCTGTCTGTGGCAAGTCCATTAAGAAATCCTGCGATCTTTCCTGTCTCTTTATCTACTGCCACCAGAAACAGATCCGGTGCCTTCCTGATTCTGTCTGACATATGCTCATAAGTACAGGCTTCATTCGGTGGAAAACAGATTCTTTCAATCTCTGCTGTCTGCGCTATCTCCTCCGGCACAATATCTCTAAATTCGTATTTTTCTTTTAGTGCACTTTTCACTTCTTCCTTGTTATCTAACATTTTGCCACCATTCGCCTTCCTTTTTCAATACTTCTCCTCCGATTATACCACTATATTGGATAAAAAAAAGAGCCTTTCACAATACTTTAACAGTATTTGTGAAGGGCTCTCTGTCCGCTTCAAAGAAGCATTATTTATTGTTTACAATGATCTTTCGGATCATATCCACCGGAATGATCAGTACTGCCAGAACCATAGATACAAGAAGTGCCTTCGGAGTCAGCGTGTAAGTATTAAATACTTTGCCACCGATCTCAATAAGCACGGTCTGCATTACAAAGATTGCTCCCATAACCAGGATAAATCTCTTGTTCTCTCCGATGTGTTCAAAAAGATTCAGTTTTTCGGATCTTGTGTTCAGACTGTTAAAGATGATGGAATAGATAAAGAAAGCAAACATAAATGTCTTCTCATAAAGTTCCACATCTGTACATCCTGCTGGTGTTACCCATGTTGCAATACCACCGATGTTCTCCAGTATCAAAATAGATCCCAGAGTAATAAAGACAGAGCTTACACCGATTGCGGATTTAATATATCCTGTAAGGATGTTGTCTGTTCTCTTGGCTGGCTTGTCATCCATATATCGATTCAGAATCGGCTCTCCACCAAATGCCATAGCTGCAAGAGTATCCATGATCAGGTTGATCCAGAGGATCTGTACAATAGAGAATGGTTCTGTCCATCCAAGTACCGGTGCCAGAATGTTCATCAGAAGCGTACTGATATTAACAGTCAGCTGGAAGATCAGAAACTTACCAACAGACTTCGCCATAGTACGGCTGTTCAGTACACAGTCCTTAATAGATGTCAGACTGTTATTCAGAATAACGACATCCCCTGCTTCCTGTGCAACTGCAGTACCATCTCCCATTGCAAAACCAATATCTGCCTGTTTCAGAGCCGGTGCATCGTTAACTCCATCACCTGTCATACCGCAGACATCTTCCAGCTGCTGTGCCATAGTTACCAGACGTCTCTTGTCCAGAGGTTTGGCACGGCTGACTACTTTCAGTAAAGGAAGCTTTTTCTTCAGTTCTTCATCAGAGAGCTGCTCCAGTTCATCATGAGTAAGAACGATTTCTTTTGTTTCATCTTTCAGGATACCGGCTTCTTTGGCAATAGCTACTGCAGTCTCTTCTGCATCACCGGTTACCATAACTACCTGAATACCGGCTTTGTTCAGAACTTCTACAGTCTCTACCGCATCCTGACGTACGTTATCTCTCAGACAGAGAACTGCAAGAAGGATTTTCTTATTGCCCTGGAACTTCACTACAGAAAGAAGCTTCATGGTTCTTTTGGCTTCCTCGATCATCTGTGCTTCTACTTTTGCTTTGTCAGCAGAAGTAAATTCATGAATGTCACCATTGGCTGCCATATAATCAGTAACCTGATCAATAATGTTTTCTGTTGCGCCTTTCCAGTAAACAGTTCCATCATTGAGCTCTACAGTGGCACATTTTTTTTCGGAATCAAATCCGGAAATTTCTTTTACTTTGTTTTCGTCAACTTTATCTACGCTGTTCTTTGCGATCACATAGGAAAGAAGTGCCCGGTCCATGTTGTTACTTCCGATAGCCTTGCCTTCAGAAATTTTCGCAAGGTTATTCAGAGTAATAGCTTCCAGGAAATCCAGATGGAGAATTTCATCTGCCATACTTCCATCTCCCATGATAAATTCTACCAGAGAAAGATTACCTTCTGTGATAGTACCGGTTTTGTCGCTGAACAGAAGGTTCATATACGCAGAATCAGAAAAAGCTGCCTTGTGGCTTACAAGAATATTTTTCTTGTACATGGATTCTGTATTCATGGACTGAACAAGACTGTTCATCATCGGAAGACCTTCCGGTACTGCCATGATAACGATAGATGCCATCAGCATAACTGCCTCTGCCACCAGAAGAATTACAAACACCGGTGTAATAGCTTCATCCGTACGGATCAGAGTAAGAACAACCTGCAGAATACCTGCAATAGCAGCTGCGGAAACACCAAGTTTACCGATACCTCCTGCTACTACTTCCAGTTTCAGGCTGGAAGTATCTTTACGTTCGTCTTCCTCATTTTCGTCTGTCAGTGCTTTGTTGATCTTACCAAGTTCGGAGGCATCACCGATAACGGTAGCTACCATATAAGCCTCACCACTTGTAACAACAGAACCCATAAATACCTTGTCCGGACATGAATAATCGGTGGATTCTGCATTTTCCATTGTATCTGCTGCTTTTTTGCTCTCGTCTCTGGATTCTCCATTCAGAGCAGCCTGAGAAACTTTGACACTGCCTTTAAATAACACACCGTCAACAGGTACTTTATCTCCTGCCTGAATGATGATAGTGTCACCCTTTACAATCTCACTGGTAAGTACTTTCACCAGTTTTCCATTACGCATAACCTTGGCATCTGTCTTATTGTATTCTTCCTGAAGTGCCTCACTACGAGAACTGTTTCTGTACTCAGACAGAGTACTGAATCCTGTAGCCAGTGCAATGGCAAGAATAATACTGAAAATCTCGATCACATCATTCTCACCACCCAGTGCCGGAACAATCACACCCAGAACGGCAAGTACTACTTTCAGTACAAGTGCCAGACACAGAACCTTGATCCAGATGTCGTTAAAAGCTCCGATAAACATAGACCAGAGTGATTCTTTGTCTTTCTTTGCAAGTTCGTTGGCACCATACTGATTCTTACTTTCCTGAACCTGCTGATCCGATAATCCCTGTTCGAGAATATCTTTTTCCATTTTTAAATTATCTTTCTGCATTTTTACGCTCATTAAATGAGTCCTTTCTGTAATTTGTGTTACTTATAGCGCTGGCAGAGTTCTGAGATACAGGTATCCTTGGTTCCCTGTCCAATAGCTCCGAATTTCCATTCACCATTGTGTCTGTAGATTTCACCAAAGATCATTGCAAGCATTCCCGGATATTCCTCTGTCAGGTCATATTTGCACAACTCTTTGTTCGTCTTGCCATCTACAATACGGATAAAGGCATTGCGGATCATTCCGAAGTGCTGTTTACGCTGAACTGCGGAATAAATATTTACCACGATCATGATCTTGTCGTATTCCTTCGGAATTTTTGCAAGATCAATAATGATCTGCTCGTCATCCCCTTCACCTTCACCGGTAAGGTTATCTCCCAGATGAATTACTGCACCTGATTTGTGACTGAGGTTTCCAAAATATACCACATCGCTGTTGTCTCTGAATTTGCCATCTTTAAGAAGGATCGCTGTTGCATCACAGTCAATATCTGCTGATTTTTTCAGTCCGAAGAATCCTCTTTTCTGCTCTGCCGCATCCCATCCCAGACCTACAAGTAACTGTGACAGCCCTGCATTTTCTTTGGTCAGGCTGACTTTCTGACCTTTCTGTAAACTGATCGACATACTGATAACTCCTTTCGGTTATAATGATGCTGGGGGCAAAAACCCCCAACTATGATACCTTCGAGTTGTTTCGTGCAGTGCACTCCCACGATTAAGCCACTTCAATTCCATAATGTCCACACAGTGCTGCAAGTCCACCCTGGAATCCACTTCCAATGGCATTGAACTTCCATTCACCGTTATGTTTGTAAAGTTCACCTACAACAACAGCTGTCTCAATGGAGAAATCTTCTCCCAGATCATAGCGGATCAGCTCCTGGTTGGTATCCTGATCTACAATTCTGATGTAGGCATTGGATACCTGACCAAAATTCTGTCTTCTAGCTTCTGCCTCGTAGATTGTTACTGTGAATGCGATTCTTTCTATGCTACCAGGAATATCCGGAAGTGTGATCTGCATTTCCTCATCATCACCTTCTCCCTCTCCTGTACGGTTATCTCCCATATGTTTCACAGAGCCTGTGGGATGCTCCAGGTTACCATAGAAAACAAATTCCTGATCTGTAGGGCATTTGCCATTGGAGCCCAGCATAAAAGCCGCTGCATCAAGGTCAAAATCTGCACCTGTATCAAATGCATTTACATCCCATCCCAGACCTACCATAATATTCTTTAATCCAGGATTACTTTTGGTTAAGCTTACTTTCTGTCCTTTTGATAAGTTGATTGGCATAATCTTACTCCTCCTTTATTTTGTTCTGGTGCCTCCATAAGTCTCCAGAAATTCTTTTTTGATGTTTTCCAGACGGGCTGCGTCGTCTACCCTCTGTTTTCTTGCTGTTTCCTGAATGTTTTTGGTTTCATCAATACCGTTCATGATCGTTCTCCAGGTAGTTTCCAGAGTCTCTATCTTAACAGAACTTCCAGATGCCAGTTTTGCAGTCATCTTGGACTGTTCTACGGTATTTCTTGCATTTTTAATCAACATTTCATTTGTTTTCTTATCTAGGTAAACCTTTTGATTATTAAGATCTTTTTTAATATGATGATTAATTTTAGATTTAAAAATATAATTTTCATCTGTTTGTGATATTTCACGTTCAGTATCAGTATTTAAATCCTCAATTACCTTATTTATAATATATATATGACTAGAATTTAAAGGCCATGAACTTTCAAATTTGAATTCTTTATTAAGCTCAGGACATAAAACATACACTCCATCACTATTTTTTAATAAAACCTGTCTTGAATTTGATTCAAGATTTTGATATGTAACCTTAAATAAGTTCGGCGCTTTATATATAACATCCATTTGAAATTTATCACTTTCATTATTTCGTTTGATTTCCATTTCACCCTGAAGTTCATATGACTCACAATTATTAACCGAATCAACAAAATCCGTATATACATCTTTCATATTATCTTTTTTACAAGATGTCAAAGCAAATAATAAT